>Ga0316187_10005364_pt1 | contig 11065 bp, 6 predicted proteins | sample CroRivburrow1_MG_FD_204927 | JGI IMG/M metagenome (GOLD analysis project Ga0316187, IMG submission 204927) | Coastal sediment microbial communities from Maine, United States - Cross River worm burrow 1 | ecosystem: Environmental > Aquatic > Marine > Coastal > Sediment | place: USA: Maine...
TCGAAGCCGGGAATCTGGGTGGCGTTGGCAAGACCGTCGATCGGCACCTGAATCACCGCCGGCTTGCCGCTCTCGAGCGCGCGCGTGACGGCAGGGCCAATGTCTTCCGCCCGCGCCACATACTCGCCGTGCGCGCCGAAGCCCTCGGCGATTTTGTCCAGCCGCACCTGATCGCCCCAATGGGCTTCCGTCTCCGGAGACTGGGGACCGAAGGAGCCCTTGTAGACGGCGACTTCCATGCCCCAGGCGTAGTCGCAGCCGACGATGCAGATCACGGGCAGGTTTTTACGTACCGCCGTCTCCAGCTCGGAGATGTGGAACAGGAACGCCGAGTCCCCCGTGATCAGCACCACCCGGCGACTGTCACCGACGGCGACCTGAGCGCCGATGGCGTGCGGCAGCCCGGTGCCGAGATGGCCGAAATTCTGCGACCAGAGCACGTCCCGCGGCACCAGCTGCGAGTACGCCCAGGTGAAGATGTTCACGCCGCCGCCGTCGCGGACCAGCACGGCATCTTCCGGCAGCGCCTGGGTCGCCTCGACGACGAACCTTGCGGGATGAATGGGCTCCGTACCCTCCGGCACCGAGCCCATCAGTGCCTGCTGGTGGCTGCAATGGACGTCGCTGAGCGAGGCGAGCGAAGCCGGCTCGGTGCGCTGCTCGGCGGTCAGCGCACTCGCGAGCTGCGGCACGATGCTGCGCAGGTCGCCGACCAGAGGCGCATCGATGCTGCGGTTCACACCGATGGCCAGCGGTTCCCGCTCCACATAGATCCATTTCCTGTCTGTGTTGCCTTTCGCCCAGTGCCGGCCGATGCCGTAGTGCAGCGGCTCGCCGATCTCAGTGCCCACGGCGATCACCAGATCAGCGCCGGCAACGGCTTCCGTGCCGGCAGGAGAGGCATAGGGAAAGGTGCGGTCTTCGAGTCCGGGCAACACCGCGGGCGCCCCCGGCGTCTGGATCAACGGGCAGCACAGTGCCCGGGCCAACTCGGCCACGGCATCATGTGCGCGGGATACGAAGGCACCCTGACCCACCAGCAGGATGGGTGCATCGGCGGTCTGGATCAGCGCCAGCGCCCGGGCCAGTTCCGGCTCGCTGGCCGCCTGTCCCACCAGGCGATAGCGGTCGGGTGCTGCCGGGGCGGGCAGATCGAGTTGCGCCTGCAGCACGTTCATCGGGTACTCGATGTAGACGGGACCGGGTGTGCAGCTGAGCGCATGGCGGAACGCCTCGTGCACGATCTCGTCAGTCTGCTCCGGGAACTCGATGGTGCCGACGAACTTCATGGCTTCCTCGAAGTAGCGGGGCTGGCGCGTGTACTGGAATCGCCCTCGACGCACGCGCTGGTCGAATTCCCGCTGTCGCTGGCCGGCGATGAACAGGGTAGGGACGTTTTCCTTCGCCGCGCAGATGGCGCCTGCGGCGAGATTCGCGACCCCCGGTCCCTGATTGCCGACGATCACGCCGGGCTTGCCCGTCATGCGCCAGAGGCCGTCTGCCATGAAGGCGCCCGCCTGCTCGTGATGGGGCGCAATCACCTGCCAGCCGCGCTCCTCCGCACAGATGAACATGCCGACGAAGCTTGGATCAGGGATCCCGAACAGGGTATTGATGCCCTCGGCCTCGAACAGCTGAAGCATGCGCTCGTGAACGAAAACGGCCATAACACTCTCCCTCCCGCGAATGTCTGTCCGGCGGCTCAGTCCATGGTCGGCTTGCCGCGCAGCTTCTTAGTCTGACCCTGGCGCTTCTTCCGGTCCAGGCGGGCTTTTTTCTGCGATCGGGAGGGCCGGCTGGCGACGCGCCGTTTGTCCACCGTGCGGGCCTGGCTGAGTAGGTCCTGGAATCGCTCTGTTGCCGCATCCTTGTTGCGAACCTGAGAGCGATGGCGGTCCGCGAAGATGAGCACCTCGTCCGTGGTCGTCAGCTTAGTCCCGGCCAGCTTTCTCAGTCGCGCTTTGACCGGCTCTGGTAATCGGGTGCGGCCCAGGTCCACGCGCAGCTGCACCGCGGTGGAGACCTTGTTCACATGCTGCCCGCCCGAGCCGCGGGCCCGCGCGTGCTGCCAGGTGACCGCGGCGGGGGGTACGTCCGGATCTATGTTGTCATCCCGCATGCATCGGGCCCTCTACCGTCTCCCCTCTACCCTGCTACCGCGATCCACCAAGGCTACTCAGCCTGGTAGACGAATTCACCGCCGACGATGGTGTAGAGCACCTTCGCCTCCAGCAGGCTGGCCGGGTCGTTCCTGCCCGCGGCCACCAGGTCGGTATCGAAAACGGCGATGTCGGCCAGCTTGCCTGGTGTGAGCGTGCCCTTTATGTCTTCCTCGAAGGATGCCCAGGCCGGGGCGCGGGTGTAGGCGTCGATGGCTTCCTCGATGCTGAGCCGCTGATCCGGATACCAGCCCTCGGCCGGCTCGCCACCCAGCGTCTGCCGACTGACTGCTGCATAGAGGCCGTAGACCGGGCTCAGGAAATAGCGTGCAGCGTTGGTGCCGGGCGAGTCGCTGCCGAAGACCAGCACCGCGCCCGCGTCTTTCAGCTTGCGGAAGGCGTAGGCGCCCTCGGAGCGCCTGGCGCCGATCCGCTCTTCCATCCAGCGCATGTCGTCGGAGACGTGATAAGGATTCACCTCCGCGACCAGGTTCAGCTCGCCGAAACGGGGAAAGTCTTCTTCCCGGACCACCTGGGCATGAATGATCCGCCAGCGGTGGTCCGAGTCCACCATGTCCCGCCGGGTCAGTACGCGCTCGAAGATATCGAGCAGGATCCGGTTGCCGAGGTCACCGATGGCATGGATGTGCGCAGGCACACCGGTATCTGCCCAGGCATCGATCAGCTGCTCCATGTTGCCCGGGCTCCAGTTGGTGTAGTGATCGCCCTCCGCCATGCTGAAGGCCGCGCCTTCTTCCGCCTCCGGCAGCATGGGCGGGCGCAGGGCGCCGCGGTTGATGGGGTCGTGATCGTAGGGCTTGAAGAACATGGCGCTGGAGTTTCCCATGATCCCGTCCACCCAGCCTTTGTAGCCGATGATCTTCAGCCAGTCGTCGCCGTAGCCCCGGGTGATGCCGAGGGCGGCGATGTGGCCGCCCTGAAAGATGTTGGGTCGGGCCATGATCCGGGCCGTCAGCTCGCCGTTCTCTTTCAGGGTCTGGTAGGCGCGCATCTGCTCGGCGTTGGTGAGGTCCTGAATGGTGGTCACGCCGCCGACGCGGGCTTCCTCGAGCACGGCGCGAACGCCGACCAGGCGTTGCTCGAAGGGCATGGGTGGAATCACGTTCTGGACCAGATCCACGGCCGTGCCGCGGAGAATGCCGGTGACCCGGCCATCCCCGTCCCGGGCGATCTCGCCGCCCACCGGGTCGGGGGTATTTTCATCAATTCCGGCCAGTGCCAGGGCCAGCGAGTTGGCCAGATACATGCTCCGGTTGAAGCGGCTGACGAGCACGGGGTGTTTGTCGGTGAAGGCGTCGATCAGTTGCCGGTCTGGGGTAAACGGCCCGCTGGCCACGTTTGCCAGAGAATCGTCCTCACCGGCGGAGCCCTGGCCCCACTGTTCATAGGCGCCCCAGGAGCCGCGGATGATCCAACTGCCCTCCGGCAATCGCTTGGTCGCACCCTTTATGCGGTCAGCAAAGGCGACCGGCTCATGTACGTCAAGCAGGTTGACGCCGGTGATCAGCATGCCGGTGGAATCCATGTGCACATGCCCGTCATTGAACCCGGGGCTGGCGAAAGCGCCCTTCAGATCAATGACTTGCGTGTTTGCCCCGGCAGTCCGGGCGACCTCGGCCGTGCTGCCGACAGCGAGTATCTGGTCGCCGCTGATGGCGATGGCCTGCGCCCAGGGATTGGCGGTGTCCACGGTATAGACCTTGCCGTTGGTGAGGATCAGGTCGGCTTTGGCATCAGCCAGGGCCAGCTGGCCCGGCAGGGACGCGGTAATCAGTAGCGCAGTGAGTGCCTTGCGCAGACTACGGCGCATAGTGCAGTGGGTCATCCGATGCTTTCCGGCGGTTCTGGAGGCGGGGACTCTGTCCGGAACCAGGATGGATTTCAACTGACGGATTGTCAGATCAAACGAGGAATTGAGTGTTACCGACTGTTTCTGAAGATATTTCGATTCGTTTCAGTTTGGTGTACCCTCCTGCGCGTTCGGTCTGAAGACCGGGTTGTCTTCGTGGCAATTCGGCCCCGGAACGTCTCCGAAGAGGGATGTGCGGGGACTGCCGAGAGGTGATCTTCGGACTGTAAGAGCTGAATAACCGGGGGTATACCCGGGTTCAGAAAATGAGGGTGGCCTATTCCTCTATTGATGAAGGGATGGCGCCAAACAAAGATGGAGAGTATCTACTCATGAGTGAATCTCAATTCCTCAGAGTCGCACTGATCGTTGCTCTGCTGTTCTCGCCCGTTGCCGTTCCTGCGGCGTTGGCAGAGGAAGGCGCAGAAGCCATCGAGGAAGTGGTAGTAGTTGGTTCCCGCCGTGCCGGCCGGACCGCTACCGACTCGCCGGTGCCTGTCGACGTCGTCTCTGGCGATGATTTCGACAACCAGGGCACCTCCGACATGGACGAGTTGCTTCGCAACCTGATTCCGTCCTACAACGTATCCAACAACTCGATCGATGACGCGGCAACGCTGATTCGCCCGGCCAACCTGCGTGGCCTGCCCGCGGACAACACCCTGGTGCTGGTCAACGGTAAGCGCATGCACCGGGCTTCGGTCATCGCCGAGCTGGGTGGTTCACTGAACGCTGGCTCCCAGGGTCCTGACGTCGGCGTAATCCCGACTCTGGCACTCGAGAGCGTAGAGGTTCTTCGTGACGGTGCAGCGGCCCAGTACGGCTCTGACGCCATCGCGGGTGTGATCAACTATCGTCTGAAAGAGAACAACTCCGGCTTCACCATCGAAGGTAAGTACGGTGAGTTCTACGAAGGCGACGGTGACACCGCGCAGATCGGCATGAACCTGGGCGTTCCGCTCGGCCCCGACGGCTTCGGTAACTTCACCCTTCAGTGGAAGGAAAAGGATGCCACCAGCCGCAGCCTGCAGCGCACGGACGCGCAGGCGCTGATCGACACCGGCAACGACCTCGTCGGCAATCCGGCTCAGGTCTGGGGATCACCGGAGCTGAAGGATGACTGGGCGTTCATGTGGAACACGGGCATCAATCTGACCGACACCCAGGAACTCTACCTGTTCGGTAACTATGCAGAGCGCAAGACCACGGGTGGTTTCTTCTTCCGCAACCCGAACTCTCGTGGTGGTGTATTCACCACTGACTTCGATGACGATGGCGACCCCGACACGGATGACATCACCATCCGTGCCATCATGGACACGAACCTGATTGGCCAGAGCGGCCAGACCTCGAACTGTCCGGTACTGGTCAGCCCCGGCGGCACGCCGACCGATCAGGCTGCAGTAGACGCAGACGCAGCAGCCCTGGCAGCCCTGCCTGGCAACTGTATCGTCGCCAATGATCTCTATCCTGGCGGTTACACCCCCTCCTTCGGTGGTGACCTCGAGGACATCAGCATCGTTGCTGGTATTCGTGGTGAGATGGATAACGGTCTCTACTATGACTTCAGCGCTAACCTGGGTCGCAATGAGTCCGCCTACCGCATCACCAATACCTGGAACCCGTCTATTGGTCCGCAGGACTCTCAGACTGGCTTCGAGCTGGGTACGTACACCCAGACGGATCAGAGCTACAACGCTGACTTCGTCTACCCGGTAGCGGTCGATGCCTTCTACTCCGACCTGAACCTGGCCTTCGGCGCCGAGTACCGCGTCGAAACTTTCGGCGTGAAGATTGGTGAAGAGGCTTCCTGGCAGGCTGGCGACTACGCCTTCCAGGGTTCGAACTTCCACAATGACGGTACGACGCCCCTCGTCGCCATGAGCATCGGCGCACACGGCTTCGCGGGCTTCAGCCCCCGTCAGGCCGGTGAGTGGTCCCGTTCCAACTGGGCCATCTACACCGACATGGAAGCGGACGTCATCGAGTCTCTGACCCTCGGCTTCGCCCTGCGCTACGAGGACTTCCAGGACTTTGGTGACACCCTGAACGGCAAGCTGGCCGGTCGCTGGGCCATCACCGACACCTTCGCGGTGCGCGGTTCTGTGAGCACGGGCTTCCGAGCGCCGACGCCTGGTCAGGCGAATGTCACCAAGGTATCCACGGTAACGGACGACAATGGTGAGCTGATCCAGTCCGGTCAGATCCCGCCGACCAACCCGGTGGCTCTGCTGGTAGGCGGTGCGCCGCTGCAGGAAGAGACGGCTGTCAACTACACCCTGGGCGCTGCCTGGGATGCAACGGACAACCTGACCTTCACCCTGGACTTCTTCCAGATCGAACTGGAAGATCGGATCGCGTCCTCCGGCCAGATCGACATTACTGACACGCTCGCGCCGCCTGAGGCTGGGTGTACTCCGGGACTGACTGTTTCGCAGTGTCTCGAGGAAGTCGGTGTTGTCGGTGGATCTGACCTGTCCTCCATCCGTTATTACACCAACGAATTCGACACCACAACTCGTGGCGTTGACCTGGTTGGTACCTACGTAACGGATTGGGGCGATGCGGGCATCACCAACTGGTCGCTGGCCTGGAACTACACGGAAACCGAAGTAGACCGCATCGGTGAGTTCATCTCCCGTAACCGTCTGCTGGAGCTGGAGAACTACAACCCGGAGAACCGGGTCGTGTTCACGGCGAACCACATGATCGGCAACTTCCGCTTCCTGTTCCGTGCCAACATGTACGACGACTGGGTCGACGGTAACTTCAACGATGATCCGACGTTCGACGCTGATACGCTGAACTATACGGTCGACTGTGACGCGGACGGCTGCTACAAAGGCAAGTGGGTCTTCGACATGGAAGCTGCATACACCTTCAACGAGCGTTACACGATCGTTGCTGGCGGTATGAACATCTTCGATCAGGATGCTCCGGACGATGCGTTCAACGACGCGGGCCCGGATTTCTCCGACAACTCCGGCCAGCAGTTCACCGAGTCCTCTCACTGGGGCATCAACGGTGGCTTCTGGTACCTGCGCTTCCGGGCTGACTTCAACTAAGTCGGTTCGAGCTAAGGATCTGAGTAATCGGATCCTGCAATAGAAAAGGGCGCCTGCTGGCGCCCTTTTTTTGCTCCCTTTTTTCCGGTCACGCTCTAGGTGCAAGCACTAGGATCACTACGACGCTTCAGAGCTGTTGATCAGTTTGTTAGAGAAGAGAGCCGGCTCGGGCCTACTTCCCGGGACGAGCGAGGACCACTTCGATCTCGACGAGCATGCCGGGTGCTGCCAGACCGGCGACCTGGAAGGCGGAACGCGCCGGCAGGTTCGGCTGCGCTTCGGTGCCGAAGTACTTGCGGTAGGCGCGCATCATGCCCTGGAAGTCCATGGCGCCGTCGAGCTCCGGAACCCCCACCAGATAGATCTGCATCTTGATCACGTCGGAAAAGGACAGGCCCTTTGCTTCGAGCGAAGCTTCCAGCTTCGAGAACACGGACAGGGTCTGGGCTTCGGTGTCGCCCCAGAACTCCCGGCTGCCTGGCTCGGCATCGCGATTGATCGGCGAGGGAACCGTGCCGCTGTGGTAGACGATGGTGGTGCCGGGTGTGACTTCTACTGCCTGGGCGATGGGGAAATCGCTGCCCGGGATCGGGTGACGGATCACCTCCGCGCCGGCAGCGGTTGCACCCAGCAGGGCGATGCTGCCTGCCAGCAGCGAGGTTCTGAGCGGATGTCTGATCGGTCGCTTCATGAGAGTCTCCTTCCTTTATTGAGTAGGGTGTCGTTAATCAGAGGAACTGTTCGGCAGTCGTCAGTTGACCTCGAAGGTGTTGATATAGGCAACCACATCCTGGACGTCTTCGTCCTTAGTCAGCACCGCCGTGGCAGCCTTCATCTGCTGGCCGAACGTGTCGGCCGGGTCGTAACCACGGGCGCCCGAGCGATATTTGTCGAGCTGACGGACAAGGTACCAGTCGCTCTGACCAGCCAGCGCCGGCGCGTTCAATAGTTTGTTTCCTTCACCCTCGGCGCCATGGCAGGCGCTGCAGGTGGCATAGAGTGACTCGCCGCGGGCAGCATCGCCGCTCACCGTCCGCTCGATGGTGTGCGCCCGGACCGGCAACGCGGTCGCGAACGCGACGGCGTCTTCGATCTGCTCTTGGGAGAGGGCCGCGGCCTGCGGCTGCATCTCCATGCCGATCAGGTCTTCCGGATGAGTGCCGCGGTGGCCGTTCTTGAATGCGAGCATCTGATTTCTCAGATACCAGCCTTCCATGCCGTTCAATCGTGGTGCGTCCACGGAGACGTTGCCTTTCAACTCCACGCCGTGACAGGTGGTGCAGTAGACGAACGCATCCGGCACCAGGCTGTAGTCGTTTTCCGCCAGGCTGGCGGCGGGTATGCTGATCAGCATCCAGCAGGTGAGCCAGCGCACCCGGCGTCCGAAGCTGTGGCTTTGAAGACCCATCAGGCGGCCCCTCCCAGCTCTGCCGACACACGTTTGCCGAGCTCCGTCAGTGAGTGGTGGGCAGAAGAGAACGCGCCTTCCTGCCAGCCGGGGTGATAGCTGATCTGATCGCCCATCATGAAGTGACGGTCGTTCAGTGGCGTCTGCAGGTAGGTGAAGTAGAGCTTGCGGGTCTCCGGCGTCCAGCTTGCCGTGCAGCCCATCATGTGATTCATGCGGTGCCATGGCACACTCACGGCGGTTTCCGCGTACTTCGCGTAGTCAGGATGAAGATTGCTGCCCTGGCGCAGCGCTTCGGCGAAACGCTGTTCGGGGCTCATGCGGGCGAAAAACTCCGCGTTGCTCTGGTCCCAGGTATAGGCACCGAGCAGGACGCCTTTCCTGCCGTGCACGTTGTGTGGTGGGTACCAGATCTGCTCAATGTTCTGATTGGTCCACGAGATACCGCCGTAGATGTTCTCCTTCTCCCAGAAGCGCTCCTTCATCTGGATGCCGATCTTGAACATCTTGCCGCGGCCAATGGCGCGCAGGGCGGTGGTGTACTCGGTTGGGAAGTTGTTGTCGATGCCGACCAGCAGGTGCTTGGGGATGCAGTTCAAGGCGTAATCCGCCTGGATCTCTTTGTGCTTCCCCTCGTGCTGGTAGACGACGGATACGCCGTCTTCCTTCAGCCGGATGGACTTCACCTGGGCGTGGATGAGCTTTGGGCTTTTGATGTTCGCAACAAAAGCCTGAACAATCTTGTCCATGCCTCCCACAGGCTGCAGCAGCGGCGCAGCCTGATCTTCCCCGTCCCCGAAGTACATCTGGTAGCTCCAGAAGTCGGTCTTAAGGATCTCGCGGAAATCGAGCGGCTCCTGCAGGTGGCCGTGCTCGAGCATGCCGGCCGTCGGCGAGAGCACGCCCGGCTGCTGGTAGCCCGCCCGGTTGCTGCCTTTGTAGATGAGGTTTGGATCCAGATCGCCATAGGACTTGATGAATGCGAGGATCCGCTCCAGGTCTTCTGTGGAAAATTCCGCATCCAGGTCCGCTGCGTTGATGGCCTTGGCGGAAAGCTCGGCGATGAAGCCACGAGCATCGGTCAGGTACTGGCGGAAGCGCACGGGCTTGCCGCCGAAGGCGTTGCTGTCGTGTACCCAGGCGTTGTAGTTCACGTTCGTGAAGGTCTCGAGCCTCACGCCCAGCGCCCGGCAATAACTCACCAGATAGTGGTGATGGACAGGTATCCGGGCTGCGCCCGCATTGAGGTACATGTTCGGGTCGTCGTCGAATTCGCAACGCTGCTGATTGCCCATCTCGTCGACCAGATCGCCGGAACGAAGGGTCAGGTTGCGACCACCCAGACGGTGGCCGGCTTCCAGGATCGTGCAATCGTATCCTGCGCGTTCGAGTTCATAGGCAGACATGAGGCTGGAGAGCCCGCCACCCAGGAGAACGACCGAACGGCGCTCGCCCTTGTCTCTGTTCAGCGTTGGAACCAGGCCTGCACCCGGTGTGGCGCCATCAAAGCTACCGGCTGCTTTTGCGTCGCCGGACATGAGCCCCATCGCCAACGCCATCTGATAAACAGCGGCGGATCCGCCCGCCGCACCGACCTGGTTGAGAAATCGCCTTCGGCTGAACTGCATCCGCTGGAACCCATCAAAAACACGCGCGCTGATTCTACCTGAAACGGGCTATCTGGACCGGCTCAGGAACACAGTCCCAGCGTAGAAGAGCCCGCCGGTGGCGATGATGGCGAGGCCCATCCAACCTTCCTCCGGCCGGTCTCTGAGGATGTAGATGAGGGTCCAGCCGGTGACGGCAAGGTAGATCAGCGGTGGAATGGGGAAGATGGGAACGCGGTACGGGCGCTGGAGATCAGGCTGTCGAACTCTGAGCGCGAACACACCGAGAACGGTGAAGAAGGTGTTTACCCCCAGCGTGAAGCCGGCGAAGACAAGAATGGTCTCGAAGGAGGCGGTGACAATGAAGGTCAGCGTCACCAGAGACTGGAAGATGATGGCGTTGGTCGGCACGTCGTAGGCGTTCACTTTTGCCAGCGGTCGGAAGGCAGCGAAGTCCTCACCGATAACCTGCAGTACCCGAGGTCCTGCCATGACCATGGCGCTGACGGTGGAGATCAGCAGTGCCGCCAGCACGACGCCCATCACATCCGCGCCGGTCTCTCCGAACACGTGGCGGGCGGCGATGTAGCCGATTTCGAGCTGGCCGGCCATCTCGGCGGCGGGCGCGACGTAGAGGAAGGTGAAGTTGAGCAGGACGTACAGCACCAGGACCATCAGGGTGCCCCGCACGAGCACTTTGGACAGGTGACGCTCCGGTGACTCCAACTCGCTGGTGAGATAGGTGGCCGCGTTCCAGCCGGTATAGGCGTAGTTGACGAAGATGAGGGCGACGGCAAAGGCGCCGGATAATGTCACGCTCAGATCTCCCGGTCCGGGCAAAAATCGCATGTCTTTCTGCGGCGCTTCCACCAGCATCCAGGCGGCCAGACAGAACAGCAGGATGAGCAGAACCTTGAGCACGGTGAACGCCCTCTGTACGCCGCCGCTGGAACGCC
>Ga0316187_10005366_pt1 | contig 11064 bp, 12 predicted proteins | sample CroRivburrow1_MG_FD_204927 | JGI IMG/M metagenome (GOLD analysis project Ga0316187, IMG submission 204927) | Coastal sediment microbial communities from Maine, United States - Cross River worm burrow 1 | ecosystem: Environmental > Aquatic > Marine > Coastal > Sediment | place: USA: Maine...
CCAAGCTCATAGCCGCCATCGTCGGAGCTGAGAAGTTCGACGAGTCGATGCTCCCTGAGGTGCCGGAAGAAGAGCCGGTCAAAGAAGTCAAGGCAAAGACCGATGGCGACACGTCACGTTCCGGCGATCGGTCCCAGGACCGCTCGGACGACGGTGGTGAGCGCGAAGGCGGACAGGGGAATCGCAACCGTCGGCGCCGCGGACGGGGACGCGGTTCCCAGGAGCCCGTCGATGAGTCGGAGCTCGAGATCCGCGAGGGCATCCTCGACATCCTGCCCGAGGGTTACGGCTTCCTGCGCTGCGGCGGATACCTGCCCGGCGAAAAGGACGCCTATGTGGCCGCCAACGTCATCCGTAAGGCCCGTCTCCGCAAGGGCGATATCGTTTCCGGGCCGGTGCGGCCGGCGCGAGCGCAGGAGAAGTTTCCGGCTCTGGTGCGCGCCGTCAAGGTCAATGGCCTCGAGCCTGAAGAAGCCGAGAGCCGCCAGAAGTTCGCCAATCTGACGCCGCTGTTTCCCGACAGTCGGTTGCGTCTCGAGGTTGATGGCCAGCCCACCTCGATGCTGCCGCGGATCATTGATCTGATAGCTCCGATCGGCAAAGGGCAGCGTGGCCTCATCGTTTCGCCGCCGAAGGCCGGCAAGACAACAGTACTCAAAGAGATCGCCAACTCGGTTGCCGTCAACAACCCGGAGTGTCATCTCATGGTGGTGCTCGTCGACGAGCGCCCCGAAGAGGTCACCGACATGCAACGGTCGGTCAAGGGTGAGGTCATCTACTCAACGTTCGACCGTCCGGCCGAGGAACACACGCAGGTTTCGGAACTCGCCATCGAGCGGGCCAAGCGGCTCGTCGAGATGGGCGCCGACGTGGTCATCCTGCTCGACTCGATCACCCGTCTCGCCCGAGCCCACAACCTGGCAACCCCTGCCTCGGGCCGGATTCTGTCGGGTGGCGTCGACTCGACGGCTCTGTACCCCCCGAAGCGTTTCTTCGGTGCGGCTCGCAACATCGAAGAGGGCGGCAGCCTTACGATTATCGGTACCGCACTCGTTGAGACCGGGTCGCGGATGGATGAGGTGATCTTCGAGGAGTTCAAGGGCACCGGCAACATGGAGTTGCGGCTCGACCGCAAGCTGGCCGACAAGCGCATCTACCCGGCAATCGACATCGAGGCTTCCGGTACGCGCCGCGAAGAGCTGCTCTTCCACGAGGACGAGCTCACCCAGGTGTGGAAGCTACGTCGTGTGCTACTCGCGCTCGAATCTGGAGCGTCGCTCGAGTTGCTGATCGACCGCTTGAAGTCGACCAAGTCCAATGCGGAATTCTTGGTGAGCATCGCCAAGAGTGGCTCCTAACTCTGCAACAACCAGACACTGACTGCTGAGTACTCGCCTCTCACTTCTAATCCCTGCCCGTCACAGCTACAATTCACGTCTTGTCCCTAGGAGAAAAAGCCTTGAAGCCAGATATTCACCCCGAATACCGCGATGTCGTGTTCCAGGACACGTCATCGGATCTAGCGTTTGTCACCCGATCGACGATCGAGACGACCGATACGATCGAGTGGGAGGACGGCAAGTCCTATCCGCTGGCGAAGGTGGAAATCTCGAGCCAGAGCCACCCGTTCTACACCGGGAAGCAGATCCTGGTCGACTCTGGTGGCCGCGTCGAACGATTCCGCAGGCGCTATGCCAAGACCGGTACCGCCGCTCCCGAGAGCGCCGCGCCGGCTGATCCGGCCCCGGCCGCAGCTCGTGAGCCGGAAGACAACGCAGCCGACTCGGAGTCTTAGCTTGTCCCGTCCACCTGGCGCCACCGTTGGTGGCCAGGCAGTCATCGAGGGCGTCATGATGCGGGCCCCGACGGCGTGGGCCATCGCTGTGAGACGGCCCGACGGTGTCATCGAAGCCCAGCACAATGAACTGCCCCGGCTGAGCTCTAGGTCTCGAGCCGCCCGGATGCCGTTCTTGCGTGGTGTCATGGTCTTGTCCGAATCGCTGAGCCTCGGATTTCGTGCTCTCTCATGGTCGGCACAGCGCGCCGGAGAAGAGGATGAAGAGATCACTCGCGGCCAGGCGATCGGCACGATGGTGTTCGCGGTCATCTTTGCCCTGGCGCTCTTCGTGCTGTTGCCGGCGTTTGCCGCAGGCTTCCTGAAGCGCTACTTCGACGACTCATCCCTGTGGTTCGTCATCCTCGACGGCGTGTTGCGTATCGCTCTCATTGTCGGCTACATCTGGGCGATATCCCGCTCCAAGGAGATCCAGCGCGTCTTCATGTACCACGGCGCCGAGCACAAGACGATTCACGCTTACGAAGCCGGAGATCCGCTCGTGATCGACGCCATCCAGAAGTACAGTCCGCGCCATCCCAGGTGCGGAACGTCGTTCCTGATCATCGTGGCACTTGTCGCGTTCTTCGTCTTTCTGACGTTGGCGCCGCTTCCACTGGCCTGGCAGATCGCAGCGCGCATCGTCTTCATTCCGGTGCTTGCCGGCTTGTCGTATGAGGTGTTGAAGCTGGCGGCCAACGCCCCCTGGATGGCGTGGGCGAGTCGACCGGGCATGTGGCTCCAGGCCATCACCACAAAGGAGCCGACGGACGATCAGGTCGAAGTGGCCATCGCCAGCCTGCTGAACGCGCTCGACGACTCAGAGCTCGCCGATGTGCACGGCCGGGGCCCGGTGAACGAGGCGGCGCTGGCTGCAGAGCTCACCAGCGAAGAGGCCCAGTCGGAATGAATCGGCTCAACGATCGAGTCCTCGCCCGGCTTCAGGAGATGGAGGCCCGCTTCGAGGAAACCCTTGCGGATATGGTCAAGCCGGATGCGGCGACGGATACCAACAGGCTCCGCGACCTGGCCATTCTCCACTCCGAGCTGAAGCCGGTCGTCGCAGCGTATCGTGAGTACCAGGACGCCACCGGCGAGATGGGTGAGGCGGCTGAGATGCTCAAGGTTGAGGACGATCCCGACATGCGGGAGTACCTCACGAGTTTGCACACCGAGCGTGAGCAGGACCTAGAACAGATCGTCACCAGGCTTCAGGTGCTGCTGGTTCCCAAAGACGTTGACGACGACAAAGACGTCATCGTCGAGCTGCGGCCCGCCGCAGGCGGTGATGAAGCAGGCTTGTGGGCCACCGATCTCCATCGGATGTACGAACGTTTTGCCGAACGTCATGGCTGGGCCACTGAGCCGATCAACCTGTCGTGGGCCGATGGTGGCGGGCTGAGCTTCGGCCAGTTTGCCGTCAAGGGCAAGGGAGCCTATTCGCGGTTCAAGTGGGAGGCTGGCCCTCATCGGGTTCAGCGAGTGCCCAAGACCGAGTCCCAGGGCCGGATCCACACCTCGATCGCGACTGTGGCGGTCCTTCCTGAAGTTGAGGCCGTCGAGGTTGAGATCCATGAGAACGATCTCGAAATCGAGACCATGCGCTCAACCGGTCCCGGCGGCCAGTCGGTCAACACAACCGACTCGGCCATTCGGATCACCCACAAGCCGACGGGGCTGGTGGTTTCCTGTCAGGACGAGAAGTCGCAGCTGCAAAATAAGCTCAAGGCAATGCGGGTTTTACGGGCCCGGCTGTACCAGCAGCAGCTCGAAGAGCAGATGGGGGAGCGCTCCGACGCCCGGCGGCAACAGGTCGGTACCGGTGAGCGAGCCGAAAAGATCCGGACGTACAACTTCAAGGAGAACCGGGTCACTGATCATCGCGTCGGCATAACTGTGCACTCGCTGCCCGCCATCCTCGATGGTGATCTCGATGGGTTTCATGAGGGTTTGATGGCACAGGCAGCGGCCGACGTGTTGGCGGGAGAGTCGTGACCACGACGGGCCGACGAGTTATCTCAGGGCGGTCCCTTGTCGCGGACTCCGGCCTGCCGGTGCACGAAGCCGACCGCCTGTTGGAAGCGGCGACCGGCCGCGACCGCACCAGCCTGTATCGCGATGACACCCTGGACAACCGGGGTGCCGCCCGATTCGGCGAGTTGGCCGACCGGCGCCGTGCAGGCGAGCCGTTGCAGTATCTCGAAGGCACGTCACAGTTCGGCTCGATCGAGGTGGCGGTTGACCGCCGGGTGCTGATTCCTCGGCCCGAGACCGAGCAGTTGTGGGAGCTGGTAACGGCGATGCTCGCTGACCGTCCTCCCCGCGTTGTTGTCGACCTCGGTACTGGTTCTGGCAACCTTGCGATTGCTCTCAAGCACAGTTTCCCGGACGCTGAGGTGCACGCTGTGGACGTCTCCGCGGGTTCCCTGGAGGTGGCCGCAGAGAACGCGGCGGCGTCGGCCCCGGAGATTGCTCTCTACTACGGCGACCTATTCGAGCCCCTTCCTCCTGAGATTCGTGGCAGAGTTGATCTAGTGATCTCGAACCCGCCCTACATTGCGACCGGGGAACACGCGACCCTCCCGCTGGAAGTGCGTGACCACGAGCCGGCGATCGCTCTGTTCGCGGGCCCCGACGGACTGAGCGTGTTGCGCCGGATCGTGACCCTGGCTCCCGATTGGCTGTCTCCCGATGGCCTGCTCGCGTGTGAGATCGGAGAGGACCAGGGTGCCGCACTCATCGAGATCGCGGCCGACTTCAATCCTGAAATAATCAAAGACCTTGCAGGAAGAGATCGCTTCCTCATAGCGCAGAAAGGCATGGCGTGACCCAATCGGAGATCTCCTATGCAGTCGGGCACCTCGCCGCAGGTGAGCTCGTCGGCTTTCCAACCGACACCGTCTATGGCGTAGCCGCCGACCCATATCAAGAAGAGGCTGTAGCGGGTCTCGCCAATCTGAAGGGTCGCGACTCCTCCAAACCCCTGGCGGTGCTGGTGGCTGACATGGATCAGGCCATCAGCCTCGTCAAATTCTCGGACGTGGCGTTGGACCTCGCCGATGAGCATTGGCCGGGCGGGCTCACTCTCGTCCTGCGCCGCCTCGAGTCGATTCCGATGTGGATTGGCGACTCCCAGGCACGTACGGTGGGGGTCCGCTGTCCGGACCACCCGGTCGCGCTCGCTCTGCTCGAGGTGTTTGGGCCTCTCGTCGTCACGTCGGCCAATAAGGCCGGCGACCAGCCGGCGCTGGATGCCAACGAGGCGGCCGGTGTACTCGGAACCGGAGTCGCGCAATACATCGACGGCGTCTCGGGCGGAGGCTTCCCGTCCACCGTTGTCGATCTCACCAAACCCGCCCCCTTCATCCTGAGGCCGGGCCCGGTCGAGTTATAGGTTTCGCTCGAATCAGGATTCGAGCGAAACCCCACTACGCTGCCACCGATTCCGAGTTGAGGTAGTTGATGATCGATCGCCGCACTATTGAACAGGTTGATGCTGAGCTGGCGCACCTCATTGCGAAAGACGCTGCCCGCCAGAACAGTCATATCCAGCTCATCGCATCGGAGAATTTTGTGTCGAAGGCGATGATGCAGGCGTCGGGATCAGTTCTGAACAACAAGTATTCCGAGGGGTATCCGGGGCGCCGCTACTACGAAGGTTGTGAGGTGGTCGATGAGATAGAGCAGCTGGCTATCGACCGCGCCAAGCGACTCTTCTATGCCGAGCATGCCAACGTCCAGGCCCACAGTGGCTCGTCGGCCAACCTCGGCGCCTACCTGGCGTTGCTGGAGCCCGGCGACACGATCCTCGGGATGCGTCTCGATCAGGGCGGACACCTTACGCACGGCTCGCCGGTCAACTTTTCGGGACGGCTGTTCAACTTCGTTGCATACGGCGTAGATCCGGACACCGAGGTCATCGACATGGACGAGGTCCGGCGGCTCGCCATCGAACACCGGCCAAGGATGATCATCGCCGGCTACTCGGCCTATTCGCGAATCGTCGACTGGGCCGGCTTCCGTCGGATCGCCGACGAGGTCGATGCGATCTTTCTTGTGGATGCGGCGCACATCATCGGGCTCATAGCCGGCGGGGCTCACCCCAATCCGGTTCCGCACGCTCATGTCGTCACCGCGACCACGCACAAAGCGCTGCGCGGACCGCGCGGCGGGCTGATTCTGTCCACGAAGGAGTATGCGACCGCCATTGACAAAGCCATCTTTCCGGCCGCCCAGGGAGGTTCGATCAACTCGCAGATCGCGGCCAAGGCACTGTGTTTCGAGCTGGCGTCGACTCCCGATTTTCACTCCTATGCGGGGCAGGTCGTGCGCAACGCCGCGGTGCTCGCCGACACGATGAAGGAAGAGGGCGCTCGCATCGTGTCGGGTGGGACCGACAACCACATGTTTCTCAGCGACATGCGCTCGATCGAAGACGACCTCACGGGCAAAGAAGCCGCAACTCTGCTCGACGACATGGGGGTGACACTCAACCGCAATTCGATTCCAAACGACCCGCGTTCACCTTTCGTGACGTCCGGCATTCGGATCGGCACGCCGTCTGTGACTTCTGCCGGTATGAAGCAGGAGCAGATGGCCACCCTCGGCAGGTTGATAGTCGAGATCTTGCGCCAGCGTGATGACGGGGCGGCGCTGGTTGCTCTGAAGGATCAGGTGGCGGAGCTCAACGACGCATTCCGGCCGTATCCGGCAGGGTATTCGGGCCATGTTTGATCGGACGCCAGTCCTATACCTAGGAGGGAGTTGCCTGCCGCGCGAGGCTCAGCCTAGGGTGACCAGCGTGGGCTTGTGAACGGCATCACAAGCAACGTCTTGACAATGGGAGAATCCAAGGAAGTCCAGCCCCGAGAGGGCGAAACGCCGACGTCCGCGCACGCCATGGGCGACTGGTCGCAGGCGGGGGGCTTCTTCAGCTCGATCCTGTCCGGACTCGTGCTCGGACTGGTCGGGGATTATTTCCTCAATACTGAGCCATGGCTGGTGGTCGGCGGGATTATCGCCGGCTTCGCGGTTGGGTTCTGGCGGATGATCCTCTTTTCCAACCGCATTATGGAGCAGGCGAGTAACCCTCGCCTGCAACGGATCGCCCGGATGCGCGCCGCCACAGAAGTGGAAGACGAAGAAGATGACTTCTGAAGAAGACAAGCTGACGATCGACCAGGCGTACAACGAACCGAGTGTCGTTGCGACGCCCATCGAGGCCGTCATTGCGCGCAAGATGGTGCTGCGAGCGTGGTGGATCGGACCGATAATCGTGGGCGTCGCGTGGGCTCTCAGGGGCTTCGAAGGAGCGTGGGCTGCCGCGATCGGAGTTGCCATTGTCGTGGTCAACTTCCTCATCGCGGGCGAGCTTCTGTCTCGATCTGCGCGGGTGTCGCTGAAGGTCTATCATGCGGCCGCCTTGCTCGGGTTTTTTGTCCGGCTGGGCTTTATCACGCTGTCGATGTTCATCGTCGCCAGCGTGGTTGAGATTGACCGCCCCGCCATGGGGGTCGCGGCCGTGGTCGCATACATGGTGTTGTTGTCCCTTGAGGCATGGGCCTTGATGAACGGTGAACGAAGGGAGCTCGAGTGGAGTCGGTAATCCTCGCGTCCGGCGAATGTGACGTGAGCTCAGAGATAATCTGCGCCCCCGATGACGTACTCGAGCTGTTCGAGTTCAAAGACGCCCTGTTCACCATTGGCCCGCTCCACTTCACCCGCACGGTTGTGCTCATCTTCCTGGCCATGTTCATCGTGCTGGGCCTGCTCTGGTTTGGGCTGCGTAAAGGTGACAAGGTGCCAAGCAGATTCGCCGCCGCCATGGAAGCGCTCGTGACATTCGTCAAAGAGGACATTGCGATTGGCATCATCGGCCCCGAAGGTGTCAAGTATGCGCCGTACCTGCTGGCCGTGTTCATGTTCGTGATAGTTGGCAACCTCTTCGAGGTGACCCCTCTCATCAACTTCCCGATTACCTCGCGCATGGCGATCCCCTTGTTCATCTCGGTGGTGACGTGGGTCATCTTCGTAATTGTCGGATTCAAGAAGAACGGGATCCGCTATGTCGGCGACCTCATATGGCCGAGGTCGGTGCCCGTCGCGCTGCGGCCGCTGGTTGGGCTCATCGAAGTGGTTTCGACATTCATCCTGCGGCCGATAACTCTGGCCGTCCGGCTCTTCGCCAACCTCGTCGCCGGCCATCTCATGCTGACGCTGCTGCTGGCATCGGGCTGGATCTTCATGAGCAGCGTTGGCGACATCGGAGCCCGAGCCATCATCGGGCTGCCCTGGTTCGTCTTCGGCCTCGGCATCTACGTCTTCGAGATCGTTGTCGCGGTGTTGCAGGCGTACATCATCACCTTGCTATCCGCGGTCTACGTACAAACGTCAGTTCACCCAGAGCACTAGAGAGGAACCTCAGTAATGGAAGAAATCAAGGGAGCCATCGCCCTCGTCGGCTACGGCCTCGCCGCCATCGGCCCCGGAATCGGCATCGGCATCGTGGTAGGCAACGCCATCCAGGCGATGGCCCGTCAGCCGGAGGCTGCCGGCATGGCACGAACCACGATGTTCTTGGGCATCGCGTTTACCGAGGCGTTGGCGCTAATCGGTTTCGTGTTGTTCTTCATCGCCTAGGAGTCACCCAATGTTTGCAAGTGCAACGCCGTGGCTGCTGGCCACGGAGGCCGCTGAAGAAAGCAGTGGGGCCGATCTCCTGCTTCCGGAGACATCGGAACTCATTGCCGGCATCATCGCCTTCTCGATCATCTTCTTCTTCGCGTGGAAGTGGGTCTTCCCGACTATCGCCAAGACTCTGGAGTCTCGCCAGGCGGCCATCAAAGCCGACTACGAGGCGGCAGAATCGGCCAAGGTCGAGGCCGAGAGCCTCAAGAACGACTATCAAGCCCAGCTCGCTCAGGCGCGTGATGAGGCCGGCCGTATCGTCGAAGAGGCTCGCCAGGCTGGAGAGTCCGTACGGGCTGAAGTCGTAGCTCGCGCCGACGTCGAGGCCACCGCCATCAAAGAGCGGGCCGCTGCCGACATGTCCGGTGAGCGCGACCGTGTGGCAGCTTCGCTGCGTCGTGAAGTCGCCGATCTTTCGCTCGACGTAGCGGAGAAAGTGGTCGGGTCGAGCCTCGATCGGTCATCCCAGCAGGCGCTGGTTGACCGCTACATCGATGAGCTCGGGGGGCTCGGTAACTGACCTATGGATGAGACAACAAACGCAGACGTCCTCGACGGTTACGCAGCCGGACTCTTGGCAATCGGCCAGGCAGAAGGCGGGGGAGACGCCCTCGCCAAGGAGCTGTTCGCCATTGGCCGCGCCGTTGACGGCTCGGACGAGCTGCGCGACGCGATCACGAACATTCAGATCCCCGTCGAGCGTAAGCAGAACCTGCTAGCTCAGGTGCTTTCTGGTCGGGCCTCGAGTATGTCCATTGCTCTGGTGAACATGCTGGTGGGCGCGGGCAAGGCCCGGGATATCACTGAAATCGGCCGGCTGATGATCGAGAAGGCTGCTTTGAGCCATGAACTGACCGTCGCTGAGGTGCGGTCTGCGATCGAACTCGACGCCGCCACCATCACCCGGCTCGAGGCGAAGTTGGCCTCGGCAACCGGCAAGAGAATCAAAGTGAACGTGATCGTGGATCCATTGGTGGTCGGCGGCTTGGTCGCCAAGGTTGGAGACACTGTATTTGACGGGTCGGTGCGCAGCCGGCTCCTAGAGCTGCGAGAGGCATGGGCATAGCGAATGGCTGAACTGACGCTCGATCCTGGAGACATCACTGCGGCGCTGAAGAGCGCCCTCGGAGACTGGTCCCCGTCAATTGATGCCGAGACGGTCGGCTATGTGGACTCCGTCGGCGACGGCGTGGCTCGCGTCTCGGGGCTACCCAACGCGATGGCAAGCGAGTTGCTCGAGTTCAAGGGTGGGCTCCTCGGCGTCGCCCTCAACCTCGACGAAGACTCGATCGGCGCCGTCATCATGGGTAATAGCTCCGACATCGAAGAGGGCGACGAGGTACGGGCCACCGGCCGCGTTCTCTCCGTACCGGTCGGTGACGCCATGCTGGGGCGCGTCGTCGATGCGCTGGGAGCACCGATCGACGGCAAGGGCCCCATCGACTCGACGGAGCGCCGCTTCCTCGAGGTGCAGGCACCCTCAGTTGTTGAGCGCCAGCCGGTGCACCAGCCGCTGCAGACCGGCATCAAGGCGATCGACGCCATGACTCCGATCGGGCGCGGGCAGCGCCAGCTCATCATTGGCGACCGCCAGACAGGCAAGACCGCGGTGGTCGTCGACACCATCCTCAACCAGAAGAACACCGATGTGAAGTGCATCTACGTCGCCATCGGCCAGAAGGCTTCGACCGTGGCCGAGGTCGCCGCGGTGCTCGAAGAGGCCGGGGCCATGGAGTACACGGTGATAGTCAATGCGGCCGCATCGACCGCCGCCGCCCTCCAGATGTATGCGCCCTACGCCGGCTCGGCGATAGGCCAGTACTGGATGTACAAGGGTGAGCACGTCCTCATCATCTTCGACGACCTCTCCAAGCAGGCCGTCGCCTATCGCGAGATATCCCTGCTACTGCGGCGCCCACCCGGCCGTGAGGCATATCCGGGCGACGTGTTCTACCTGCACAGCCGTCTTCTCGAACGTTGCGCCAAGCTGTCCGACGAGCTCGGCGCCGGGTCGATGACCGCGCTGCCGATCATTGAGACGAAAGCCAACGACGTTTCGGCCTACATCCCGACGAACGTGATCTCGATCACCGATGGCCAGATCTTCCTCGAGACCGACCTGTTCTTCTCCGGCATCCGGCCGGCGATCAACGCCGGTATCTCCGTCTCCCGAGTCGGCGGCAACGCGCAGGTCAAGGCGATGAAGAAGGTTGCGGGCCCGCTGCGTCTCAACCTGGCACAGTTCCGCGAGCTCGAGGCTTTCGCCGAGTTCGGGTCCGAGCTCGATGCTGAGTCGCTTTCCCAGCTCGAACGGGGTCGCCGGGTGGTCGAGGTCCTCAAGCAGGGCCAGTTCTCTCCGGTTCCCGTCGAGGAGCAAGTCGCAGCGATTTACGCCGTAACCGAGGGCCACATGGACGACGTTGACATCGCTCATGTTCACGAGTTCGAGGCCGGTCTCACGGAATTCCTGCGGACCCGGTACTCCGGGCTGCTGAGCCAGATCGCGGACACCGGCGAACTGCCGGATGAAGAGTTGGTCGCAG
>Ga0316187_10005369_pt1 | contig 11063 bp, 8 predicted proteins | sample CroRivburrow1_MG_FD_204927 | JGI IMG/M metagenome (GOLD analysis project Ga0316187, IMG submission 204927) | Coastal sediment microbial communities from Maine, United States - Cross River worm burrow 1 | ecosystem: Environmental > Aquatic > Marine > Coastal > Sediment | place: USA: Maine...
ATGCCAACCAACACCGAAAAGGCCCTTGAGTATTGCAGGAGCCGGGGAGTCGCCCGAACGAGAGATTTCGTTTCTCAGGGGATCCCCCGCGTCACTCTCACCCGCCTGGTCAGGGATGGCCGCCTCGAACGACTGGGGCGTGGTCTTTATGCGGTCCCGGGTTCGGACGTCTCCGAGCATCATGGACTTGTCGAAGCGAGCCGGCGAGTCCCCCGAGGGGTGGTGTGCCTCCTCTCGGCGCTTCGCTTTCACGAGCTCACTACCCAGCAGCCGTTCGAAGTCTGGATGGCGATCGATCGCAAGGCACGGAAGCCGACACTGGACTCACAAGCGATCCGTATCGTGCGCTTTGGCAAGGATGCCCTGACCCAGGGCGTCGACGAACACGAAATCGAGGGAGTCATGGTTCGCATCACGTCGCCCGCTCGAACAGTCGCGGATTGCTTCAGGTATCGAAACAAGATCGGCCTGGACGTGGCGATCGAAGCGCTGCGCGACTATCGGCGTCTGCGAGCAGGGACCATTGACGAGCTGTGGGAGGCAGCTGGTATTGCGCGCATAAAGACTGTGATTCGGCCGTACATCGAGGCCATTGCATGACGGCTTCGAAGAACCTGGCAGCGTCCATCAAGCAGCGCTTGCTCAATCTGTCTCGCGAGCGGGGCGAGGACTTCAATCTGATTCTCACTCGCTATGGTGTCGAGAGGCTTCTCTACCGGCTGTCTTGCTCCGGCCATCGAGACGAGTTTGTACTGAAGGGTGCCATGCTCTTTCATCTCTGGAGCGACGTTCCACATCGGCCGACCCGCGACGTCGATCTTCTCGGCGAGGGGTCGCCGGACGTGGGAAGAGTGGGCAGAGTATTCCGTGAAATCTGCATCACATCTGTCGAGGATGATGGAATCGACTTCGACCCCGACACGATTCGGGCCTCGCGCATTCGAGACGATTCCGAGTACCACGGAGTTCGGGTGCGGATTGAGGGATGGCTTGGAGAAGCCCGCGTTCCGGTTCAGGTCGACGTGGGTTTCGGGGACGCGGTCATTCCTGCGCCGGAGACCGTCGAATTTCCTGTCCTGCTCGACCAGTCGATTCCCAAGCTTCGTGCCTATCGTCGTGAGACTGTCGTGGCGGAGAAACTCCAGGCCATGGTAGACCTGGGGATTGCCAATAGCAGGATGAAGGACTTCTACGATCTTCGCTATTTCGCATCCCGTTTCGCCTTCGATGGCTCGGTGCTTCTGGCGGCGATCCAGTCGACCTTCAGGCGGAGGGGTGAGACCTCTCCTGTGGAGACACCGATCGCCCTCACCGCGGCATTCGCGGACGACGATTCGAAGCAGGAACAGTGGGTAGCCTTCATACGGCGATCCAAGCTGGGCGAGGAAGGACTGACGCTGCCGGAAGTCGTTGAGTTCGTGGCTGAATTCCTGCAACCGCCTCTGGAGGCCCTCAGAGCTGGTGAGTCATTCGGTGTGACTTGGCCGCCCGGTGGGCCATGGCAGACCTCGAGGGCTGAGTAGCCGAGTAAGAAATCGCTTTTCCGCGTTGTGGTGTGGTGTGCCGTGACCAGGTCACTGAGGGGCGGCAGGCGATGGCCGTCCGGGTTGTGAGCCAGTAGCGGGGACCACAGCCCGCGTAGATTGAGGCGCGTGGGATCTCGCTACAGGCCCTGGAACCGGTGGCTCATCGGCGGGATTCGGTTCCCGTCACAGCCTTTCACACGAGAGCGAGTCCCGTACGCGCAATCAACGACCAGCCCTAAAGCGGCCACTTGTTGGCGCTCACAACTCGGTCTTACGCTCTCGGGGACAGCCTGCACCAAGGAAGAAGTTGCCAATCATTCACGGCCGAGAAGGTTGACGATGTAGGCCATCACAAAAACAGCGAATGCGACCAGACTGATCGGTGGCAATCCGCCGTGCCAGCCCCCGGGCTTCAGCCATCCCTCGTAGCCCATGAACAACAGGTGGGCCGCGCCAAGAAGAAAGGCGACCAGAAGAAATCGGCGTGAGGTTATGAATGAAATGAAGGCCTTGTCTTCGCGCAGGAAAGTCTGGAAGCTCAAGTTGTAGGCCCAGAGCACCACGAACGCCAGGACCCCCGTGAGCATGCTAAGACCAGCGAGTAGGGTCAAGGTCCCGTCTGGCGCGAAGAAGTTGCCGTAAACGGCGGGTTTGAAGAGCAAGAAACTCATCAGCGCGTGGATGAGAACCAGTAGGAACCCGGTCATTCCAAGAGCCTTTCGGGCATCCAGCCAGCTATTCGGCAGGGGCACACCGAGCTTTCTCAGCGGACCGAAGCCGAAATTGCAGGCGAGCAATACGAACGCCGCGAGCGAAAACCCCTTGTTCAAGATGAAGAGCGGAAAGTCCTTCCATGGCACTGGTCCCGCGACGTGATAGCGGAGGACGGCGTATGCAATGGCGAAGGCCAGAGCCATGGCGATCAGCGCGGCGGCGACACTCCTGCTGTTGTGGTCATTCATATGGCTACCTCGAGAGATTCTTGTCTGCCAGTCTCGCCCGGCTGGCCACCAGGGAATTCGAAGTGGGTCTACTTGCTCGCGCAAGCTCGGCCGCGCCCGGGGGCTGTGGAAAGGTCGGAAGGCCCCCCGCAGCCCCTCCTGCCTACCGACCTTCCCACAGCCTCGACTACGACAACCTACCAATCGTCATACACCACGGGACGGGACACCACTTCCGCGAGTCCTGAGCGGCTCCTTGTTGCACCGAGGCGTCGTTCCTATAAGGGATTCTGTCGACTCCCGGTTCTAGAACTTGAATCCGATACCGAGGGAGCCAATGATCGGATCGAGGGCGATCTCGCGTGGACCCCCCTCCTCTTTGAGGTCGGTAAGCATGTACTTCACCGATGCGGTGAAGAACAGTGGGCCGTCCGCCGTGAAAGGCACGTCGATGCCGGCGTTCAGACCGTAGGAGAACTGATCATCAAAGCTGATCGAGATCTCTCGCTCGAGCTCGGTCAGATTGAATTTGATGCTGTCGTAGGAGAACACACCCACGAAGGCACCCAGATAGAAGTCGACGCGACTCTCCGGTGTGAAGTGGTAGTTGGCACCGAAGTCAATAGTGTACCAGTCGACCGTGTTGTTGTCCGTGACCCGACCGCTCTCCTCGCCTGGCTCGATACCGTAAACGAACGTACCCTCTATGTCGGTGAATATGCCCATCAGGAACAGCTCGAGCTTGGGGTTCAACTTGTACCCGATATCGAGCCCGAAGCCTTGTCCCTTGTCGAAGCTGAGCTCGGTAAAGATGTCCGGCAGGCCCTCGATGACGCTCTGGGTCTGGTACGAATCCGAGCTAGGCCACGTCACCACGTAGTTGCCTCGAATGATCCAGTCCGCCTCGGCCGGCGATACGGTGACACCGATTGCCCCGAGCATGAGCACGAGGACGATTAGAAGAGTCCTTCTCAAGATCTGATTTTTCATGCTGCTTCTCCTTTCCCTGATTGTTGATCTGTTGCCCTGTCCTCTCGCTCTAAGGCCGACTTGTTGTCTTCGCGTGTCGGTCGCTTGCCCGCGCGCCTATTCCGTCAGCGACAGAAAGGGCACCGGCACCGAGAGGTTCAAGATAAAGGTCTGCGATTCTGCATTGCTCTCCACGCCGAAGTCCCAGAAGTAGCGCAGCGTCACAGAGCCGAAGTAGGTCTTCTTGGACGCGAGTGGCAAGGTGACTTCTGGACCGGCACCCAGAATCTTGTGTCTACCTAGGTCGGGCAGATCTATCGGCGAGTCGTCCGGTGGAGTGAATGCTAGGCCCAGGTCGTCGTCCGATACCTTCCATTGCCCGAAATAGACAAGACCGACATTGATGGACCCCTGTTTGAAAGTCCTGCCCAGCCCTCCCTCGACCGTTACGAGGTCGCCCACTTTCTGGTTCGAGCCTTCTTTGCTGCTATGGGTTGCGTAGAACGCGACGGCGGCGAGGTTCCACGTCTTGGCCTGGTTCAGGTAGAACGTTGCCCCACCAAAGGCTTCGTAGGTCCACATTCCCAAGCCGGTGTTGTCCTCGCCATCGACCTCGTACCGCCCCGTCGGAACATTCACCCCGAGCCCGGCAAGATAGTCGGCCCGTTCCTTGTGCCAACCCAGCACGAGCGGCTGGACATAGAGATCCGATGCCGGTCGTGGAGCCCACGCCGAGCACAGGTGCCTCCAAGGCTGAGTTGGCCCACGACGGCGCAACGAAGATGCTGTAGTTGCCCCCGAGGATCTTCGTCTTGCTCACCCACCACAGCCAGGGGGCGATCGCGTGGTAGTCGAGATCCGGGTTCCCCGGTCTCTCATCTCCATTGCGGTCGCGGAGCTTGTCGACGTCGATGTTGGGATAGAGCAGACCGACCCAGATCCCCGGCGGCGGCTGAGAGCCCGCCATGAGACCGTAGTCACCACGCAGATTATGACCGTTGAGCTGCGCCTGGCCCGCTGTGGCGACCAGAACCAGGATCAGGGCTGCAAGCGCTCTCTTCACTTCGGTGGCTCGTACGGATCCAGCGCCCCAGTCGGGATCGGTGGATACTCCTTCAGCGACTTGACGTGCTCTTCCAGCTGCGGCAACGCGGCCTTGGGGACCCAGGTGTGCGGAAAGAGGACATTGTCACGTTCCTGGGGATCGTTCATCAGATTGTAGAGCCGCGGCATGGTGTACTCTCGCAGCACGCCGTTCCACCCCGTCTGCTCCTTGAAGTGGAGTTTCCAGTTGCGCCACTTCACACCGAAGACGTCGTTCCCCATGTAGACGATGAAGCCGTCCCGGCCGGACTCCTCTTGCTTCCCGAGAAGGAACTCGGACATGTCGATGCCGTCGATGACGCGGTCTGCAGGGACCCTGCCACCCGCGAGGCGAGCCAACGTCGGAAAGAGGTCCAGGGCGTGCACGATCTCATCGCTCACGCGGCCGGCCTCAATCCTGCCGGTCCAGCGGACCGCGAAGGGCACACGAAGCGCCCCCTCATAGCCGGTGAAGAGCGTCGAACGCCACGGACCTGAAGAGCCGTGGATGGCTGTTTCCACGGTCATCGACGTTTCGCCGGAGCTCAGCGCTTCGGGGCCGTTGTCCGCCGTGAAAATGAAGATCGTCTCCTCGGCCAGCCCCAGGTCGTCGATCGTGTCGAGCAACTCTCCAACGTGGCTGTCGATCTGCATCAAGAGATCGCCCCACGGCCCATTGCCCGATTTGCCGACGAAGTCGGGATGAGGCATGGTCGGAAAATGCGTGGCCGTGTAGGGGAGATAGACGAAAAACGGCTTGTCGGCCTGCGCCTGACCCCGCATGAAAGCGATGGCCCGGTCCGTCAGCTCACGATCGATCAGCGGCCGATAGTCGAGTCGATAGGGACGGACCTTCTGCGGCGCGCTGCCCTTCTTGCCGTCCATGACCCAGGTTTCCGCGACGCCGCTTTCTGCGAAATCCTGCAACGACGAGTAGACCGACTCATCGGTCGAGTTGGGGACGCCGTACCACTCGTCGAATCCTTGATCTGTAGGAAACCGACCCTCGGTTCTGCCGAGGTGCCACTTGCCGAACATACCGGTGGCATAGCCGGCATCCGACAGCATCTCGGCCATCGTTACCTCCCACTGCACGAGTCCATACACGCCTTCGCCGAGCGGCACCGTTCCGTTGCCGCTGCGGATCGCATAGCGGCCCGTCATCAGAGCGGAACGCGAGGGCGTACACTGGACCTCCACATTGAAATTGGTCAGTCGCAGCCCCTCGGCAGCGATCTGGTCGAGTCGTGGCGTGGCGGCGCCACGAACGATGCCACCACCATTGAACCCGGGCTCCCCCCAGCCGAAGTTGTCCATGAACACGAGCACGACATTCGGTTTGTCCTGCGCCAGGACCGGCTGGCCTACGACGCTGAGGAGCAGGACGCTGGCCACACCTCTGAGTATGCTCATGACATCTCTTCCTTCGTGCAGTTGCTGTTTGTGGCTACGGCGTGTACCAGATCGGTGACGTGTACGCACGCTCCTGGTGAATCAGTTCCGCACGTTCGGGTAGGTCGATTCCGAACCGGACCTTGTCGTAAAGCACCCAGCGTGGCGTCGGGATCTCGAGCACGCGCGCGTAGTAGAACGCTCGCTGACCCGATTCGAAGTCTGGATCCGTCCAGACGATCGCCAGTTCCGATGCGCCGATCGTGTTGGTCCAGTTGGCAGCCTCGATGTCGACAGTATTGCCGACCGGCGGCAGCTTGCCATCGGCGCCGGGACGCCGGTCACCGGACCAGGCGACATCGTAGACCTGTTCCTGGGTCTCGCCTCGATCGTCGACCCAGCCTTTGACGATCTGGATGCGATCCAGATTCGCACCAATCGGATCGCGGAGCGCATACACCATGAACGTCGGCGCCTTACCCTCGGGCGCCATCGTCAGGTCACCGCCCATCGGTACGCCTTTCTCGTAGCCGCGGAATGCCGGCGCACGGCTGCGCAGGTCATCATCCGTGTACTCCCAGCCGCCGAAGAATCGCACGACCATGCGCGGGCCGGTCGTTGCATAGGTCTCCTTGCGCACCATCGCATCGAACAACGCCTGGCGAGTATTCTCAGTCGCCCAGATGCCTTGGTAACCGGCAGCAACGAGTTCATCGCCCTCGATAGCGGCGAGATCGGACTCGATAAAGGGATGCTCGATTCGGGTTGGCGACGGCTCTACGCTGACCGACTTGCTGAAGAAGTTCTCTTCCTCGGCTGTCGACAGGGCCGTATGGCTGTCGGTCGCACCCACCATGCCGAACTTGTAGGGATTCGTGCCGAACTTCTCTTCGAGGATCAGACCATTCTTCAGGGCCTCGCGGGCATACTCACCCGCGAGCATCTCGGGCTTCTTCAGGACCGACAGGTCCAGGTTACCCTTATCCCAGGTGCCGTAGTCGGCGAACTCATCGTTGAGTGAAAGAGCCGGATGCGCTTCCCCGTCCCCCTTCATCTGCGTGACTTCATACAGCGGTTCCCATTCGGCGCGCAGCGCCACGTATTCCTTGTCGACCCCGCCGCCCGAGTAGGTCCGCTCCATCGGGAACATCCAACCGTTCGAGAGGTTGCCGTTGTGTGCGATGGCAAGGGCCTGTCCGCCGGTCCGTGATTCGTAATCTTCGAGCCACTGGTAGAGATCCAGCGGGTCGGTCGTCCCGATCGGCGGCTGGGTGGTCAATGGCAGGACCTGCCGGGCCCGGTCACCACCGTCGCGCAGAATGACGTTGCGATGCAGGTTGTTCCCCTTGGGAACCGAGGTCCACTCGTAGCCGATAAACGCCGTAAAGTGACCCGGCTCGTTGTACTTCTCCGCGGCGTCGACAATGGTCTCCCAGACCGAAGCAAACGGAGCGGAACCGGGCGAATAATCCGCAACCATCTTCTCGGGCACTTCGAACTGGGCAAATGCCTGGATCAGTTCAAACGCAGCTTCACCGGCCGCCTGGCCGCCCTGTACGAAAGCCTCGTGCCAACGCTTGCCATTCGGATCCGCCACGATATTCGGAGCACCTTCCTTGATATCAATGGCGATACCCATCATGTCGGAGTGATCCGCCACGACGAGGAAGTCGAGCGGTCGGCCGAGCTTGACGGGCAGGCCCGTGGATGACTTGATCTCCTCGCCGCGGGCAAATCGGTAGGCGTCCTCGGGCGTCAGCGTATTGCCGAACAAACCAGCGTCGAGCGACAGCCCGGTATGTAGGTGCGTCTCGCCCCAGTAGACCTGACTGGGGAATGAGCGCTGCGCATAGGGCGAATACGCTTTGCCCGGGTAGAGCCTGTCTGCATCGGTATCCTGTATTTGAGGGTTGATTTGTGCGGGCGAGATCGCAGGCACAAAGACAGTCACCAGGCACAGGGTGACCAGGGTCGTTATCGCTCTAGATTTGGTTTCGGTCATGGTTGACTCCGTTTCTCTGCCGCGGCTCAAGGTGTGTACCAGATCGGCGAAGTGTAGGCTCGCTCCTGGCCCTTCATCATTACGGTGTCGGGCATCCTGCTATTGCCGGGGGCTGGTCCGGGCCGGTTAGTCCACCATTCCGCTGGCCGAAATTGGTCGAAAGCGGATGTCTCTTTTCGGCCCCAAGCAGCCCCGCAGAAGCGTGCGAAGCTCTTGCGCTGTCCACTCCGCCTATCATGCCCGTCTGTTTTGCTACCTGTTCGAGCTATTCTGCCTCGTTCACCTCCAGGGTGATCTTGTTGATCACACCGGTGAAACGCGTTTCCACCCGGCCAATGCCGATATCTACAGCGACAGGGGTCTGATTGTCGAGACCGACATCAGCCGTCTCGTCTGCCGAGAACATATTCGGTTGGGTCTTGGCAATCCGGCCTTTGGCGACTTCCTCACCATTTACGCTGATCGTCGCCATACCGCCTTTGCCGACGCCTCCGCCGTCATACTCGAAGTCAAGAACCACCGTGGCCTTGCCCTTGGCAATGGGTTTGTCTGCCGCAATCGTATCGCGGGACAGGCCGAGGTAGTTGTAGGTGTAGACAGGCTTTCCATCCTTCATATAAAACGCCCAGCCGCCAAATCTTCCACCCTGAACCAGGAGCGCACCACTGGCCCCCTCTTCGGGAAGCTCCAGCTCCGCCGTAATTGTCTTGGACTTGTTTTTGACGTTCATGAAGGTGTTTTCCAACATGCCGTCCATGCCTTCATACAGCGTCAGAGACGTTCGACCGGCCATCACGTCAGGGCGCCCGGCGATTGCCGGATTGGTTCGTTCGATGACACGGTCGTCAATCGGATACACATTGAACCTTTCTGCGTCCCTGTCAAACAGCGCCCTGAGCTCTTTGAGTTTCTCGGGGTATTGATCAGCGACGTTGTTTGCGAGGCTGAAATCCTCGCGAGCGTTATAGAGTTCCCATTGGTCGCTCTCCAGGGGTGGGAGATCTGCTGTCTCCCACGGCGCGCGGTGTATTGCACGGGCCAGCCATCCATCGTGATACATCGCACGGTTGCCGAAGATCTCGAAATACTGACTCGCGTGTCGCTCTTCGGCGTTGGCGTCGTTGAACGAATAGACAAGACTGGTGCCGGCAATTGGTGTCTGCGGGGTGCCGTTTACCGATTCTGGCTCGGGCAAGGTTGCCGCTTCCAATACAGTCGGCGCGATATCAATGACATGCCCGAACTGCGTGCGCATGCCGCCTTCTTCTTCGATGCCATTCGGCCAACGAATGACCATGCCGTTGCGCGTGCCGCCGAAGTCCGAGGCGACCTGTTTCATCCAGGAAAACGGAGAGTCGAAGGCGACCGACCAACCGGACGCCATATGCGGGAAGGTATAGGGGCCACCCCATTCGTCCAGTTTCGGAAGCAGATCTTCCGTCTTCTCCGCGACGGCGTTGAAATACGTCATCTCGTTGAACATGCCGACCGGCCCGCCTTCGCCACTCGTCCCGTTGTCGCCGGCGATGTAGATGAACAGCGTATTGTCCGTTTCGCCGATTTCCTCGATGGCGCTGACCAGGCGACCGATCTCATGGTCCGTTTGCTCCAGGAAACCCGCAAAAACCTCAGCTTGACGGGCAAACACCTTTTTCTCATCCGCGCTCAGCTCATCCCAGTCTTTAATGTCCCGGGCTTTGGGGGGCAGAATGGTGTTTTGAGGTATGACGCCCATCGCTTTTTGCCGGGCAAAAGTGGTTTCCCGAACCTTGTCCCAGCCCTCATCAAACTTGCCCTTATATTTATCAGCCCACTCGCGCGGAACATGATGAGGTGCGTGCACGGCGCCTGTTGCAAAGTAGATAAAGAACGGTTTGTCCGGCGTCATCGACTGCTGGGCCTTCATCCACCGGATCGCCTGATTGGTCATATCCGTAGTGAAGTGATAACCCTCTACGGCTGGTGGCGTCACGCGGGTCACGCCGTCATAAACGAGCGGATACCACTGATCTGTCTCACCGCCGATGAAGCCGTAAAACTTGTCGAAGCCCTGGTGCGTCGGCCAGCGGTCGAAGGGGCCCGACACGCTGGTTTCCCAGGCGGCGGTTTCGTGCCATTTGCCGAATGCGCCGGTACTGTATCCGTTGAGTCGCAGCATTTCTGCCAACGGGGCAACGCTGTTTGGAATGGCGCCTGTATTGCCGGGAAATGACGTTGCGGTCTCCATGATGGAGCCGGTATTGGCTTGGTGGTGATTGCGGCCCGTTTTGAGTGCCATCCGCGTTGGTGAACACAGCGCGGTCGTATGAAAGTTGGTGAATATCAAACCTTCTTTACCGAGCTGATCAAGGGTGGGTGTCTGGAGCGGTCCACCAAAGGTGCTCGGCCCACCAAAACCGATGTCGTCAATCAAGACGATCACAACATTGGGCGCACCTTCTGGCGCCCGAACCTGGAAAGGAGTCGGCGCCTCAACATTTCGCGCATCCAGTTCGGTGTATGTCGGCTGCTCTGGCTCAAGAATCGGTAAATGGGTGCGATCAATATCTGCCGCGTCAGCGGCACTCGCTCCGGACAGAGCAAGGCATGCTGAGCCAAACGCCAACATGTATGGTAGAGCTTTCGAGCTATTCATTGATGTAACTCCTTTGACCGAAACTTCTTGAATCTGTTTATGTGATGAGAACGATGCTCGCTTACGGCTATCTGCTATTCCACTCCTTGTGACTCTCGCTCATCCGGCACCTACTTGCGATACAGCGTGGATGTCCGGCTCGTCGCCCACTGATGGCCGTAAAGCGTAGAGATCCACACGCGCGTGATCGCATCCGCCACCGGCCCCGGCCGGCTACGCGGCCTTTGGCCAAACTTCCGAACATACAAAGCGGCGTCGACCCGATTCAGCGCTGTCGCGACGGGCCGAGGATCGAAAGCTTCGATCAATCCGAGTTGCTGGTCCGCAGCGATTCGCTCGCTCACGGCGTCGTCGAATCGATCGAGAAACCGCTCCCACTGGGCTTCTAAGCGTGCGCTAGTCCCCGTAGCATCACTGACGGCCTTCAGGAACGGACCATGCCGGTAGCAGATACGCACTTCGGCAGCAAGACTCTCGTACAACAGAGCGACCGGATCGCCCCCTTCAGAAAGCCA
>Ga0316187_10005371_pt1 | contig 11061 bp, 4 predicted proteins | sample CroRivburrow1_MG_FD_204927 | JGI IMG/M metagenome (GOLD analysis project Ga0316187, IMG submission 204927) | Coastal sediment microbial communities from Maine, United States - Cross River worm burrow 1 | ecosystem: Environmental > Aquatic > Marine > Coastal > Sediment | place: USA: Maine...
CAGCCCCGTCAAAACCATTGATGTGCCTGAAGAGAAGCGCCCGCTATTTAGTGTTAATGACGCGGATGTGGAAGAGCTGTCGCGCCAGGTGGTGATTATCGAGAAACACTATGACCGTCCGATGGATGTGGAGTGGGTCAAAGATGGCAACGACGGCAAGATCTACATCGTACAGGCTCGCCCTGAGACGGTACAGAGTCGCACCGGTAATGTGATCGAACGCTACGAGATGAAAGAAAAGGGTGAGGTCATTGTTGAAGGTCGCAGCATCGGTGGTCGCATCGGCAAAGGCACCGCCAAAGTTATCATGAGTATCGATGACATGGATCACATCAAGCCGGGTGATGTGCTGGTCACCGATATGACCGACCCGGATTGGGAACCGATCATGAAGCGGGCCTCCGCCATCGTGACCAACCGGGGTGGCCGTACCTGTCACGCTGCCATCATTGCGCGTGAGCTGGGTGTGCCTGCGGTTGTTGGTTGTAATAATGCCACTGACGTTATCAAGGATGGTATGGAAGTGACCGTCTCTTGCGCGGAAGGTGATACCGGTAATGTCTACAACGGTCTACTGGAGTTTGAATATTCTGAGATTGAACTGGGCAAAATGCCGGAGATCCCCACCAAAATCATGATGAATGTGGGTAATCCTGATCGTGCCTTTGATTTTGCCAGCCTGCCGCATGCCGGTATTGGCTTGGCGCGGTTGGAGTTCATCATCAACAACATGATTGGCATTCATCCCAAGGCGCTGTTGGAGTTTGATCAATTGCCACCAGAGCTGAAGGCAGAGATCCAACCTCGCATTGCTGCCTACGAAAGCCCACGCGAATTCTTTGTTACCAAACTGGCTGAGGGCATCTCCACTCTGGCAGCTGCTTTTGCACCGCATTCCGTGATTGTGCGGATGTCTGATTTCAAATCCAACGAATACGCCAATCTGGTTGCTGGCCCACGCTACGAGCCAGAGGAAGAGAATCCGATGATCGGCTTTCGCGGTGCTTCCCGCTATATCTCTGAGACCTTTAAAGAGTGTTTTGAGATGGAGTGCGAAGCCCTGAAGCGGGTGCGCAACGATATGGGATTGAAGAATGTTGAGGTGATGATTCCCTTCGTGCGTACATTGACCGAAGCCAAAGGTGTGACTGAAGCACTGGCAGCCAACGGATTGGAACGTGGCAAAGATGATCTGCGCCTGATCATGATGTGCGAACTGCCTTCCAATGCCGTATGTGCGGAAGAGTTCCTGGAATACTTCGATGGCTTCTCCATTGGCTCCAATGATATGACCCAACTCACCCTGGGTCTGGATCGTGATTCTAGTTTGGTCGCCAAAAGTTTTGATGAGCGTGACCCTGCCGTGATGAAGATGCTGAGCATGGCCATCAAGGCCTGTCGTGATGCCGGTAAATATGTGGGCATCTGTGGTCAGGGGCCATCTGACCATCCTGATTTGGCTCGTTGGTTGCTGGAGCAGGGGATATCCAGTGTCTCACTCAACCCGGATACGGTTATCGAGACTTGGCTGTTCATGGCTGAGGAGCATGCAAAGTAACAGTTAAGCACGTAGCCTGGGTTGTACCCGAAGGGCATAAAAGCTTGCGAAACCCAGGCTGCAGGTTGGAAAAATAGTGTAAGTGGAACGGGCATATGTTACTTGCCCGCTTTTCCTTGTCCCTTGAACCTTGAATCTTGAAACTAAATAAATGGCTCAATTCATCTATACCATGAACCGTGTGGGCAAGGTTGTCCCACCCAAACGCCACATTCTGCGTGACATCTCCCTCTCCTTTTTTCCTGGCGCCAAGATTGGTGTGCTGGGTCTCAATGGCTCTGGTAAATCAACGCTGCTGAAGATTATGGCGGGTTTGGATACTGAGATTGAAGGTGAGGCACGCCCCCAACCGGGCATCAATGTCGGTTACCTGCCGCAGGAGCCACAGCTTGATCCAGAAAAGGATGTGCGTGGAAATGTAGAAGAGGCGCTGGCTGAAGTCACACAGGCCCTCAAACGACTGGATGAGGTCTATGCCGAATACGCTGAGCCAGATGCCGATTTTGATGCGCTGGCCAAAGAGCAGGCCAAGCTGGAAGATATCATCCAGGCACAAGACGGTCACAACCTTGATCGCACCCTGGAGGTCGCGGCCGATGCACTACGCCTGCCGCCTTGGGATGCCGATGTAACCAAGCTCTCTGGTGGTGAGCGTCGCCGTGTTGCGCTCTGTCGCTTGCTGCTCTCCAAACCGGATATGCTGCTGCTGGATGAGCCGACCAACCATCTTGATGCTGAATCAGTCGCCTGGTTGGAGCGCTTTCTGCACGACTATCCTGGCACTGTAGTTGCTGTAACCCATGATCGCTACTTTCTGGATAATGTGGCTGGCTGGATTCTGGAGCTGGATCGTGGTCACGGCATTCCATGGGAAGGCAACTACTCCTCCTGGCTGGAGCAGAAAGAGGCCCGACTGGAGCAGGAAGAGAAGAGCGAGCAGGCCCGCGTTAAAGCCATGAAGCACGAGCTGGAGTGGGTTAGAAGCAATGCAAAAGGTCGTCACTCCAAAAGCAAGGCTCGTCTGGCCCGTTTTGATGAGCTACAGACACAAGAATTTCAGAAGCGTAGTGAGACCAATGAGATCTACATCCCACCCGGTGAACGTCTGGGTGATTTGGTAATTGAAGCGGTTGATCTGAAAAAAGCCTTCGGCGATCAACTGCTGGTTGAAGATCTTAATTTTAATCTGCCAAAGGGTGGCATTGTTGGCATCATTGGCCCGAACGGTGCAGGTAAAACCACCTTATTCAAGATGCTGACAGGTGTAGAAAAACCAGATGCTGGTGAATTGCGTGTAGGTGATACGGTGCAGATCGCCTGTGTTGATCAATCCCGTGATGCGCTGGATGACAACAAAACCGTCTGGGAAGAGGTATCAGACAGCTCTGATATTATTACTGTCGGTCGTTTTGAAATGCCTTCCCGTGCCTATGTCAGTCGTTTCAACTTCAAAGGCACAGATCAACAAAAAGTCATTGGCTCGCTTTCAGGTGGTGAACGCAATCGTGTCCACCTAGCAAAGCTGTTGAAGAGTGGCTGTAACCTGTTGTTGCTCGATGAGCCTACCAACGACCTCGACGTTGAAACCTTACGTGCGCTCGAAGAAGCGATTCTGGATTTTCCAGGCTGTGTATTGGTGATCTCACACGACCGCTGGTTTTTGGATCGTATTGCGACCCACATTCTCGCCTTTGAAGGTGATAGTGCGGCGACATGGTTTGAAGGCAACTATGCAGATTACGAAGCGGATCGCAAACGGCGCCTTGGTGCAGATGCTGATCAGCCACACCGCATTAAATATAAACGTATTGATGGCTAGCATTATTGCTTATCTGACCCTGCATAGGGTTGCATAAGTAGGGCAGGCAGTGCCTGCTATGATGCAGCGCTAGCCTTCAATATCTGTACCGCACTAGCACTGGTGCCCTGAGCGCACTCAGGGCACCATGCTATACGCAAAATATCAACAGTTCATCTGAAGCAACATAACAATCATGCAGTTTCAGTTGGGGCTGGTCTTTGTTTCTCTTCTTCTGTCGCTGCCTCATGTTTATCAGATTTCATGCAACCTAGATTGCTAACCAGTTTGTCTTCAAGGACTCGCTGTGTGATCCGATACCCCAGTTCACGGTAGGCCTCGAACTGGCGTTCATCAAAGAATTGGTCAGCAGTAGATTGATCTGGAAACTCGGGATGATCATTTTTGTATCCGACAATGTCACCTGGAAGATCTTTCAACCAAGTGGTTTTGATATAGATCAGCAGACCCGAGGCCTCACCTTCTGGATCACCAGGATATCGCACACCACATAAGAGATGCCCAGTTTTAGCCAACTTATGTCCATGGGCATCTTTATTCTTTTCCTGTGGTACAAGAGCTGACAGATTAAGTTTAGTGGTTACCCAATTGCCTTGTTTGCTTTTCTTGGCTTTGATGCCTGTAATATCAACGCCAAAATCTACGCGAACCTTTTCTGTCATGTTGGCGAAATCACTAAACATAAAATCTTTATCTGCTCCACCGTCTGTGCAAACAATGATTTTCACTTTTCGCCGAATAAGTTCATAGAGTGCGAGGTTTTCAAAATGACCGCCATCGCTTAGTTGAACGAAGGGATTAGTTTCGTTGAGGTCTTTGCTGAAGAGTGCATTAATCCCAGGAAATAGCATGTTTGGTTTGGCGCCAAAAATACTTTTTTTGCCTGGATTAGGTAACCAATAGCCCAGTCTTAAATTTAACAGTGTCATCAGGAATGAGACGGCTTTGCCACGGCTTGCGCCTTTACCACTTGGGCCGCTGTTTGGATTGGCTGCTGCTCCAGATATGGCCATTGCTGTAGCAAGGGTAAGTTTATCCTCGATAGTTGTTTTAGTGCTTCTCCAACCTGTTGCATTGCTTCCACAGTAGAGTGGTGATAGTACAAAGCTGTCGCCGCCTCGGGAACGAAATTTTTTGATTTTGGAGTTAACCAAAATGAGATTGGTATTGATGATGTGGTAAGGGCCAGTAGAGTTATCAATACCTGGGCTAGTGTGGCTATCAGCATAGTTACACATTTTAGAGAGATACCCTTTATCTGCATCCGGGCTTGGCCCAGTTCCAGATTTAAATACCTCTGGTACGCCTGGCATGAATGTTTCCATCAGACGGTCACGATAATATCTATGGATAGAGAGAAAGTTAACGTTTGTGAGCCAACCAATAGCCAGGCAGACAAATATGCCGAGCATCATTGCATCTGCATTGCCTATGTTGCTAACAATGGAATAGGCACTTATGAGTACACCGTAAACCAGTAATGCAGCACCAACGCCTGCTAGTAGATCAACAGAGATCTTTCCACCAGCTTGAGCTTCAGACTGCTTGTAGGCTTTTCCCCCTAGCAAGGCGCCTGCCACAGTACTGATGAGAGCAGAGAATTGGGTTGCTGTGGCTTTCTCTGGATCTGAGCCCAGCCAGCTTAATAGTAGAGGCATACCTTTATCTGCTATCCAAGGCAGCAAGCCAATAATTACTAGCCCGATAATTGCTACAAGGGCATAGCCTGCAACCCTCTCATACCCTCTGCGGATGTGATACCAAATGTTGCTTCCCACCCGGGAAAAGTGAGTGCCAATAGAATATGCAAATGCAGAAAGTACGAATATTCCGCCAATATACAGCGCAGATTCGAGCACTGGATTCATTATGCTTCCAGTAGAGCTGTAGAGCGGCAGAAGATCAAAACGGGTCAATAGATAGATGCCCAATAAAAGGATGGGGAAATAGACTGCTGCACTAACCAGCATGCCTCGCAGGATGATGGCAAACAGGGAGGCCCCTGTAATCCCACGCCCAGGGTTTAGGTAGGATGCATTCTGGCGCAGGTGACGTAATACAGCACTTTTTGCCCGGACACCCAGATTGTCAGGTTTTGATAGGCGCTCTTTTGCACCATAGGGGAAACAGTCACCATCAGTACCAAACCGAACATAACCAGTTTCAGGTTGGCAGTTTTGAGGCAGATCATGGGTTTCTTCTGCTGGTACCTTCCAAGCTTTGTGGAGAAACCAAGTGAGGGATGAACCCATATAACTGCCGCCAGATACAGTAGAGAGGTAATCAAACCTGCCAAGTGCACCTTTCCAAGCCAATGCCTGGGTTACACCCAGGGCAAAGCTGGCAGACCTTATGCCCCCTCCTGAAATTGCCATTCCAGATAGTGGCTGTTCTGGATGGCCACCTGGTCTTTTCAGTAAATGGGCTTTTTCAGCCTCAATAACTTTTTTTGCCCCCGCCGTATCAATATCATCGATATCAAAAGGAACATAATCTTCTGCTCCTATATCTTTATTTTCCATTTTCAATCTCCATTATGTCGACTGTTAAGTGCGGCTGTTGTCCGAATGAGTCGGTCTATTAATATAAAGTTATAAGTGTGAATTTAGATGCAAACAGTTACTTGGTTTATGCCTAACTAAATTTGATTTACCTATGTTTTTAAAGACTAAAAAGTGAAAAATTTGGTTTTATGCATTACAGAGTTAGATGTGTCCTGTAAGAAATGATGGGATACTAATATTAGGTAAATAGATGAATTATCATATAGGCAGTAATGCAAAACGTTTAGTTAAAGAAGCATCCTAAATGGCTATCCATTAGCTGCATACTTTCCTCTCAGGTCACTCCAAATAATATCTTAAATACCATTATTGAGCCGATCACCCATATTGCATGAGTGTAACAACACAGAAGATACTTCAGAGTATTTACATGTTCTTCCTGATCTTCTAACAAAGCTACGCTCAATATTTACGCAGATCAACCATGTTATTTGTGTAGTAATTTGCTGTTGCTAATAAATTGTGAGCTTGTTTTGTTATGGCCCACTGATTTGAAAATCTTAAAAAAGGGCTATCTGTTGCGCTGCAGTAAATCTTTATGAAAACGTGATTTGTGATTATATAGAGTGCCTTTTTGTTTCAGCAATGTATGTGCGTCGGTTTATGCGCTCTGGTCTGTCATTGGTAGAGTTAGCTTAAATATAACGCCACTATTATCGGCAAGATTTTCGGCCTTTACAGAGCCACCATGAAATTCACCGATGAGTCTTACGAGGTAGAGACCCAGCCCCAGATGGGGCTCTGTTGTTTCAGCTGTACGTATAGACACCATTGACTCAAATAGCTCTTGGCTGAGTGCTTTTGGTAATGTTGGTCCGCTATTGGTGATGCTTAATCTCGCCTGTCCGTTTTGCGCTAAATCCAATGTTATCTGGATAGGTGTATTAGGCTGATGAAAGTCAGCAGCATTACTTATCAGCTTATCCAGTGCCTGGCTAATAAGATCAGGGTTGCCTATGATATGGGTTGGTAAATTTGGCAGCTGAGTGTTGAAGGCTATGTCAGGATAGACTGTTCGATAGTTCTCAGTAGAGACTTGTACAAGCTCAGTGAGATCAAACTGCTCCGGTTCTGCATGTTGTAGTAACTGCTCTAGGCGTGTTGCTTCACGCATGCGATGCAGGATGAGGGCCAATCTCTCTGTCCCTTTTTTGGCATGCTGAAGGTAGCGAGTGCGCTTTGCTGAATCATCTTCAACTTCCAGGTTATCCAGAGATGTCTTCACAATGGTCAGTGGTGTGCGCAGCTCATGGGCAAGGCGTGATGCCATGGCTTCAAGATAGCGGTTGTACTCTCCAAGCCGGGTCAGCACATTGGCAAAGCTACGGCTTAGATCGTTGATCTCATCCTGTGTGGTGCCTGTTTTGACTTGCCCCTGTATTCTACCGTCTGGTGTTACGGCTTCTTCAATTTTATTGCGAAGCTTGTGGATGCGCGTTGTCAGGATAGAGGCAAAGCCCAGTAACGCCAGACTGGTTACGCTGAAAAATATCAATGTAATGCTAAACAGGCGTTCCAGGGCTTTATTCTGTAGAGACTGGATGGCATTGGTGCTCTGTTCAACCAACACGGCTCCCAGGATGCCTTGCTCAGAGTGAATGGGCCATGCTGCTGATAGGATGACTGCCTCCTGATCAGGTGTTATGCGTCGACGGGTTTTAGGGGTGCCGCTTAGCGCAGATTCAATCTCTATGCCCTGTAGTCGTGAAGCATCACTAAACTCATCCTCAAAAGATTCTGTAGGTTGTGGCAGGATCAATCGGAATAGGCTGTGCAGTGGTGATGTGGATTCGCTATGCCGGTTTTCTGTTTGTGATTTTGACTGCAAGGTGCCTTTTCGTGCCAGTACGCCATGCTCTGCATCCAGCACCCAGATGCGTGCATTTTCATGTTCCAGATTGTTAACGATCTGCTCAATGACAGGAGATGGCGTTACCAATAGTCCCAGTTTATCGGGAGGGCTCGTACGGGTTATGGTTTGGATTGTCCGGGTGATAGGGTCATCCACATCGGCTATAGCAAAAGAGAGGCGCTTGCCAATAAGCCGAATGGGGATGCGCAGCTCAATGTTGTAACCCTCTTTGGTCTCTTGCCACTCGCCTTTTATGCGTCTCTCTTCGGTTATGGTGTCGCCGTATTTAGTGATGCGGTATACATCGATCCAGCCAGGTGCGGAGGTGGCAAGCCGATAGTGTGTGGTTTTGCCATCAGGTTTTTCCAATGAGATCAGTAGGTGGTCGTTTTTATCCCACTCCCTGCTGCCGGGTGAGTGGTAGACAACCTGTTTATCTTTAACCTGGAGCAGGGCGTAAAGGTGTCTGCCACGTTGAGCAACAATTGCGCTAAAACGTGATGTGCTGTCGCTTCGGTAATGGCGTGCGTTATGCAGGTAGGGTGTCCAATCTTCCGTGTAGCCATCGAGTTGAATAAGGCTGCGTAAGGGGTGTATGTAGAGTGTGGGTTCTGAATCCTTTCCGGCGATAAAGAGATCTTCTCTGTTGTGCAGTACGGTAGCTACTGCTTGCGCTGTGCCCAATAGCACCTTCTCCTGTCCCTGGCGCAAAAAGGCTTCAGTCTCCTGAATGTAACGGTACCCGGCCCATGGAATGGCTGCCAAAGTTAATGAGACCAGCAACAGCTTAAAGCGAATGCTGTGATAAAACCGGCGTTGAGAAGGGTTGTGGGTTGCCATCACAGAGTGAGAAGGGAATGTCTACTCTTCATTCCAACGATAACCCATGCCATACACTGCATCGATGGCATTGAACTCAGGATCAATAGCATGGAACTTGCGTCGAATACGTTTGATGTGGGTTGAGATGGTCATGCTGTCTACCACAATGTTGGCTTCATCCATGAGTTGCTCCCGTGTCTTTACATGACCAGGCCGTCGGGCCAGTGCGGTAATGATCCAGAATTCGGTGACTGTCAGCTCTACGGCTTTGCCCTGCCATGTGACAGTTAATCGGTCCTGGTCAATATGCAGGTCACCACAATCCACTGTTTGATCTTGAACGGGGGGTTGGCGTAAGACCTCAATGCGCCGAAATAGGGCGGCAATGCGTGCTGTGAGGTGGGGCAGGCTGATATCTTTGGTGAGATAGTCGTCAGCACCCAGCCGCAACCCTGTAACTGTGTCGATATCGCTGTCGCGGGCAGTCAGAAAGATGATGGGCAGAGTGGGGGAGAGTGCACGCAGCTCACGGCAGAGTTCATAGCCACCATCTGGATCGCCTGCCAACCCGATATCCAGTATGGCCAAGTCTGGCAAATGCTTGCGGAAGGCATCCAATGCCTTAACGCGCGTGGCATAGCCTTCCACTTCATAACCCTGCCTGCGAAGGGTGTCGGTATAGTTTTCGCGAATGGCAGGTTCGTCTTCAACAATGGCAATCTTTTTGCTCATGGGCTTTTTAAACGTCTGACTGATGGCATTTATCTAATGCTATACCATCTTCCTCAGTAGTAAATAGTGAGCGCTGCTAATTGCCATTGTTTGCCACTTTTTGTCATAACTTTGTCCATTGGTAAGGGATGGGTTTGAAATATTAGTAAAGTGCTGAATCTGTACCAATACTTTAATCAACTATGCTTAGTATTAACTATATAGATGGTGAGAGCAGATTATGAGTGGCAACTCAAAAATAACAAACGAGTTAACTGCAGAAGAGCTGGATGCATCTGTACTTGAAAAAGGTAGGTTGCTATTGAATGCGGTTGAAGCGGCAGAGTCATCACGCGGTGCGGGTGCCTCGTGGTTGGATCAGTTGCTTCGGCAGTTTATGGGTGATGATACCTTTCGGGTAAATGCCTTGCGCTTTATAGATGCCTTGCCGGCATTGAAGAATGATCAGGAGCTAGTTGCCCATCTCCAGGAGTATTTCCCGGCCCAGGATTTCCCACTGCCGGGGATGGCAAAATGGGGGCTAAAGCTGGGCTCTGGCAAGCTGGGTGCCCGCCTGATAGCGGGTGCTGTCCGGAAGTCTGTGGAGGTAATGGGGAAAAGATTCCTTGGAGGTGCTACCGCCAAGGAGGTCTTGAAAACAGTTACCGCCCTGCGTCAGCGTGGACTCTGCTGCAGCCTGGATCTACTGGGTGAAGAGTCTGTGTCAGAGGCTGAGGCTGATGAGTATCTGCAGCGTTATCTCGAACTATTGGACAGTCTGGTTCCTGAATTGGCGGCATGGGAGCATAAGGATATTCTGGATGCCGTCAGTGGACGATCTGCGCCGCGCCTGAACCTTTCGGTCAAACTCTCTTCCCTCTATTCCCAGATTACTCCCAGGGACTTTGATGGTGGAGTGGAGGCCATTAGTGCCCGCTTGCGTCCCTTGCTGCTGAAGGCCAAAGAGAAGGGTGTCTTCATCACCGTTGATATGGAGCACTATGATTTTAAGGATGTCATTTTGGGTACCTTCAAAAAGATTTTGATGGAGGATGCATTTCGAGACTGGCCCGATGCAGGTATTGCCCTTCAGGCCTATCTAAAAGATACAGAGCAGGATCTGCAGCAGCTGGCTGATTGGTCCAAAGTACGTGGAACGCCTGTTACGGTGCGTCTGGTGCGTGGGGCCTACTGGGATCAGGAGTGCATTGTTGCTGGCCGGGAAGAGTGGCCGGTACCGGTATGGCGGCATAAGGTCCAGACCGATGCCAACTACGAGTGCTGCCTGAATCTCTTGATGAGCAATCATCCGCACCTGGAAGCGGCCATTGCCACCCATAATGTTCGTAGCATGGCCGTCGCTATGGTGGTGGCAGAGCAGCATGGTATTGAGCCTGGTCAGTTTGAGTTTCAGGTGCTGTATGGCATGGGACAGGATCTGGCAGATGCCATCGCCTCTATGGGGCACCGTATGCGTGTCTATACCCCCTTTGGCGAGCTGCTGCCGGGTATGGCCTATCTGGTGCGACGACTGTTGGAGAACTCATCCAGCCAATCCTTCTCCCGCATGATGGATGCTGAACAGCAGAGCGGTGATGAGTTGCTCACCGCACCAGATACTCAGCATATAGTTGATGAGCAAGAGTCAGCGAATGGCTTTTGCAGTGAACCGGTTTATCGATTTGTAGATCCAAAAGAGCGTGAGGGCTTTGCTAAAGCCATTGAGCAGGTTCGC
>Ga0316187_10005373_pt1 | contig 11058 bp, 7 predicted proteins | sample CroRivburrow1_MG_FD_204927 | JGI IMG/M metagenome (GOLD analysis project Ga0316187, IMG submission 204927) | Coastal sediment microbial communities from Maine, United States - Cross River worm burrow 1 | ecosystem: Environmental > Aquatic > Marine > Coastal > Sediment | place: USA: Maine...
TGGCGATTCCTCGGTGGCAGCTCGACAGTGGCGGATCTCGACCGCAACGCCAGGCTCGAGGACCCGCAGCTCGAGTACTTTCCGTTCTGGGCGTTCACCATCTCCCAGGGCGGTCGCGAATGGGTCGTTCTCGAGCCGGCGGCGCCGTCGTCGTTGCAGGGCCTCCAGGGACTGGAGCTTCCCGCGGGGACCACGCGACCCATGACCGATGGTGACGCTTCCGGGATTCCGGTGATTGAACCGGAGGTGCCGGCGGACACCGCCCGCGAGTGGCTGCGATCACGGTTCGGCGACGAGGTCGCGGTGAGAAAGACGGTGCTCTACCACCTTCCGCTCTACCGCACCCCGTATTCGTGGAAGGGTCAGACGTATCAGGCCGCGGTGGACGCCATCTCCGGCAAGGTCTTTCCCGCCGATTTTCCATCCAAAGCGGAGTCGCCGTTTGTGCTGGTCGCGGTCTTTGCTCTCATCATCTTCGGTATCGAGGGTCTGGTCATCAGCAATCCGATATTGAAAATCGCGGTGTATCTGGTTTCGGCGGTGCCCATCCTCGGTATCGCGTGGCTGACGAGTCGAAAGGTCTGACCGGTGGCTCGGATCCCACCCCCTCCACCGCCGCCGTCCCCGCCCCGTGGCGGCGAGGCAGAGCCGGTGGTCGAGGCCCCAAAGAAGGAATCCAAACCAACGGGCAAGATCCGGGTCCTGACCGGGCTCACCTGCGCTTCGTGCGGCGGGACCGTTGATGTCCAGGAAGGTCGGACCAACGTTGTGTGCCGCTACTGCGAGACTCCGCAGGCGGTTGTGGGAGATCGCGGTATCGCCCGCGTGATGGTGCTCAACGAGCTCGAGCGGGGCGAGGCAAGCGAGGTGGCCCGACGCTGGCTCAGAACCGGCATCCGCAAGGATCCCGCCTTGAAGAAAGAAGCCGCCGTCCAGGAGGCGTTTCTCGCCTGGTTCCCCTTTGTCCGCGCCCGGCTCGATGCCATCGGCTGGATCCTCGGGATCAAGACCCGAAAGGTCAAGCGAGGCAAACGGTGGGAGACCGTCAAGGAACCGGTCGAGAATTCCATCGAGCGGTCGGTCGACTTCACCATGCCGGCAGCCGACATGGCCGAGTTCGGGGTTCATCGGGTCGATCTTGCCGGCGACGAGGTGCTTCCGCTGGACGACGATCTCTTGCGGTCGCGTGGGATGGTCTTTCGCCCGAGCCGGTCGCTCGATGAGATTGGTGACCGTCTCAGAAAACGAGCGATCGCGGACGCCGAAAGCGCCAATCGCCTGGATCGGGTGAGCTTCTCGTGGCTGAGCTCCGTGAGGCGGCGGGTCACACTGGTCTACTACCCCATGTGGGTCATTCGATATGGCTTTCGCGGCCGAACCTATCAGATCCTGATCGACGCCGAGGATGGTGCTCTTGCCTACGGCAAGGCGCCCGGGAATCACCTGTGGCGGGCGTTCTGCGTCGTTGCGTCCTGCGCGGGAGCCTCGTTTATCGGTACGACCCTGTTGCAGCACGCCGGTGCAATCCTTCAGTCGGATGACGGCTTCAAGGGAATCATCTTTGTCGGGCTCGCTCTTGCGGGATTGGTCTACTGGGGCTTTCGGCAGTTTCGTCACGGTGGCGTTGTGGAGGAGGGGACCGGGCTCGCCAAGGGCAAGACCGAGCTCGGACTCGAAGAGACCCTCAAGGACATGGTTGGGCGATTCCAATGAGTCTGCGGCTCATCAGTCTCGACTGCCCTTCGTGCGGATCGGCCATGCGAGGGGAGGGCCTCGATACGATCTTCTTCTGTAGCCATTGCGGCGACGCCGCCGTTCTCGAAGACGACGGGCTGCAAACGGTCGACAGTACCGCCCTGATGCCGGCACCGGGTCGGCGCGCTGGAGTGTGGAGACCTGCATGGAGGTTCGAGGTTCAGGTGCGGGTTCACCACCGTGTCAAAGCGGATGGTCGGAGCACGCCCGACTGGGAGGCGAAAAAAACCTTCGTGATTCCGGCCTTCGACCTCTCACTCGCCGATCTGACTCGCGTTTCGAGGGCGATTTCAAAGGTGTCCGAGGGCACGAGAGAGACTCCGAGGGAACCGATTCGCGGCGGCACTCTCTCGATCGAGGACGCTCTGACGCTGGTCCGACACCTTCTCATCGGAGATGAGGTCAGAAGACCGGACCTGCTCGCCTCGGTCACCGTCGATGTCGAAGAGGTCTCTCGCGGTCTTGTCGCGCTTCCGTTTGAGGAAATCGAGAAAGGACTGCGCTGCGCGGTGACCGGGGTTGTCATTCCGAGATCCCGGGCGGCGGAAGGTCGTGGATCGAGTTGAAAGTCTGTCTCAAGAGTCTTTCATAAATTTTGACATCTTTTTTTCTGCAATAAATTACAATCAATACTCATGAGAAAGATCAAAAGTAAGGGGGATCTACCCGTGAGATTCAAGAAGTTCGGCGCCCGTTTTGAGGGCGACTGGCTGCAGATCCCTGATGCCGGTCAGGTTTTTCTCCTGTCGGCGAGTCTGACCTACATCTTCTAGCCGGTTCCCATCTGGAAACTCCGATGGGAACAGCGGAGTTCCCGATGCGAAAACGAGTGATTTTCGTGCAAGGTTAAGGAAGATAAGGATTTGCGCGGAGGCGTACTCCTGTACGCCGCACAAGGAAATCCGCAATCTGACGCCGAGATTGCCGAAAAGCGTCGTCTTCGGACGGGAACTAGCCGGTTTCTCTCTCCGTTTCCATGTGGTGAACCTTTATTGAAGGGAAGGGTTTGCGGACCCGGTCTGCCGGCAATCCGCCGGTGAAACCAATCTCACTTTTATCCCCGGAGCGACGACATCTTCGCTCCGGGGATTTTCAACAATCGCGCGGCCCGGATATGATGGTGTCAGTATTGCGACGCCTGCAACCTGGGCGCGGTTTTCTCGTACTTCTTAACATGAGTTAATGACTTTTATGTATTACCGCAATTCCGTGGAGGTGCTCTCGTGACCGCGACAATCCTGATGTTGGCCGCCGTCGTCATTCCGGTTCTGGCGTTCTTTGCCTACCTCGTGATCAGGGTCCGCTACAAGAAGGCCGGACCCGACGAGGCGCTCATCGTTTTCGGACGACGTAAGCTGCTGGGAAAGAAGGTTCGCACCGAGAAAGGTGAGATCGAGGGCTTTCGCATCATTCGGGGCGGCGGGACGTTTGTCTGGCCGGCGTGGGAGCAGTTCGAGGTGCTCTCGTTGCGGATGATGACCCTCGAGATCGATCTGCCGCATGTCTACACGATTCAGGGTATCCCGATCAACGTCAAGGCGGTCGCGCAGGTCAAGGTCCAGGGCGATATCGAGCACATCCGGAGCGCTGCCGAGGGTTTTCTGGGGATGCCGGTGGATGATGTGCAGGCAACCATCAAGGAGACTGTCGCCGGCCACCTGCGCGGCATTGTCGGCACACTGACCGTGGAAGAACTCTACCGCGAACAGAAGCTCTTCCAGGACAAAGTGAGGGAAGAGGCCCACATCGATCTCGAAGGGATGGGTTTCGAGTTCCGCTCCTTTGTCTTCCAGGCTATCCAGGACGACGAAGGCTATCTCAACGCCCTCGGACAGCCCAAGATTCAGGAGGCGTTGAAGAACGCGCGTATCGCGACGGCCAACGCGGACCGGGACGCGGCGATTGAGGAGGAGCAGGCGAGGCAGCAGAAAGAGCAGAAACGGCTCGGCGTCGACACCGAAATCGCCGAAGCCGACAAGGCGCTCAGCCTCAAGGTCGCCTCGATCAAGAAGGAAGTCGATGTTGCGGATGCCCAGGCCGTCAAGGCGGGCGAGATGGAGCTCAAGGTCCAGGACATCCGGATCGCAGATCAAGAGGTCGAACGCCAGAAGCTCGAGCTCAATGCCTCCATCCGTGAGAACGCCGACGCCAAGAAGTACGAAGCCGAGCGGCTCGCCGACGCCAAGAAGTACACGGTCGAGAAGGAAGCCGCGGCGGAACGACTGCGTCGCGAGGAAGCGGCGAAGGCGCTCCAGGCCGAGGGTATCGCCAAGGCCGAGGCGGAGTCGGTCCAACGCCGCCAGATCGGTCTCGCCGAGGCCGAGGCGATTCTCGCCAAGGGTGAGGCCGAGGCCGAGGCGCGGCGACAGCTGGCCGAAGCGCTCAAACTCTACAACGAGGCCGGTCTTTCCATCGAGGCGCTCAAGGTCCTGCCGGAGATCGCGGCCGCGGTTTCGGAGCCACTTTCGCGGGCCGGGGAGACGACCATCATTTCCCACGGCGGGAATCCGGGCGACGGGACCGGCGCGGCGCGTCTCACCGACGACGTAACCCAGGTGCTGACTCAGCTCGGGCCGATCATGAAGCAACTCTCGGGTGTGGACCTGGACAAGCTCCTCCGCGACATCTCGAGCCTTCCCGCGGCCGTGGCCAAAGGAGTCTCGGGCGGAGGCGACGAGGTGTCGAAGAAGGGTTCGGGCAAGGTCTTCGGCGAGTGAGGTGAGCGATGAAGGTGTCGGATGATCTGACGGCGCTGGTTTTCGAGCTCCAGCGAGCCCGCTCGCCTGTGGAGAAGGGGCGGATCTTGGCGCGGGCGTGGCGGACCATTCGTGGACTCAGTGCCACCGAGCGAAGATTGCTTGTGCGCGAAGTCGGATTCGACGGCGCCGAAGACCTGGTCGACGGGCTCGCGGGCAAGGGGGGCGCTTCCTTCGCCCCAGCGGCGGTCCTCGAAGCCTTGGGCATGGCGCGGAAGAACGAAGGACTCTCACTGCGCGGGATTCTCGCCGATCTGAGAGATCCGGACCGACGCGATGACCTGCTGGTGCGAGGCATGGATCTGGTGGCGGACTCCCTCGAGATCCCCGAGGACGAGAACGAACCGCAGGAGTTGACCGACGGCACGGAGGATCTGGAGATTCCCGTGCCGGCGGCGGCCATGGTGACACCGTCCGACCGGGACCCGTCGGACGACGATACCGAACACAGAGATGACGAGGCCGCCGAGAAGCCGAGTCTTTCCCCACCTCCTCCGTCCATCGAAGAACCGGCGCCGAAGGCGGTCGCTGAAGAACCGCGCGAGGTGGAGCCGGAAGCTGTGCCGGTGGCGGCGCCCACGGCCGAAAAGATGGATCCGTCCTCGTGGGGCGAGATGTGGGGTGAACCGCAACCGATGGTGACTGCGCTCGTCGACGATCGTCGAAGAACGAACGCCCGGGAACCCCGCCGGGGGTCCGAACTCGGGCAGGTCAAGGGTACGGTGCTCTCCCGGCTTCGGGCGTTCCGAGAGGCGATTCCCAAACTCGAGAACGCGACGAACAGCGCGATCAGAGAGGCCCTTGACGGACTCCCGGAGGCCTGGGCGCGCCGTCGGGCGCTGGTTGCCCTGATCGAGGCAAAAATCCCGGACGACATCGCCCAGACCCTCGATCTCATCGACGACCTGGAGCGACACATGGATCGTCGTTGGTGCCTCTCCGCGCTGGCCAGGCACGGTGATCTTCGGGGACTGGATCTCGAACGGGCGCTCGAAATGCTCACTTCGCCGGCCGCCAAACGAAGGGTCGCGGGATTGGCGAGGGGTTGAGGCCGAACGACTGATCTTCTCAACACATCGAATACCGGGCTCGTAGACCGGGAAACGACCTGACGAGGGGGACCCTCTCGATGAAATCGTACGGCCTGGCAGTGTGGAGCCTGTTGATGGCGTGGGCGGTTGTGCTCTCTGCGGATTCCCTTCAGCTGGGTCACGATGATGCCCGATTGGAGAGCGAGCCCGATGTTGTGGTCGACTCGCTGGGCAATGTGACCGTGGTCTGGTCGAGCCGAGTTCACGAGGGAGCGCAGCCGCTCAACGGTGTTCGGATCAGGCGGTTCGACGGCGACGGAGGCGTCGTCGGCAAGGAACTCCGTATCGACCTCCTCCCGGGAGACCTGGCCCGCACCCCCTCGGTCGACGTCACCCCCGACGGCGAGCGGATGGTCGTTGTCTGGGAGGGTGGCGCCGAGGGCAGGCGGACGAAGCGGCGGATCTGGGCGCAGATCTTTGACGGGTCCGGCCAACCGGTCGGATCCGAGATCAGGGTCGATCAGCTTCGAATGACTCACGACGGCCGCGGTGTGCCTCGCGAGTGGTACGGCGGTCCCAGAGTCTCGGTTGCGCCGTCCGGCGACTTCGTGGTCGCCTGGCGATCCGAAGGGCGGACCACCTGTGACCGATTCAACATCAGTGCTCGGAGATTTTCCTCGGAAGGCGAGGCCCTTGACGATCAGTTCGTTGTCAACCGGGACCGTCGGTGGTCGCAGGTCAATCCGGATGTCGACCACGATGCATCCGGGCGGTTCCTGAAGATGGCAGGTGGATCGGAACGGACCAGGAGCGGTCGGTGGTGCGAGGTCGGTTCTTTGACGAACAAGGGAACGAGATCGGCAAGGAGTTCATCCTGAGTTCGAGTTGGGAAGGATCGGCCGTCGTCCCAAACCTGGATGTCTCGGCGGACGGTTTCTTTGTGTGCGCCTGGACCGACGCCGCACGCCGGGAAGCACCGGCTCGCATCCACGCCCGGGCCTTTTCGGTGGAGGGGGCTCCGCTTGGCGGGTCCGTGGTCATCGAACGGGCGTCGGCGGAAGCGGGTCGCCCAACGGTCGCCCTCACAGGCGAGGACAGTTTCGGTGTGGTGTGGGAGGACGACTGGAACGACCGTTTCGCCAGCCGGAGCATCTTTGGACAGGGTTTTTCCATTGCGGGGGTTCCCTCCGGAGAGCCCCTTCCCCTGAGCACCCGGACATGTTCTCCCGCCAGCAGGCCGGCAGTGGCGATTTCTCCGCACGGGGTTGGCGTTCTCGCATGGCAGAACACGGGGAGGGGGCGCATCCATCTGCGACGTTTCCACACCGCCGATCCGCTGATCACCCTGCCGATTCTGGGCGTAGGGCCGCTTCTCTCGGACTTCGTCTCGGGCTGGAGGAAGGACATCCTCGACCACCGCCTCGATTCCGATGAACGGCAGGCGGCGGCGGAGAGACTGGCCTGCACGCGGGGCGAAGGCAGCGCGGCACTGGCGGATCTGACGGTCTGTCTTTCGAGCGGGGACGACCCCGGGGTCAGAGCCGCGTGTGCCGGTGCCGTGGCCGCAGTGACCGAGACACCAGGGGCTGTCATCCGGCCGCTGGTGGTCAGCCTGCGGCAGGATGATGATCCGCAGGTACGCGCAGCAGCCGCCCGTGCCATCGGATCACTCGGAAGTGAGGCGCGATCGGCCGTTCGAGCCCTGATTGCGGCCCTCGATGATGAATCGGTGAACGTCCGCGCCAGCGTTGGTCTGGCCCTCGGCCTCATCGGTGATGCTTCTGCAGTCGATGTGATGGTGGGCGAACTCGATGGTCCTCTGATGCACCAGAGGGACTTTGTCCGCGGTCTTGCGTTGTTGGTCGACAATCGGAAAGCGTACGACGCTCTGAGGCGATTCACTGGAGAATGTGTCGAAGAGACCCGGCAAGAGAAGCGAGAAAGAGATCGAGTGACGAGAGATCGTTCGGAACTGGAACGATTCGTTCAGGAAGTCATGGAGTCCGCCGGCGTAACCGACGAGGTTCAGATCGATCGTACTGCCAGGTATGCGTACCGTCGACTGATGCGGGATCGTATCGGTGTCTTCGGAAGCACCGAGGAACACGAGGATGGAGAGTTCTTCGATGCCGTCGACCGGATCCTCGAAAGCTACTTGGCCTACCGGGAGCGCGACGCGGGCGGAGACGTCTGCGGCTGTCTGGCGATCTGCGCCTCCGGTCTCGCCGAGATCGACCCGTTCACCGACTGGGCCGCCTCGGAGTACTCGAACCTCTTGCCGACCGCGGAGTCGGCGAGCTGCGTTTCGCGGCTTCTCGCCGTCGCCGTGAAGATGGGACCGAGGGGCGCCAAACTCGCCGGGGCCATTGGAGGACTCGCGAGTACGAGGGAGGACGTCCGCCTCGAGGCCGTCCGGGCGTTGGAGGCCACCGATCCGTCAGGCGACAAGAGTGTCGCGATGCTTCACCGGCTTCTCGGCGATGCCGATCCCGAGGTTCGGGCCGCAGTGATCCGTGCACTCGTCACCGCCGGGGTGGATGCCATCCGGGGCGGGTCCGGGAAGCTGACGGCTCTCCTTGGTGATCCGTCACCAAGTGTCGGACAGCTTGCCGAGATGGCCCTCGATCTGGCGGAGATCGATGCCGAGGTCTGCGGCCAGGATTAGGAGGCGGTCGGCCGCCGCTGTCCCGGCTTCGGTCTCGGCCACGGATACGGCTCCGGGAGGGGGACGCCGGACTGGAGAGCGGGCGAGACGCCCGCTCCCACAACATCGAATCAGGTCCTCGGGTGGAGGAGGCGCCAGGTCATGGCTCGAACGTCGTCGAAGAGGCGAACGGCGGTCTTGGCGCTCGAATCGGAGATGGCGCCGGAGCCCATGAGGAGACGCAGGTGGACGTCGACTTCTTTGGCCGAGCCGTAGGCGATTCGGTAGTGGTGGAACCGGTCGCGCCCGGAGCGACCCGCGCCCTCGGCGAGATTCGCGGGAACGGAAGAGGCGGATCGAATCACCTGATCGGCGATCGGTTTGAGCGGGGCCGGAACGCGAGTCACGAGAGAGATCGCGATACCTGCCGCGGCGATCGATTTGTCGAGGGCATCGAAGCCTGTTGATTGCTGTGCGTCGTGCATGGTCACCTCCGGGTTGTTCATGTACCCCCCCAACGCCGGTGAGATGACACGTGTCAAGGGTCGCCTTCGAGGCGACTCGTCTTGCCCTTGAAACGGGTCATCTCACCGGCTATCCGCCGCTTCAAGAACAACCCGGAGTGACCATGCCGGGACAGCTGCCAGGGTTCCGGTTCCGGTTCCGGTCACGGATACCGATACGGAGAATGTCACGGGTACGGTTTCGGACACGGCCTCGGCCACGAACACGGATAGGGCTGCGGTTCCCGGTGCGGGAATGGGTGCGAGTATCCTGTAGGGGATGTGGCGAGCAACCGATGTCGTCGAACGTTGGTACGCGGAGGCCCTGGCACGGCCGGTGGTAATTCTGCGCTCGTACAGGAGGGTTCGGGTCCGCCCGGATGCCGTTGCCGGACTCACCGTGGCGGTGGTGGCGATCCCGCAGTCCATCGCCTACGCATCCATCGCCGGGCTGCCGCCCTCGTACGGTCTCTACGCCGCGGCTGTGGCGGCCATCGTCGGTTCACTCTGGGGCTCGTCACGGTACCTCAACACTGGTCCCACGAATGCGATCTCGATCCTCGTCCTGTCCATTCTGACCCCGCTCGCCGCCATCGGCTCGGCCGAGTACCTCATGGCGGCCTCGGTGATGGCGGTGATGGTGGGCGTCTTCTGCGTGGTCTTCGGCTTCGCCGGTCTCGGGGTTCTCGTGAACTTCGCCTCACGGGCCGTGCTGCTCGGTTTCACTGCCGGCGCCGGGGTGCTGATCGCTGCCGGCCAGCTCAAGAACCTTCTCAGACTCGATGTGCCGCGGAGCCCGCATCTCTGGCACTCCATGGTCGCTGTGGTGGAACACCTGGGTGAGAGTCATCTGCCGAGCCTCCTGCTCGGAATCGGAACCCTGGTCGCCATGGTGGTCATCGCCAAGACGGCTCCCCGCCTTCCCGCCGCGCTCATGGCTTTGACCGGCGCCGGTCTCCTGGTCGCGGTGGTTGGTGTCGATCGACTTGGGGTGGCGGTCATCGGTCAGATTCCTCGGGAGATGCCGCAGTTGACTTCGTTCTCCCTCGGGTGGATGTGGGAGAACGACATCGTTGGGGCCCTGGTGACGGGCTCGATGGCGGTAGCGGCCATGGGTCTGGTGGAGGCCGTCTCCATTGCGCGTGAAATTTCCCGCCAAAGTGGCGAGCGACTCGACATCAACCAGGAGCTGGTGGGTCAGGGAATGGCGAACATGGCTGCGGGGCTCTTCTCGGGCTACGCCTGCTCGGGGTCGTTCACCCGATCAGCCATCAACTTCCAGTCGGGCGCGCGAACCCAGTTGTCCGGAGTCTTCTGCGGGTTCTTCGTGCTCGCCGGGGTGCTCGCCTTCGGCCCCGCCGCGGCCTTTCTGCCACGAGCGGGTCTGGCGGGGATGATCATGGTCATCGCCTACCGCATGGTGGACTGGCACGGCGTTCGAAGGGTGGTCAGAACGTCGAGCAGCGAGACCGGGATTATGGTCTCCACTTTCGTGGCGACCCTGGTCTTCCCGCTCGAGTTCGCCGTTCTCGCCGGGGTCATCTTGTCGCTGGGCATCTACATCTACAAGTCGAGCCTCCCCACCGTCCACACGGTGGTGCCCGATCCCACCTTCCGCCACTTCGTCGAGCGTGAGAGTGCGCCGTCGTGCCCTCAGCTCGGGGTGATCAACATCCGTGGCGCGCTCTTCTTCGGCGCCGCAAGCTATGTCGAGGACGAGCTCCTGGCCAACCACGAGGCCAACCCGGGACAGAACAACCTGCTGCTCCGCATGCACGGCGTTCATCAGTGCGACCTGGCGGGGATCGATGTCCTCGAGGGGATCTTGAGGCTCTATCGGGACGCCGGCGGCGACGTCTACCTGGTTCAGGTGCGGCCGGAAGTTCGCAGGATCATGGCGGCCTCGGGATTCGAGGAGTTGCTCGGGGCGGACCGCTTCCTCGAACAGGAAGAGGCCATCGAGTGGCTCTTCGAGAACGTCATGGACCCGGCCGTGTGCATTTATGAGTGCGAGCACAGGGTCTTTGCCGAGTGCCAGCCCCTGGAAAAACACCCTTACGACATTCGATTGCCCGCGTTCCCGGCGCGGTTCCACTATCCCGAGCGACAGCTCACCGTACCCGAGTTCGAGGACGCCATTCGCCTTCACCGGAAGGACGGGCTCCTGATCGATGTTCGGGAACGCAATGAGTATCTCGGGGGCCACCTTGCGAACGCCGAGCTCATGCCGTTGCGGCACGTCATCGAGGACGCCGAGAAGTTGCCTCGAGATCGCCCGATCCTGCTCATCTGCCGGTCGGGGCGACGGTCCACCCGCGCCATGCACTGGCTCATCGGGCTCGGCTTCGACGACGTCGTCAACCTCAAGG
>Ga0316187_10005374_pt1 | contig 11055 bp, 13 predicted proteins | sample CroRivburrow1_MG_FD_204927 | JGI IMG/M metagenome (GOLD analysis project Ga0316187, IMG submission 204927) | Coastal sediment microbial communities from Maine, United States - Cross River worm burrow 1 | ecosystem: Environmental > Aquatic > Marine > Coastal > Sediment | place: USA: Maine...
ATGATCCGGCCTTCACCTTTGAGCCGGAGAGCTCTTCAGCACTGGGACTTGGATTCCGTTGTGGTTTCCTTGGTATGCTGCACATGGAGATTGTGCAGGAGCGACTGGAGCGGGAGTATGACCTCGATCTGATCACCACGGCACCGAGCGTGATTTACCGAATATATCTAACCGATGGTACTAAGATTGAGATCTCTAATCCGAGTGAGTTTCCAGAGCCGCAGGATATTGATCGTATTGAGGAACCTACTGTGCTGGCCAACATCTTTATGCCGGAAGAGTTTGTCGGCACAATGATCAAGCTTTGCCAGGATCGACGCGGAATGCAGCAGGATATGAAATTTATCGGGCAGGGGCGGGTGATGCTCACCTATAGTATTCCGCTGGCCGAGATGGTGATCGATTTTTACGATAAACTTAAATCGGTTTCGCGTGGTTATGCATCAATGGATTACGAACTCTCCGAGTTCACAGTCAGTGATGTGGTGAAGCTTGATGTGCTGGTTCACAACGAGCCTGTAGATGCGCTCTCGCTGATCGTGCACCGCTCCATTGCCGAGTCTCGGGGCCGTGATCTGGTGAAAAAGCTACGCGAGTTAATTCCGCGCCATCAGTTTGATGTTCCCTTGCAGGCTGCAATCGGTAGCCGTATCTTGGCTCGCGAGACAGTCAAAGGCGTACGCAAGAATGTAACGGCCAAATGTTATGGCGGCGATATATCCCGTAAACGCAAGCTGCTTGAAAAGCAGAAGGCGGGTAAGAAACGGATGAAATCGATCGGTAGTGTGAACGTGCCGCAGGAAGCATTTCTGGCTGTTCTCAAGCTGGGGGATGGGTAGTGAGTAATTCAAACAAACCGATATGGCGCGAATGGATAGAGAGTCTGCTGGTGATTGCCTTGCTGGCGATAGTGATCCGCAGCTTTGTGGTCGCGCCGTTTAAAATCCCTTCTACCAGTATGGTGCCGACACTTGAGATCGGTGATTATCTTTTTGTGTTGCGTTATCCCTACGGCTTTCGCATTCCATTGACTGATACCCAGATTCTCTCCAAAGAGGCTAATCGTGGTGATGTTGCTGTGTTCGTTTATCCTGAGGATAAGAGCAAGGATTACATCAAACGCATTGTCGGTATTCCGGGTGATCTGGTGACCTATCGCGACAACCGTCTTTTTGTGAATGGTAAGGAGATGCCGCTGGAGCTGAAGGGTAAGCGCGCCTACTACATGGCTGATGGTACTGCGGATGTTTCAGATGTTTATGAGGAGAATATCTCAGGCATCAAACATCAGGTACTGCGCAAGCATTTTTCAATTCGTGATGGTGAATGGACAGTGCCGGAAGGGCACTACTTTGCGATGGGTGATAATCGCAATAACTCGCGTGACTCCCGTTTCTGGGGTTTTGTGCCTCAGGCTTACATGGTTGGACGCGCGGCAATCATCTGGTGGTCGTGGGACAACGTTACGGGCTCCGTGCGCTGGGATCGACTCGGACTTGTACTTGAATAAATTATCTCCTGCTGCTGTCTCTCCACTTGTCGTGAGGGAGTCAGAGCGCGGCTTCTCAATGATCTCGATTCTCTTCTGGTTGGGGCTTGTCGGGTTTGCTGTCTGGAATGGTGCGCAGGTTTTTCATGCCCATTACGTCAACTGGAAAATCCAGGATGTGTTTGAGGGCGTAACCGCGAACATGGGTAACGCAAACGAGTTCGATGTTCGTGAACGCTTACCCAAGCTTTACAAGATTAACTACCTTGCCCCCTCTGACCTTTCACAGGAATTTCACGATAACCTGCTGATCAGACGCGAAGGGAGTATGCTGGAGATATCCTCCATCTATTCGGTGGTGATCTGGCCGCTGGGCCCCGTCCAACAGCTCGATGAAAAGGGTGGATACGAGCCTGATGAACTGGAAGGGATGGATAGCCTGCGCGATAAGCTGCGTATCGATATCGAATTCGAGCCTTATGCCATCTCCGAGTAATATTAGAAAGTTGGAGGAGCGGGTTGATTATCGCTTCTCCGATCATGCACTACTGACCCGTGCCCTGACACATCGTTCTGCCTCGCTTGCCATGAAGGGCAAGCATATGGAGCGACTGGAGTTTCTTGGCGATGCAGTGCTGGGGCTGGTCATTTCCGAATTTCTACATGCCCATTTTCCGGACAGGCCGGAAGGGGAACTCTCACGCATGCGTTCAGCACTGGTCAGGCGTGAAAGCCTGCTTGAGGTGGCCAAAGCGTGGGAGCTGATCCCATACCTGATTGTCGGTGACAGTGAGCGATCAGCGAAAGGGATTAAATCACCCTCGATTGCCGCCAATGCCGTTGAAGCAGTGATTGGTGCCATCTTTGAGGATGGTGGCTGGGAGCCTGTGCGTAAGGTTGTGAAAACCGCATGGAAGTCGATGCTGGCTGATATCGATCGGGTGGATACATGCGATGCCAAGTCCCGCTTGCAGGAGCTTACACAGGCGAATGGCTGGGGACTTCCCGAGTACGAATTGACCGATCACGGTGTCGGGTATTCACCCCGTTTTGAAGCACAGTGCAAGGTGCAGGGAAATGTGGCCGGAAAAGGTCGCGGTGAACGCAAAAAGCTGGCGGAAATTGCAGCGGCAGAGCAGGCATGGAGAGAGTTGAAGAAATGAGTGATAGCGAAAGTAAAAGCGATTTTCACTGCGGCACAGTTGCGCTTCTAGGTCGTCCAAATGTGGGTAAATCCACACTGATGAACCATATCATTGGAGCCAAGGTGGCGATTGTGACGCCAAAGCCGCAGACCACGCGCCATCGTATTCTCGGGATTTTATCCGATGATGAACGTCAGATTATCTTTGTCGATACACCGGGGATTCATCAGGGCAGTAAACAGCTCAATAAGAATATGGTGCGTATTGCTTATGCAGCGGCGGAAGATGCCGATGTGCTGGCGATCATGCAGGATGCCAGTGTTCCTCTGGACGCTCAGACGCGCATGCTTATCGAACGTTTTGCCGATGGACGCTTAACGCAGCCGCGTATTCATATATTGAACAAGGTGGATAAAGCCAACAAGGACAGGTTATTGCCGCGTTTGATGGAGATACAGCGACTTGACCCCGGGGCGATGGCTTATGTGCCGGTCTCTGCCAAGAAAGGGACTCAGATCGATGGGCTGATCAAGGAGATCAGCAAATACCTGCCACAGCAGCCGGCGATCCATGATCCGGAGTGGTTTACCGATCAGAGCCAGCGCCAGCTTGCTGCCGAATATGTGCGAGAGCAGGTGTTCCTCTCCATGCATCAGGAGATTCCATTCCAGACTGCTGTGGATATTGAACGTTTTGAAGAGCATGGCGATATGATCGAAATTGATGCGGTGATCTTGGTCGGTGCCGAACGCCACAAACCGATGTTGATTGGCAAGGGTGGCGATCGCATGAAGACGGTTGGCACCAGAGCCCGTCAGGGGCTGGAAGAGATCCTCGGTTGCAAGGTTCGCCTCAACCTTTGGGCCAAGGTGGATGAAGACTGGTTCAATCACCCGGGCAAATTGATCGATCTCGGTTTGGGTTCTGATTCATAGACCGTGGCTGAAAATCAGGATCAAGCGCTTCTCTTAAGAAGAATACCTTATGGTGATACGTCGCTGATCTGCCATTTCCTGACCCCTAAGCACGGACGTATTGCCGTAATGGCAAGGGGGGCAAGACGACCGAAAAGTCCATTCCGAGCCTCGCTTGAACCACTTTATACGTTGCAGATCAGTTGGAGACCGGGTCGCACAGGTATGGGCACACTCACCGATATCCATCGTGGCCAAAGTCTGCTGGAAACCTCGCAGTCGCTGGATGGGCTGGAGCTGCTAGCTATCGCATCACGTCTGTTTCAGGAAGGTGATCCACATGGGTTTGAGGAGACAGCCTCGGCGTTGAAACTGCTGGCAAGAAACAGTAAGCAGCCACTGCTCGTGGCTCTCTGGAAACTTCTTGAACAGACAGGCTGGCTGGGCGATATGTCGCACTGTTGGCACTGTGGAACAGAGGAGAACGGGAGCATGTTCTGGAACGAAGGTCATCTGCTATGTGGCGCATGCGGTAAAGGTATGGAAATATCCGCAGGTCTGAGAAAGTCGATTGCGGCTCTGATGCTTGGCGAGCGTGTAATGCTCTCCGAACAGAATGCTGGAAGATGGCGGGAGATGATTCGCCTGATCCTGCAGCAGCATGGCGTCAAAGCGACAGACAGTATTAAAAGTTAGGGAAGGTCTATGATCAATCTGGGTGTAAATATCGATCACATTGCCACGATTCGGCAGGCGCGCGGCACAACATATCCCGATCCGCTGGATGCGGTTCCGGTCTGTATGGCTGGTGGTGCCGACAGTATTACCGCACATCTTCGCGAGGATCGTCGCCATATTCAGGATCATGATATTGAGCGACTTGCCGCCATTGATGGTCTGCATCTGAATATGGAAATGGGGGCGACCGACGAGATGGTGGCAATCTGCGAACGCTTAAAACCCGCAGCCTGCTGTCTGGTGCCTGAAAAGCGTGAAGAGCTGACCACTGAAGGTGGTCTCGATGTTGTTGGTCATCAGAAAAGGCTGGCAGGTATTGTAGGGCGCCTGTCGGCAGCCGGCGTGCGTGTGTCGATGTTTATCGATCCGATTTCTGCCCAGATCAGGGCGAGCAGGGAGATCGGTGCGGCGGTAGTTGAACTGCACACAGGTCATTACGCGAACCTGTCCGGAGAGGCACAGGAAAAAGAGCTGGTCGCACTTACAGAGGGTGCCAAACTGGCCAGCGAAATCGGCCTGATTGTGCATGCAGGCCATGGCCTGACAGTGGACAATACCCCTGCAATCTGTGCGATTCCCGAGGTTGAGGAGCTCAATATCGGTCATGCCATTGTTGCCGATGCACTCTTCAAAGGGTTAAGGCAGTCAGTGGCCGATTTCAGGGCGGTCATGGTTCGCTGATGGCGATTATAGGCATCGGCACGGATCGGGTGGTTATCGCCCGCATCGCATCCTCGATCGAGCGGTTCGGAGATCATTTTATCCAGCGTGTCTATACCGAAGCGGAGATAGACCAGGCCAGAGCCAAGGGTAATGTTGCTCGCAGGCTGGCTATGCTCTTTGCTGCCAAGGAGGCTACATCCAAGGCGTTGGGTACTGGCTTCCGACACGGCATCAAACTGCAGGATATTGAAACGATTCATCAATCCTCCGGTAAACCCGAGATTACCCTGCACGGTGCTGCCGCCAGCACGGCGGCTAGTCTTGGTGTAAAAACAGTTCACCTGTCACTGACTGACGATGATGGTATCGCCATGGCTTTTGTTATTGCAGAGGGTGACCATCACTCCTGAATCGATCAGGTCGGGTGAAATAGGTCGGTCCTGGCTCTGGGGGCTGTTGCTGACCTGCTATTGTAGCCTGATCTTCTACCTCTCCAGCCGATCCATGTTGCCGGTTCCCGATCTTTTCAGTATGCAGGACAAGCTGATTCATGCGGCTGCATATGCTTTGATGGCTTTTCTGTTCTGGAATGCTGGTAGATTCCATGTTGTTGCTCATTCGCAATTCACGCTTGAAAAACTTCTCCTGATGACTGTCATTTTTTGTAGTTTGTATGGTGCCAGTGATGAGTGGCATCAGTCGTTTGTGGCTGGTCGTGACGCCAGCCTGTTTGACTGGCTGGCCGACACACTCGGGGCTCTGCTATTGACACTTGCCCTTTGGAAAAGAGAGGTTGGGGTATTAGAACGTGAGTAAAAGCTTAAGAGGAGCAGTTGATTAGCAACTCTCAGGGCAGGGGGGATAAGTGGGCATAACCCGTATTTTAACCGCCGCTCAGATGCGCAGGGCGGATGAGATAACAATTGCATCAGGCCTGTCAGCCTTTGATCTGATGGACAGGGCGGGTCGTATTGCTGCCAACTCGGCGCTTAAGTGTGTTCCCGATTATAGCCGTGTCGTAGTCATTGCCGGCCCCGGCAATAATGGCGGAGATGGCTTTGCCGCCGCACGCCATCTGCGTAAATACCGTATTCCCGTGACAGTTGTCAGCCTTGTTTCTGTGGAGTCACTCAGTGGTGAGAGCAAAGAGCATGCTACCCTTGCCGTCAAAACCGGTGTAAAAGTAAGAGAGGCTACATCGCTTGATGCCATTGGTGAGGTGGAACGCTGGCTCAGTCGCTCTTCGATCGTGATTGATGCCATTTTCGGCACCGGCCTCTGCCGGGCGCTTGATGGCTTGATGGCCGAGGTGGCTGCTAAAATAAACGCCTGTGACAGGCCCGTATTCAGTATCGATATCGCCAGCGGCATCTGTTCCGATACCGGAGCGATCCTTGGCTCCGCCGTCAAAGCGGACATGACGCTGCCAATTGCTGCCACCAAATGGGGACACTGGCTTGCAGAAGGTCGGGACTATACCGGTAGACTGCTTGATGTGGCTGATATCGGTATTAGTGATGATGCTATTGAGGAGTCATGGCGTGAAACCTGTGACTGTGATGATGGAGAAGAGCACTGCTTCTGTGTTAACAGTGCAAGCCTTATCAATGACGAATACTTGAAAGCTGCCTGGCCACCGCGTCCGCGACTCTCACATAAAGGCTATTTTGGACATGTCTGGGTGTTCGGTGGTTCGGTAGGATTTACCGGGGCGCCACAACTTGCTGGATTGGGCGCGTATGCTGCCGGTGCCGGCTTGGCCAGTATTGTCTGTCCCGATGAGGTTTGGCCGGTTATCGCTTCGGCAAACCTGGAGGTGATGACGCATCCCGAATCGTCCAGAGCATGGCAAAAGGCAGATGCAATCGTGGCAGGTCCCGGATGGGGCATAGAGCGCGGCGAGCTTCTTACTAGGCTGCTCGATACGGAAAAACCGTTAGTTGTAGATGCGGATGCACTCAATATGGTTGCCGCCAGCCCTGCCTTGCAGAATAAACTGGCCGACCGAACTGCCCTGACCGTCATAACACCGCACCCTGGCGAGGCGGCACGTTTACTTGAAAGTGATATTGGAACTGTTCAGGACGATCGTAAACAGGCCGTTCTTGATCTGGTGCGCAGATACAGGTGCTGGGTGGTTCTCAAGGGCTCGGAAACACTTATTGCCTCGCCCGATCGAGATGTCTATCTCAATCCGTTCGGCTCTCCGCAGTTGGCAATTGCTGGCTCCGGCGACGTGCTCGCGGGCATGATTGGCGCTCAGCTTTCACGGCAAAAAGGGGATGGTGCAACGCTTGGCGAACTGATCTCCTCGACCGTGGCTCTGCACGGCAAAGCAGGTGCCATGGAGGGGTGGTATCTTGCAGGTGAACTGGCTAAGCTTGTCTCTGAAGTACGCCAGAACCTTGAAAGGGGTGATGGAAAGGAGAAGTGATGGCGGCCATCTCTGTTGTCTCGAAAGTTTGTAGATGCAGCATCAGTTAAAAACGCCAGAGCGTCCGCTCTCTCCACGTCTGACTATTTATCGCTGGCAACCCGGAATGATTGCCAGCCTTGCCCATCGTGCCAGTGGTTTTGCGCTGGTTCTGTTTGTCCCCCTCTATCTTTGGCTGCTACGTGGTATGACCGGTAGCACCGAGCAGTTTGATGCCACCTCCCTCTGGCTGCATTCGGGATGGGGTAAATTGTTTCTATGGATGGTTGGTGTATCACTGGCCTACCACTTTTGTAATGGCATCCGTTTTCTCTGTATCGACACCGGCTGGTTTGAGAGTCGAACAGCAATGCGTGCCAGCGCTTTCATTGTACTGGGGCTGACAGCCGTCATCGGCCTGCTTCTGGTAGTGCTGTTATGAGGTCGGTGAAGGAGCCTGGAGCAGCCCATGACGGCTTCTCCGATTGGTACTGGCAAAGACTCTCCGCTGTTGTTCTGCTGCTGCTGTTGCCACTGCCGTTATTTCTGCTTGTGTCGGTCTATAGTGGCAGTCTCGATCAACAGAGTTTGCTTGATGTTATAGACCATATCTACTCCAGGGTTCTGCATACAATTCTTATTCTGGCGCTGATTGTGCACGCCTATGTAGGGCTCAAGGTGATACTTGAGGATTATGTGCATCGTATCTTCTGGCGAGTACCACTGATCGGGGCAATGCTGGTGATGATGACCGGTTTTGGCATCTGGTGGTTAGCACTGATATGGGCATGGGCGTGAAAACAGCTACCCATCGCATCCGTCTTTCGACCGCCAGCCGCGTTGCTGTTGTGCTCGTATGCACACGTATTGCGCAATGCGCTCCGCTTCTGCGCGCATCGCCTTTCTGGCGACCAAAATACAGACACGATGAATAGCTCTTTAATCGAGGTGAATGCATGACCTATCTATCCACTGATCAGGTCACCAACCATTTTCACGATGTTGTAATCATCGGTTCCGGCGGGGCGGGCATGCGCTGTGCACTACAGCTGGCCGATGCGGGACACCGTGTTGCCATCGTTACCAAGGTGCTACCGACGCGTTCGCATACCGTAGCAGCGCAGGGCGGCATTAACGCATCACTGGGCAATGTGCTCTCTGATAACTGGCAGTGGCACATGTATGATACGGTCAAGGGCTCTGATTATCTGGGTGATCAGGATGCCATTGAATATATGTGTCGTGCGGCACCGCGTATTGTACGTGAGCTGGAACATCAAGGCGTACCCTTTTCCAGATTGGATAATGGTACGATTTATCAACGTGCTTTTGGTGGACAGTCCCGCGAGTTCGGTGAGGGTGGTCAGGCGCTACGCACCTGTGCTGCAGCTGACCGTACAGGTCACGCCATCCTGCATACGCTCTACCAGCAAAATCTTCGTGCCGGCACCCATTTTTATGAGGAGTTTTTCGCCCTCGACCTGATCACCGATGAGGATGGTTGTCACGGTGTCATGGCATGGGATATCGCGGCAGGTGCTTACCATCTATTTCAGGCCAAGGCAGTGATTCTTGCCACCGGCGGGGCAGGGCGTGTGTTCAAGGTGACCACTAATGCCCATATCTGCACGGGCGATGGTGGCGCGCTGACGCTGGATGCAGGGCTGCCGATGGAGGACATGGAGTTTTTCCAGTTTCATCCCACCGGTATTGCCGATGTCGGTCCGCTGATTACTGAAGGTGTACGCGGTGAAGGTGGTTACCTGCTTAACGGTGAGGGTGAACGTTTTATGGAGCGTTATGCTCCGACTGCCAAGGATCTTGCCAGTCGCGATGTGGTGTCGCGGGCCATTGCACTGGAGGTTCGTGAGGGAAGGGGTTGTGGCCCCAAAAAAGATCATGTGCTGCTCAAGCTCGACCATCTGGGTGAGGCGCTGATTCACGAACGCCTACCCAACATCTATGAATTGGCGCTTCGTTTTGCCAATGTTGATTGCACCAAGGAACCAATTCCGGTTCAGCCAACCATGCACTACACCATGGGTGGAATTCCAACCAATCGCCATACTGAAGTCCTGTTTACTGATGGGGAAAACCGGGAAGCAGTATTTCCGGGGCTCTATTCGATTGGCGAGTCCGCGTGCGCATCGGTGCATGGAGCCAACCGATTGGGTGGTAACTCGCTGCTGGAGATCGTGGTGTTTGGCCATGCCTGTGGGGAGCGGGTGAACGAGTTTCTGCAAGAGCGTCGTTATCATCCTCCGCTGGATCCGGAATGCTGGAGGCCAGCAGTGGAGAGGGTTGAGCGCTGGTTTAATTCGGTTGCTAAAGATGAAAGTGGTCCGCGGATTGGCGATGTGCGTGCTCGCATGCAATCGATCATGTCCGACCATTTCAGTGTTTATCGGACAGAGGATGTGATGCGTGAAGGGGTGGAGATGATCGAGACAGTGGCTAAAGAGATGTCGACCGCCCGAATCGTCGATGGTTGCCGTCTGTTCAACACCGAACTGGTCGAGGCGATGGAGTTGGAAAATCTGATGGCACTGGCCCGCGTTACGGCCGCAGGTGCACTAGCCCGCACCGAATCACGCGGTGCTCATGCCCGTGATGACTGCCCGGAACGTGATGATGAGAAGTGGCTGAAGCATACGCTGGCAAGCATCAAGGGCGGTAGCGTTGAACTGGATTACAAGCCTGTGCGGATGAAGCCGATGACGATTGAATCGTTCCCTCCTAAAAAGAGGGTCTACTGATGAGTGAGATGATCCGGCTTTCGGTATTTCGTTATGACCCTGAAAAGGGAGGTAAACCATCCATGCAGGCCTTTGAAGTGCCTCTGCTGAACAGCGGCATGAAATTGCTCGATGCCCTCAACTATATCAAGTGGGAGCTGGACGGTTCACTTACTTATCGTCGCTCTTGTGGAGAGGGTATCTGCGGATCCGATGGGCTTAACATCAATGGCGTGAACGGGCTTGCCTGTATTACACCGATTGTGGGGCTGAAACAGCCGATTCATGTGCGACCGCTACCAAGCATGCATGTGATCCGCGATCTGGTGGTTGATATGGACCACTTTTTTGATCAGTACCGCCAGATTCAGCCGTGGCTGCAGACAAAGACACCGATTCCCGAGCATGAGCGGCTACAGTCACCTGAGGATCGCGCCAGGCTCGACGGTTCATACGAGTGTGTTCTCTGCGGCTGCTGTACCACTTCGTGCCCGTCATGGTGGTGGAATGGTGACCGCTTTCTGGGGCCTGCAGCACTACTGCATGCCAACCGCTGGATTGTCGATTCTCGTGACGGAGCGACTGGTGAACGCCTTGATCAGGTGGAGGATGCATTTCGCCTCTACCGCTGCCATCAGATCATGAACTGTATGGAGGCATGCCCGAAAGAGCTGAATCCGACGGCGGCGATTAACCATATCAAGCGCAAGCTGTTAGCGCGCAAATCTTAGTCGTCAAATTGTAGTGAAAGATACGGAAGTGAAACTTCGCCGTATGCGCTATCGGTTGAACCGACAGGGCATGCTGGAGCTGGATGCATGGCTATCCCCGTTGCTGGATGCTAATACAGATGATGAAAAGGTGATGTCGGCCATCGAGATGTTGCTACAATGCGAAGCGCCCCAATTACAGGCCATGATGATGGGGCAATGCGAAATCCCTGAGCCTTTGGAGAAGT
>Ga0316187_10005377_pt1 | contig 11054 bp, 7 predicted proteins | sample CroRivburrow1_MG_FD_204927 | JGI IMG/M metagenome (GOLD analysis project Ga0316187, IMG submission 204927) | Coastal sediment microbial communities from Maine, United States - Cross River worm burrow 1 | ecosystem: Environmental > Aquatic > Marine > Coastal > Sediment | place: USA: Maine...
CACTTTTGGTGGTAAAGACAATCGGCTCCGGCTCAGGTCTCTCTTTAGAGCTGAACGGATTGTCGCAGGCAAAAGCCACAAGTATAAAAGCTAATAATAAGAGTTGTTTGTACATCGTGTCCTCCATTCATTAATGGTAAAATTCTCTCTGCGCATCAAAATATCCCTTGCATCAAAGTCAAGAGGCATCTTTTTTTCTTTTTAAGATAGAAACTGGTTTTTCATGAATTGCTTGCCGCCATTACGAGTCATGCCAAAAACAGCTAAATATTTATTTGATCTGATCAGACGCTTGGTTTTCCGTTGTCAAAATTTCGTATTCAAAAGTATAAATTTGCCAAAATTGGCTGGTGAGATTGAACTTTTCAGTCATTCGAAGTTTACTGAGGAAAATCGTATTCAGTTGAATAATCCAGAATAGACGAATTAGAAAAGCCTGTTCAGAAGCCGCCAAAATCTTGTCAAACACTGTCGCGAAAGAAAAAATCATGAGAGATGAATCCGTAAAAACTCTCAATAATAAACAACCAATCCGAAGCAGTAAAAAATGTTGTGTTGTGTTGTGTTGTGTTGTGTTGTGTGAGTCGAAACCAGAATAGTGAACAAATTTGCGAAAGTCAAGTAATTGTTACGTAGTTGACACAGCCGGATTGCCTCATAAATTATTTTACTCAACCATTTATGCCGGCGGCGTTATCATCGCCCCGGATGCATTGACCAACTACACGCCGGATGGTTTGCGTCGCGCAATGACAAAAGGGCGCAAGGAGAAGGAATTGATTCAATCATAAGAGCAAGAGAGCAAGATTTCATTGCAGGCGCATTGCAAAATGGTTTCTCCAGAAAAAAGGCTGAACATATTTGGAGCTACCTGTTCCAGTTCACCGGTTTTGGTTTTAACAAAGCGCATGCCGCAACCTATGGCATTTTGGCGTATCAGACTGCTTTTCTAAAGTGTTATTTTCCGGCGGAGTTCATGACATCGGAGATCAATAATCCGGGCGCTTTTTATTCGACCGGAGCTTATATCTCCGAATGCCGTCGGCTGAGTTTGCAAATTTTGCCGCCGGATGTGACTTTTTCCATAATTTTATTTACCAAAGAAGGCGACGCAATTCGTGTGGGGCTATTTGTGGTTTTTGAATTAAGTGAGAAAGCACAAAAAAGATTGTTGATGAGCGTAAAAAAAAGAGATTCAGCAGCCTTTACGATTTTATGGTAAGGACTAACGCAGGCAGGAAAGAAGTTGAGCGCCTTATTCGTTCCGGCGCGCGAATGCAGTTTCTGACTCTCGAAGATTTATACGGGTTTTGCGATGTTGTCTTTTTCCCTAAAATTTTCAATAAATATCGTGACATTATCTGTGGCAATGAGCCGTTTACCGTCACCGGAATTCTGCCGTCGCGCATGAAGGGCGAAGCGAATTTGGTGGCCGAAAAAATTGTGCAGGTGAGTTGAGTTGGAAATTGACGGGCGTTTGTGGTTTTGAATTGGTTTGAATGAGCGCCAGGTCGGAAAAAGGCAATCCTGGCAAGAGCGCAGATGATACTCCTGCCAGGATCGTTGCGCTTTATTCAGATTGTTTATAAAGCATGGCCGCCACGCAGCCAAAAACCATCCAACCGATTAACTCGATTCCGCCCCAACACCATGATAAATAATATGGAAATTTGGCAAACACCAGCGGATTCATAAATTGGGCGAAAAAGAAAACCAGACCCAGGAAAAAACCAAAAACCAAGCCGCCTTTCATGCCATTGCCCCAGGCGTTGCGTGTCTTGGCGAATAATGCGGCAGCCGCCAAGGCCATACAAAGCTGAACGAATAAAAAGTTTAGCGGGCTGCCATCTTGTCTGAAAATTTCCATGGCCGCATAGCTCTTGCCCATGATCAAGCCATGCATGACAAAACTGTACAACCATAGCGCAATGCCGCCGACAACACCTGTGATTGCTACTTTACTCCAGTTCATATTTCCCTCCTGTTTTTAGTGAATAGAACATTGAGTAAGTAATTGAAAAGTTGAAAATTTAATCCTGCTCAATAAAGGGTTTCCAGACGCTTTCCGGAGAATGCGGCGTCAGTAAACTGACAATAATCAATGTTGAGGTCGAGACCAACAGAGCCGGAATTGCAATATAGTCGGTGTCAAATGGAAAGTTTATACCGAGAACAGCAAAGCCGCTTCCGCCTTCCACCATTCTGTTGATGACGGTAATCAATAAAACAACAATCATCCCTGAAGCGATTGAAGAGACACCGCCTTCCTTTGTAACGCGTTTCCAGAAAAATGCCGCTAATAGCACAGGCGCAAGGGAAGCGCCGATCATTGTATAGGAAACCAATGCCATTTCCAAAATGGTCTCAAATTGACTCATCAGAAAATAGGCGAGAATACCAATTACAACAATACTAATTCGCTGTATTTTGACGATTTGTCTCGAAGTTGCATCTTTCATTAAAAAAGTTTGAAAGAAATCGCGGGCGATATTGGTTGAAGTGACCATGAGGAATGTATTGCCGGTTGAAATAATGATAGCAAAGCCTCCGGCAAAAAGAATGGAGCCTAATATCGCCGGCATTTGTTCATAGCCGATGCGCAGAATAATTTCTTCGGCCATGGCGCGGTTTATTTCACCGTTGGCAAGAAAGAAACGCGGGTCATCAGCATAAATCGCATAACCGACAACCGCCACTGCGCACATTAAAAATTCAACAATTACAACTCCGCCAAACATGCCAATAACCGCTTTGCGAGCTGATTTTTCATCTTTGGCTGACGAAAATTTTTGGTAAACGCTGCTCTCACTGAGCAGAAGCAGAAAAGTCGGCAAAATAATACCGAGAACCCACCAGCCGTCATGCCCTTCGAACATTGATAGATAGGTCGGGTTTTTTACTTCAATGGTAGAGACGACTTCGGTCCAGCCGCCATGCGCTGAAATGGCAAACGGCAGTGCAAGCGCCATGGCGACAATCATGATCACACCGTTAAAAATGTCAATCGTGACAATGGAAACCATGCCGGCCAAAACCGTGAACCCGACAATAATGGCGCAGGTAATCATCATGCCGGTTTCTGTGCTAACCTTTCCCTCGGTAAGAATACTGATAAACCGTCCGCCGCCTTTAAACTGATAGCCTGCAATTACCATATAAGAAATGATAATAGTTACGGTTCCCAAAATTCGAGCAGTCCGGCTATAACGTTTTTCCAGCAAATCTGTCAGTGTATATTGCGAAATTTTCCTGACCTTGGCTGCAACAAAATAGATAACGATAATCCCTATCCATGCGCCCATTGAAAACCACAGTTCGGAAAAACCGCTGCGGAATGAGAGTCCGGCAGTGCCAAAAAGGCTGCCGGAGCCAATCCAGGTGCAAACCAGGGTTGCAACCAACATATAGACTGGCACGCCGCGTCCTGCAACCATAAAGTCATCCTGTGTTTTCACTGTGCGACTTTTATAAACACTAATCCCTAGAAGCAATAACACATATGTTAAAACGACGACGATGTAGAGCATATTTCCCTCCGTTTTGAGCTGTAAGGCGATTTAGAAGCAGGTAGCAGGCATACTTTAGTTTGCAGGTTAATTAACGAAAAGTAATGGTTGAAAGCTGAAAATTCAACAAGATTCTTTCAAACTCATTCCAAGCCGGAATTCGCAAACCCTGATGCTGATAACTCGACGGGCGGCCGCATCAGGGCGCAGCGCTTTCCTATGGTTGACTTGAAATTCCCCGAATCGCCTGAATTCGCTGCAAGACCGGCGGATGCGAATAATTCAAAAAGACATAAAGCGGGTGCGGAGTAAGGTTTGACAGATTATCTACGGAAAGTTTTTTTAAGGCGTCGACCATTGAATCTGGATCTTTTGTGGTTTCAGCAGCGTAGCGGTCAGCCTCAAATTCATTTTTTCGTGAAAAAATTTGCATGAAGATTGACAATATCATTTCGATAGGTGAATACAACATGCCGAAGAATATCAGTCCGGCATAATTTGAAATTTCATCCATGTAAAAAGCTTCGAACAACCCTTTGTTGTTAAGGAAAATCGAGAGCAGATAAAACAATATGGCTGTGTGTAAAATGCTGATAACCATGCTTTTGGTAATGTGTTTCTTTTTGTAATGTCCAATTTCATGCGCCAGCACCGCCACTAGTTCGGGCACAGTGTGCTTCTCAATTAAGGTGTCGAACAATGCGATGCGTTTGTTCTTGCCAAACCCTGTAAAAAATGCATTGGATTTTGATGAGCGCTTCGAGCCGTCCATGACGAAAAGGTTTTTTAACGAAAACTTGACGGATTCAGCATATTTCATGATCGCCTGACGCAGCTCTCCTTCTTCAAGTGGCGTGAATTTATTGAACAACGGCATGATCCAGGTTGGCGCGATAAACTGTACGATAAGTGAAAAAACCGTCGCCGCGCCCCAGCAATAAAGCCATGCCAATTCACCTGCATAGTTCAGGAAAGCCAAAATTCCGGCCAATAGCGGGCCGCCAATTAAAATGGAAAGAAGAAGGCCTTTTAACAAATCGAGCGCATAAGTTTTTGGCGTTGTTTTATTAAAGCCAAAACGCTCTTCAATAACAAATGTGGAGTAGATGTTGAAAGGCAGTGACAGGATGGAGCGCCCGATGCTGAGAACAGCCATGAAAAGCAGGCCAGTCCAAATTGGATGAAGCTGCCAGCTTCGAACCCATGAGTCAACATAATTAAATCCGCCGGAGAACCAAAAAGAAAGCGTTAGCAGCAAGCCGAAACCTGAAGTGATAAAACCAAATTTTGTGCCGACGCGAGTATATTCCTGCGACTTCTGGTATTTTTCATGGCTATAGGTATCTTTAAATTCATTGGGCAACTGATCATTTAGTGATTTGAGGTTAAGCCACTCGGTTACAAAATCCAACAGGGAGCTTAGCGTGATGGTTGACAGAATAATAATTGCATAAATGTTCATATACTTTTCTTTGTTAGGGTGATTCGATATATCCTTTCGCTTTTGATGGCGAATTGTTTGGACTAGATAAGCAATTACTACGAAATTGTCAAATACTGAGTCACCGCCAACGCCTGTGCATCCTGCAACGCAGAGGTCTTTTTAGACCGTCTGTTGGAATTTCGACCTGATTGCGTTTTTCGTGTGCATTGCCTTGCTGTTGGTTGTTATGAAGAGGGTTTGATAAAAAGAACCGCTTTTGAGATGATTTTGCTGCCTGAGCGCTCGCAAAAAAACTTGAAATTGAACGAATCTCTTCATAAGTTCCAAGCTGTTCAGAAAACGCTTCTGATTTTTCATTCCATCATTAAAATAAGTTTTAAGAAAAGGAGACGGTTGAGAATGCCTTCTAAAACGAAACCGAAAGCACAGGAATTTGAGTACAAGGCTGAGATGAAGCAGTTGCTGCACTTAATTGTGCATTCCCTCTATACTCATCCTGAAATTTTTCTGCGTGAGTTGATTTCAAACTCTTCGGACGCATTAAACAAAATCCGGTTCCGTATGCTAACGGATACCGATGTTGTCGACCCTGACGCAGAACTTAAGATTAATATTGAGTTGGACAAAGAGAAGCAGACGCTCTCTATCGAGGACTCCGGCCTTGGCCTGACCCGGGAGGATTTGATTTCACGACTGGGCACGGTCGCCAGTTCCGGGACGCTTGAATTTGTTAAGCAGATGCAGGAAAATGGCAATGGCGCCGCTGATTTGATCGGACAATTTGGGGTTGGCTTTTATTCGGTTTTCATGGTTACAGATGAAGTGACCGTGGAGAGCTGTCACGCCGACAAAGGTTCCAAAGGTTATTGCTGGAAATCAGATGGGCAAGGTAGTTTTACAATTGAAGAAATTGAGCGAAAAGCGCGTGGAACAAAAATTTCGTTTAAGCTGAAAGATGAGCACAAAAATTTCAGCGAAGAGTGGCAGGTTAAGAATACCATTCAAAAATATTCTAATTTTGTTGATTTTCCGATTTTTATCAGCAAGGAAGAGGTCAACCGGGTAAGCGCACTCTGGCACCGTCCGAAAGATGACATCAAAGAGGAAGAGCTCAACGAATTTTATAAATTTATCAGCAATGAATTTGATGAACCGCAGGGTCACTTGCAGCTATCTATTGAAGGAGCTGTCAATTTTAAATCGATTGTTTTTATTCCGGGCACGGCGCCAGGTGCATTTTACCGCGAGCATTTGGAAAAATCGTTGCAGCTTTATTCAAAGAAAGTCTTTATCCAGGAAAACTGTAAAGAACTATTGCCTGAATATTTACGTTTCCTGCGCGGCGTTGTCGACACCGAAGATTTGCCGTTGAATGTTTCGCGGGAAGTCACGCAAAACAGCCCGGTGATGGCCAAAATCCGCGATATTCTAACCAAACGGGTTTTAACTTTTCTGGATGGATGGGCAAAAAATGAAACGGTAAAGTACGACAAATTTTATAAGAATTTTGGCCCGATTTTCAAAACCGGCGTGAATTCTGATTTTACCAATAAAGACAAAATTGTTGAGTTGCTTCGTTTTGAAACCACGAAGACTGAAAACGATGAGCTGACTTCGTTGAAAGATTATGTTGCCAGAATGGCTGATGATCAGAAAGAGATATATTATTTGTCGGGTGAACATCGCGAGTCGATTCTGAGAAATCCAAATTTAGAGTATTTCAAGAAGAATAATATTGAAGTTCTTCTTCTTTCCGAGCCATTTGACGTTTTTGTTGTGCCGGGTCTTGGCGAATATGATGAAAAGCAAATTGTTTCCATTGATAAATCTGATCTCGACCTCAAATCCGCTAATGTGGATGACAAAGAAGCTTTGAGTGAAAATTTGTCGAAGTCGCTTATTGAGATCTTCAAGAAAACATTAACTGACAAAATTGAAGATGTTATTGCATCAAAACGTTTGGTTGATTCGGCTGCAACACTTGTTGTCGGCAAGGAAGGAATGGACAAGCAAATGGAGAGAATGATGAAGATGATGAACCAGGATTATGCCGGCGCCAAAAAAATTCTGGAAATCAATTTGTCGCACCCTTTGATTAAAAATCTCGGCAAGCGAATTATCGCCGATGAAAACGATCCGGTTTTGCGGAATAGCATCTTACAGGTTTATGACGGAGCCTTGCTGATCGAGGGCGGCCTGACTTCTCCAAATGAATTTGTCAGTCGCATGACCGAGCTGATGGTCGAAGCGACAAAATAATCTTGCCTGGCGAGGGTTTACCTACTCGCCTTCATTGTTCATGAACAAATAGTAATCAGCTTTGTTAGCTGGCGGCAGCGCCAGCTAACATTATTGTGTCAGAATTCGAGGGCTGTTCTGAGCTTTTTGCGCAGACGGGAATTGGTCTGAGGCGAGTTTTGAATGGTCAGTGAACAATAGATAGTGTCATCTCTTTGTGGATTATTTTAAATTCTGTTTTTTTGACGTTGTCGATTATTGAAGATTTCGATCGATAACCTTTTTTAGCTCTTTGTAAGTGATCGGTTTTGATAGATAGTCGTCCATTCCAGTGTTTAGACATCTTTCTTTGTCATTTTGCATAGCATTTGCTGTGAGCGCTACAATCGTAACTTTTGAATTCACGTCTTCATCTTTCCCTTCCCGCACGTACAATGTCGTTTCGTAGCCATCCATTACAGGCATTTGGAGATCCATGAGAACAATGTTATAATCCGAAACCTTCAAAAGCTCAATTGCTTCCTTGCCATTTTCAGCCAGATCTACATCACAGTCCATTTTTTGCAACATCTTCATTGCAACACGCTGGTTTACCTGATTATCCTCCACGAGTAGAATCTTATTCCTCTCTCCTAGCGACTTCTCTTCATCCTGTATATTTTCAACAAACGATGATATTATTACAGGTTCATTTTTTTTCTCATCTTGGTCAATTTCAAACAGGGAAATACTCTCGGAGATTGAATCTGCCGGCGACATTATTTTGTCATCAAAAGACAAATTTTTGTTGGTATCATTCAAAAGTTTATCGTTTGAGTGAACTTTTTCCTGACTTGGCGGCGGCATAAAGACGGGCAGTTTTTTTTGTTTGTCTTCGTAAAATTCAGCCAGCGCATTGTTCATTCTATTTAAATTGGTTGGCAGCTTCTTTTGGTCTTTGTCGCGTGAAGCTGCAGTGAGTTTTTTTTTGAGCGGAGCCATCGGCGCAAATACAGGCTGATCCTGCGGATCGTCTTCATTCAAACTATGATGGGTAATCATGCCGGAACCATACTCAGCCGGCAGCTCTGTCACCACTGAAAGAACTTTGAAAAGCAGGTTCAGTTTGACCGGTTTGCGAAGATAGGCTGAGAAACCCATTCCCTCAATTCGTTTCGCATCGCCGCGTTGCCCGGAAGAGGTGAGCATAATTAATTTTATATTTTTAAAATTAGCGTTTGTTTTGATTTTGAGCGCAAGCAATTTCCCATCAATTTCCGGCATCTTTGAGTCGAGGATAGCAATGGAGAACGGTTTGTTAGCCTGTAATGCATTTTTCAAAATAGATAGCGCGTGGGCGGCATTTTCAGCCTTTTCATTTTCAATATTTACTGAATTCAACATTTCAGAGATTACCTGGCGACTACCTGGAACATCATCAACAATTAAGATTTTTTGCCGTTGTAGTTTGTCTATATCGGCAAACTTTAACGGTTTGACTTTGCCTTTTCTAAATCTGCCGCTGAACCAAAATGTTGAACCTTTGCCTTCAACACTATCAACACCAATTTCCCCACCCATTAGTTCCACCAATTTCTTTGAAATGGTCAAGCCTAAACCTGTGCCTTCATACTTTTTGGTTGAAGATGAGTCGCCTTGGCAAAATGCATCAAATAGGCTATCTATTTTACTTTTGGGTATGCCAATTCCTGTGTCAGTAATATCAAAACGCAAGATAAAGTGATGAGCCGATACACTTTGAAGGCTTACTGTAACTTTCACAAAGCCATTTTGTGTAAACTTTATTGCATTGTTAATCAAATTAATCAGAATCTGCCGCAACCGGCCGGGGTCTCCTTTTAGAGCAGTGTGCATGTTTGGCGGAATGTCAAGTATAAACTCCAGGCTTTTATCGATAAGTTCAATTGCAAACATATCGGAGATACTTTCCAGGCAGTAGCGCAAATCAAAGTCAATGCTTTCAAGTTCAAGTTTATCGGCTTCAATTTTGCTGAAATCTAAGATACCATTAATAAGGGTTAACAGATTATGAGCTGAATTTTTAGTGATTTCGGCAAATTCAGTTTGTTCAGAGTCCAGAGAGGTGGCCAGGAGCATGTCTGTCATGCCGATAACTCCATTCATAGGTGTGCGGATTTCATGGCTCATATTTGCCAGAAATTCGCTTTTGGCCTTGGTCGCCATCTCGGCGTCTTCTTTGGCTTCCACCAGCTCCGCGTTGATAATTTCCATCGACACTTTTTTATGCTCAATATCATGATTACTCTTAATCAATTCCTCATTCATGTTTTCAAGCCTGGTGTTCTGTTCTTGAATTTCTTGGGTGCGGTCACTAACCAGTTTAGAGAGGTATCTGTTTCGTGCATGCATGAGGCTCATTCGCACACGGGTGATTAAAAGAATGAATAAAATTGCAGCCAGAAAGTAACATGCATAGGCCCACCATGTAAAATACCAGGGGGGTAAAATGGTAAAGGAATAGCTCGCTTCATCGCTGAGAATTTTATAGATATTTTGGGCGCGAACGATTAATGTATAATCGCCGGGGGGTAAATTGGTATACTCAGCGCGTGTCTCTTTGTCCCATAGAGACCAGGTTTCCTCGAATCCTTTAAGAATATGCTGAAATTGTAGATGCTCCGACCCCTCAAAGCTCAGAGCTGCAAAAAGAAAAGTGAGGGAGTTATTTTCATACTCAATCGTATTGCTTTTTGCTGTTGGACGATCATTTAAAAAAATGAGGTTGTTTTGTCGGTTTTTTACGGCTTGAATTATCGCCGAAAATTGTTTTCCAGGTTGTGTTTTATAAGGGGAAATCCGGAAAAGACCCTCATCACCGCCAGTCCAGACAACACCGTTTGATTCCTCGTAAAAACTATAAAAACTCATATTTTTTAGCAGGGACAAAGGTGAGCTTTGCTCAGGTTGCAATGCGCTTCCGAGAAGATTTTTTTTTCTTAAATGCTCGCCCCACCATAGCCAGTAATTGTCTGGACGGGTAAACCAGATTCCTTTTACTTCGCCAGCGTCTGGTGGAAGATCAAACCGTTCATCGATATGAAATTTATCTGTTTCCGGTGAATAGCGCATAACTTTGCCGCTGTATCCTGTTGCAAAAACATCTTTTCCGTCAAAAAGAATAGAGTAGTATTGAGAGAACTCTTCAAGTCCGTCTTGGTCAGTAAATTGTCTGCTTACCGAAGTTTCATCCAGCGAGGGTCGTTCAATTTCCCAGATGCCCTTTGACCAGCTTCCAGCCCATAAGTTTCCATTCGCATCTTCGGAAATCGTGCAGACATCAATTGCTGAATTGGGAATTTCTCCTGTATCTATCCATGCTTGTTGAGCGGATTGGTATTCAAGGATGTGTATTGCCCCGCCGTAAATACATGCATAAATTCGGTTCGGATCTTTTTTTGATCGGAGGAGGCAATAGAGCCTTTGCGACATAATTGGTTTAATGGCTCCATCATCTTTGAGACAGTAAAGTCCATCCAAAGCGGCATATAGCAATCCGGATTCTGTTGAAAGAATTGGAAAAATTTGGCCACTTTTTTGAAGAACATTCTTAAAGCGGATGGGTTGTAAATAGGACGGCTTGGATTTACGTTTGAGAAGATCGTCATCTGTTAAGACATAGAGGCCTGAAAAAGTGCCGCAATAGAGTTTGCCGTTATGTCTTTGTATCGACATCAGGGTTCCTTCCAGGCCATTTTGTTTTGAAAATGTTGACACCGGGTAAGGATATTGAACACGGGCGACGCCATTGTTCAGCGCCAGCCAAATACCCCCATCGCGATCAACGACGCCGCCAATAATTTGCTCGCTCATCAGTCCAGATGCCTCATCAATCAAGTCAACCCATT
>Ga0316187_10005379_pt1 | contig 11053 bp, 10 predicted proteins | sample CroRivburrow1_MG_FD_204927 | JGI IMG/M metagenome (GOLD analysis project Ga0316187, IMG submission 204927) | Coastal sediment microbial communities from Maine, United States - Cross River worm burrow 1 | ecosystem: Environmental > Aquatic > Marine > Coastal > Sediment | place: USA: Maine...
TCGCAACTCGCGTGGAGCAAGTGTGGATAACACCTGCGGATCAATCCACACCAATGCTGGCTGATAGAAGGCTCCAATCATGTTTTTGCCATGAGGATGATTGATTGCAGTCTTGCCACCCACGCTCGAATCCACCTGAGCCAGCAGGGTTGTCGGCACCTGCACGTAGGGAATGCCGCGACGATAACTAGAAGCTGCAAAGCCGGTCATATCCCCGACCACACCACCACCCAGGGCAATAACCGGCTCGCCGCGCGATAATTTAGCCGACATCAGGGCATCAAGTATGCTGTTCCATGAAGAGACAGTTTTGTTCTTCTCACCATCTGCAAGAATACAGGTCGAAGCTTGCCAACCCGCGGCTGCCAACGATTTTTGAACTCTCTCAAGATAAATTGGCGCCACCACTTCATTGCTGATAACCAAACAGCGAGAGGCCGTCGGAAACAGGCCCCGCATCGCTGCACCGAGCCCATCCAGACAACCCGGTTCAATATGGATGTCGTAGGACCGGCAACCCAGATTGACGTGGTATATGCGTGAACACTCCCGTTCAGGCGTGTTCATTGAGGACTCTTGGGGCGTTTTCATTGACGCATTGTGACAGAATACGCGGGTAACAGGAACATTCCGAGCATAACGTGTCTATAGCTTTCCTTATGCAGAAAGGGAATCTGAATGGCCTGATTATAAAGCCTGCGCCTCTTCTCCTGTGCCTTGAGTTGGAGCATCCAGAATGGTCGGTGTAATGAAGATCAGCAATTCAGTCTTATTATCGCTTTTAAGATTCTTCTTGAATAACCAGCCGAGTATGGGAATCCGCGACAAAAGCGGAACTCCCGCCGTTGTATTTGTCTTATTTCGAGTATAAATGCCACCGATTACAATGGTCTGGCCATTGAGCATAAATATTTCCGTTTCAATTTGTTTGGTATCGATAATCAGGTTTCCACCGACCGCCGTAGCAGAAGGAGAATCCTTGGTAACCTTAACCTGCAACATGATTCGGTTGTCAGCAGTAATCTGCGGTGTCACTTCCAAGCCCAAGTTTGCATCTTTAAACTCGGTGGTAGTTCCGGAATCGGCACTCGTTGACTGGTAAGGAATTTGGCTGCCCTGATTGATTGTGGCCTTTTTCAAATTGGTTGTTACTACCCTTGGATTGGACACAATCTTGATTTTATCATCCGCTTCAGCTGCGGAAAGCTCGAGATTCAGATTGAATGCATTGCTTAGTGCACCAATCGCCAACCCAATCTGTGCACCACCTGTTGCGGCACCAGCGGCAGGCAAATCAACGAGGAAACCACCGGGAGCCGCCACTTGGCCCACGCCTCCGACAACACCCCCTGCAGTACTGGAAACCTGATAAAACTGATTACCCTTCGCAGCGCCTGTTCCTTGCACTTGGCCGCCCCATCTGACGCCCATTTCGCGAGTAAAGCTATCGGTTGCTTCAACGATACGTGCCTCGATCATCACCTGTTTGACCGGTTTATCGATTCTGGCAATCAATCGTTTGATATTGTTGATTGATTCCTGAGTATCCTTAACGATCAGCGTGTTGGTCCGCTCGTCCACGACAAAACTGCCACGCGATGAAAGCATGCCACTGCTTGCTGCCGAACTGGTGGAGGCTGCCACATCGGCAGTATCCGTGCTGCTTGCCGTGCTATCAGTCCCACTCACTGTCTCCAGTAAACCTTTCACTTCGCTTGCCTTGGCGAAACTCAATGAGATAAATTCTGTCACCAGTGGAGAAATCTCCTCGGCACTCTGATTAGCCTCCAGCTTGCCTTGTCGCTCCTTGGTCAACACCTCCAGCGGCGCAATACGCATCACATTGCCGTGCACAACCTTGCCCAGCCCTTGAGAATCAAGAATGATATCCAAGGCCTGATCCCATGGCACATTCTCCAGACGCATGCTCAGCTTACCCTGTACATCTTCGCCCATAATCATGTTCATATCACTCATTTCAGAGATCAGACGCAGCGCATTGCGTATATCGATTCCCTGATAATCGAAGCTCACCTTTTGTCCGGTATAAGCAAAAGCATCACCCTTGGTGACGCCACGCTTGGCAGAGGCCAGATCCTTGGGAACAAAGGTTACGGTCAGGATATTACCCTGTTGAAAGCTGGATATTTCCACCTTATCACGCAATCTGGCCACAATGCGAACCTTGTCGCCAGCCTTGTATGCATCAATCTGACTGAGCGGCCCCGGAAATTCGCTTATATCCTGAGAGCGCTCCTGCCCCTTGGCCAAGGCAGCTTTCTTGATATCAAGAATAGCCGCACCCTTCTCTTCATGCAGGCTGACAATTGGATTGCTGACACTGGTACGAATCACCAATTGCGAGATTCGATCATTGGGTTTGAACAGAACCTGTTCAACCTGTACTTCGGCTGCCTTACGCTTGGGCGCAATGCTTCCGAAACGAACCAGCATCTGGCCTGCTGTTGCATTGATCTGATGCTTATCGCTTACACCGGGAACCAGATTAACCACCAGGCGCACCCGCCCTTTGGCCTCACCGATAGTCACGCTCTGCACATTTTGAGTAGCTACTGCATAATGCTCTTTGGGAAGGCGCGATGACGCGCCCCAGAAATCCATAATCAGCGTACGTCCGTGATTGGTGACAAAAGCATCGTGGCTGGCATTCATGTTTTCACCACGCACCACCAGTTCGGTCATCCCTCCCTGATCACTGATCTCAACATCCTTTAGTACGGCAAAATTCTGCGAAGCTTTCTTTTTAACCCCGGATACAGGAGAAAAACGTAGTGTTACAGTGTGATCCTTCTGTTCAATTTTATAACCCAGCGTCTTGCTAAGGCTAATATCAAGCCTTGCTCCACTTTTTGAAACCGAGCTTGAAACTTTCTTTACGCCAGCCAGCGGACTATTGATGCCCTCTACAGGCTTGCTGAATGCACTATTTGGAAAGGTAAGCACCAAACGGGGTGGAGCACTCAAATCAAAGGACTGATAATCCAATTCGCCATCTGCTTGTATGCTTAACACATCCCCTGACGGAGATTTCTCAAGAGTAACCGCTGTGATTTCAGCAGCCTGCAATGCCTGAGGCCATGCCAACACCAGCAAGGAGATAGAAAGAACCCGTATTAACCGCAAGGCGGCTAAATAGTTGCAATTAGACTTTATATCCATCATTTCTCACCTCGCAGCATCCTAGCGCCTTCTGCCGCCCGTCGCTGATTTCTGTTGAGCTTGCTTAATTTCCTGATCGTCCAATAAGCGATATGTCACAGCCTGACCGTTTACCCGTAGTACATCATCTTCACCTTTGGTGAAGCTAAGGTTCTTCACGTCTACAATGCGCTGCATCTCGCCAACCGTGCTGAGGAATAGTGCCAACTGGCGGAAAGAGCCCGTCATGCTCAGTGAAACAGGAACTTCGGCATGCAATGTTTTCTTCACCTCAGCCTTCGGCTGAAATACGCTAAATTCCAAGCCTGAATGCTTGCCTGCGCGGCTTACGCCTTCAAGCAGGTCGGGAATCTGAGATTTTTCCGGCAACATGCTGCTGGCCAGTTTGAGCTGCTTTTTCATTTCATCGAACTGAAGTTTTTTACGTGGCAAATCCCGCGCGGTCCGGAGGTTTCGCTGCAAAATTCTCTGCTCACCCTGTATGGAATTCTCAACACTCTCAATTTTATCCACTAGAGGCATCCAAACTGTAAAGATATAACCACCCGCCAATAACATCACGACGGCAACAAGCCCTGCAACACACTGCCAAACCGGAACGCCAAGGATGGGACGCAGGACGTCAAGCTGACGAAGGTTCACATTCATGGCGCACCACCTTCGGAAGGCTTGCCAGAGCTCGCCTCAATAGGTGGATCGATACGACTCATAGTGAGAGAAAAACTACGCAGGGCCACGCCTCCTCTACTTTCACGCTTGATCAGTTGCAGATTCACACCTGAAAAAACCTTTTGGTTTTCCAAAGCCCGCATAAATGCGGCCACCGCACGATTGCTTTCTCCCAATCCGCTAATGCTGATTTTCCCGCCGCTATCTTTCACATCGGTCAGCCATACGTTTTTAGGAATAGCGACAGATAGCCCCTGCATGGACTCAAGGCTGCGAAAACGTCCCCGTTGCAAGGTATCAACGAGATCCAATTTGCTCTGAACCTCTGCCTGAACCTCTTTGAATTTACTCAACTCACCGATTTTAATCTTTATAGCCCGGTTCTCATCCTGAACGCTCTGCAAGCGATCCTGAGCATCATCCAGTTGAATAGATGACCAGGAAAAAGAAGAAAGAAGCAGCACGATTGTTACAGCAAGTGCTGCCAAGGCAACCAGAATGTATTGCAAAATCTGATTGCGACGATGTTCATCGCGATGGGGTAAGAGATTGATGCGAATCATTTATCAAAGCTCCGCAACGCAAGCCCCACGGGAACCATCATCATCGGACCAACCTTTTTCAGGTGGTCCGAATCAAATTTCTTAGGCGAAGCCTTAATCACTGAAAAAGGATCCAGCACTTTCGTTTCAATACCCAGGCGCTGTTCAACCTGTTCGGCCGTGCCGGGAACAAGCGCCCCACCGCCGCTCAAAAAAAGCTTCTGAACAGGGAAGTCAGCATGCCGCACAGCATAAAAATCAAGCGTGCGCACAAGCTCATCAGCCAAAGCTGCAAAATAATTCTCAGCTGCAACATCATCAATGCCGGAAAAGTTTTCCAGCTTCATCTGTTCAGCAGCCTGAAAACTGATGTCATGCGCCTCCTGAATCTCCTGGGTTAATTGATTCCCCCCAAAGAATTGGTCGCGCACAAATGCCATTTGCCCATTATGCATAATATTTATATTGGTGAAATTAGCGCCAATATTGGCCAAAGCATGGACACTTGCTTCCGGTTGACCATCTTCCACACCTACCGCAGCAGAGCCATTGATTTCGTCAACCAGCAATTCAATCGCATTCTCCACAGCAAAAACTGCGCAATCCACACATTTAACTGTCAGGCCCGCTTCCTGAATCACCTGCTGATAGGCCTCGATGACGTCACGCTTGCAAGCCACAAGCACAACTTCCATTTCTCCGCCATCCTCACTCACACCCAAAATATGGAAATCGAGATACACATCCTCCATATCGTAAGGAATATGCTGATCTGCCTCGAATTCGATTGCGGATTCAAGCTCCAACTCGGTCATCAGAGGTATGTTCACGGTCTTAATGATTAAAGCATTTCCCGACACTGCAAAAACGGCGTCGCTGGAATCTGGAGATGCTATGCGTATTGCGTCTTGAAGAGCCTGCGTGACAGTCATGGAGTCGATGATCTCGTTCTCTACAATCACGTCTCGCGGCAACGGAACAACCGCCATGGACTTCAACTCAAAGCCGCCACGCACTTTACCAAGTTCGACAAGCTTGACTGCCGCGGAACTGATATCCACTGCAACCAACCCATCCGACTTGCGATTAAACAGATTCAACATCCATCTCCCTTCTTTAAGCACAACTCTCACAGAGCCTCGTAACATACCTTATAAAAAGGAATAACGTCAAGCCAATAGCCTAACAAATCCTAGCCTTTTCCAACCCTGAAACAGGCAAAACAAACCCTAGCGAAATAATTAGCAAGAAGGCACCCCTGTAATAAGGGATGCCCTCTTCTGTCAGGCTGAAAGGCACATTATTGACCGTGAATATCGCGGTAAGATGTGCGCTCGCTGTCAGGCATGCCGCTTGCACCGCTGGAACACGTTTGGCTGAAGTAATCATTCAGGACGGTGGTTACATTCAAAGTTCCGTCGGCATTAAGCCCACTCTGCGGAATCCAGATGCCTGCTGCTCCTGTTCCCAGTACTTTGCATCCTGGGAGAGCATCGACACAGGCTACGTCCACAGCTGTGATATCCGGTGCCTCAGTACCTGCGCATGGCCCCAGATGATCTTTGCTATGTTTATCCATGTGCTTTGACACTGCATTCCCTGCCAAGGTAAGCGTGTGATGGTCTTTGCCACCTTTACCCTCCGAAACATGGCAAAGCGTCGTACTCACGATGGATGCTTTTTCGTCGTCAGTCACCTCGAAACCCACCGTGCTCGTCACCGACAACCGATCTACACATATAAGTTTTTCATTACTGAAATCCGTGGCATAAGCCTGGCTCACACCCAGATTGACGCCCCCTGGTTGTGGAGCAACGCCAAGCAAGCATGCAGCTCCCCCGAATAACAGCAGAGTAATATGTTTTATCGTCTTTTCCATTTATCACCTCCATCCGGTGCTATAAACAGTGGCATTCTGCCCCCGTCGCACCATGGTAATGTACCTTATAGAAGGGCTATTCTGCGGATGTGACCACACTCACAAATGCGCACCGCCTGAGGATAATCAGTAAATGGTTTTACCAGCAGCAAAGAAAAAAGGCGCCCCGGTTTCCCGGAGCGCCCTGTGGTAGATCGCGGGGTTTAATTATTCGCCGCGAATTTCGCGATAAGACTCCAGGGAGCTATCAGGTGTACTCGGCGTAGAGCCACCAACCAGAACCTCATCGATGTACGCGGTCAAAGCAGCGCTATCGCCTACTGCAGTGGCTGGAACCCACACACCGGCATCTGCGCCGTCCTGTCCAACAGCAGTACAAGTGGCAAGCGCATCAACAGTAGTAGAAGTCGTTGTGGTGCTATCGTCAGACTTGGACTCGCTGTCCTTCGATTTGTCGTCATCATCGGACTTCGACTTGTCGTCATCATTCGAACTGTTACATGCACCTAGGTAATCTCCATCGTGCTGGTTTAAATGCGAATCCACTGCAGAAGAAGCAACACTTAAGGTCTGCGGATTACTATTATTACCATTCGGCACATGACACAGCGTTGCCTTGCCATCATCAGACTTGGAAGAATCATCATCCGACTTACTGTCATCAGACTTGGATTTGTCATCGTCAGACTTGGATTCATCGCTGCTACTAGTAATACCCAGCGTGGTCTCTACCGAGGTTTTGCTCACACAAACCAAGGTTGCCGTACTGAAGTCATAGCTGCTGGATGAGCTTTTATCCTTGGATTTATCCTCATCATCGGACTTGGACTTGTCATCGGATTTACCTTCATCATCGGACTTGGATTCATCGTCTTTGGCATAGGCCTGACCGATAAATAAATTAGATGCTTTGGCCATCAAGCCATCGGTATCTGTTGCCTGATTCATCGGCAAAGCTACCGCACACACCATCCATGCCGCGCTTCCGAATAAAATCATTGAAATGTATTTTGTTGTTTTGTTCATTTGTAACACCTCCGTCTGATCTGGTTCTTAATATAATTGCCACTACTACATACAGCTCGCCAATATGGTCAAATTATGTCTTCCCTTTTCCCCTCTCTATGTGATGCGCCTCACAAATATGCATCCCACTGATCCATCATTTTATCTGTGCCCTAATAATACTACTTGGCCGCCCTCCGACATATCCGATGGCGTAAACGACAACCCCGTGCAGGTCGCCACCAGCGATTGTCCCCGTGGGAAGTAACCAATTGCCCGAATCCGCATCGCAGGCAACCGCACCGGCAGGAGCAGCGGAAGCGGTACAGGCAGCCAGCGTTGAATCAAGCTCGAAATCCGTCGCGGAATTGCCCGTGGTCAACCATGCTATGGCACCATTTTCCGGAATGTCTGTTCCGATCACCGGTGTTGCCGCATGCGGTAAAGCAGGAATAGCAGGTGTCACATTACCCGCTGCATCGATATTCAGACGGATATAGCGCGGCAGGCTTGCGCTGATGTTGTACAAGGTCGGATAAACGGTATTTCCACCAGATGTAGGTAGCGGCCAGACCAGCGTGCGGCTCGATAGTGCTGTGTTATCGTAATACATCACCTGTCCGCTGGTGCCTGCTGCAGTTGCATCACTGATAGCTGTCGGACCGGGATCTGAAAGGTTCTCCATCAACTCTGTCCAGTCGCCAACGGCCGCTGCACCGGTAGGGCTCGCTGGCTCTGTAAATAATGCCCCTGCCCCATAGTCAAAACTGTCAAACTCTGCATCATTGCGCATGGCCCAGATCATGTAATTCACCGCTGTTTCGGCAAAATAATGCCCTTCCGTACTATGCTGGGCACCGCTGCTGACCTGAACGGATGCCCGCCCGGTGAAATACATGGCAATTGCCATCAGGGAAAGCAGGGAAAGGATGACCAGCGCTGTTGGTAGAACAAACCCACGTTCGGTTCTTTTCTTGGTGTTTTGTATGTTCAATTTCTCGCCCACGCCTTGAACGACAAATCGAGTGTTTTGATCTCATGATTCTCGTTCTGATAGGCTGATTTAAGCGTTACTGTCCACACCCCGGAAGCCGAACCGCTTACACTCATTCCAACGGCTGTATCCAACTCACGAACCACTTCCTCAAAGTTCACAAACCCCGGTCTCTGCCAGTAAAGTCTATCATTACTGGTTCGCTGATATTCGAACTGAGCAGTCTCTCCATCCTGGTTGGTATATGAGAGCACATCTGAACCCCAGACAATCGTGCCCGCCTGAGCATTACGCAATTCGGTCTGCATAATCTGGCTGACCAGATACAAATCACCCAAACGCTCTGTGCGCGAGGCCATCGAATTCGAAACCCTGGCATTGCTGGTGAACATCAGCATCATACCCAATAGGATAACCATGCCTATGAGCATGGAGACCATCAGTTCGATCAAGGTAAACCCCTGCTGCGCTTCGCGATCCCGCGACATCAGTTTACGCAAGCTCGCTCGTAGCTTCATCGCGTCAGGTGGGTCAGGTAGATAGATTTTGTGCTCCCCTTATGCGGCCAACTGACTGTCACCAGCTTGACCTTAGGCGTATTGCTGTAACTCATGGCTGACATTGCCTGAAAATTGCTTAGATCACTGGGCAAAGGCGCATTGGCATCCGCCACATTTGACGTAATACTAAACAAATTCTGAGTACCTGATGCCGTAGTGCAGGTAGATGTGGTGGCCGCACTCAATACCGCACTCCCTGTACTCATCGCACAATCACTCGCGATAGCGGGATAATAGTCATTGGAGTTATGCTGCCATTCTTCAATCACCTGCTCGGCCAGATGCACTGCGGTAAGACGCTCGCGTGACTGGGTTCCGGAATCCATCACGGAAAGCGAGAAGGCTCCCAGCGACAGCAGCGCAACGGATGTCACCAACAACACGACCATGATCTCGATCAGGGTGAAGCCCTGTGATGATTGGCGCAAAGATGATGTCATTGCTGGTATGCCCTGCCGATGATATTCAAAACCAGCGCGTGGCTAAATCCACCGGCAGCAAGCGTAATTGTGCCGGAATTAACCGTACCTCGACTGCTGAAGGTACGAGTTGTTGTCGGTGTGATACCTAAATTTTCAGAAAAATTGGTAAACGTGATTGTTTTCGGCTTACACAGCCCGCATGTACTGGCAGGATCTGCATCATAGGTGTAGCTGTCTGCCGCGAAGGTGATCGATACACTTCTGTTTTCGGCCATGGCTATCACCCTCGCCTGCTTCATATGCGAAAGCAGTGATTTGCTTGCACTATTGACCGCCTGACGCTCGCGCCATGCACTGAAATTCGGTACGGCCACAGCGGAAATAATGCCGACAAGAGCGATAACGATGAGCATCTCGAACAGCGTAAAGCCGCGCTCAGTCTCATCATCCCTGCCAATCCCGCAGCCCGTACTCGCCCCTTGCCGCAAGGCATGTCTTCGTCCTAGGCTTTGGCCGATGCGCATCATTACACTCATGTTCAAAACCATCCTCGCTGGCACTGTCATTTCCGTGATTGGTATCACAGGCGTCTATCTATATTTCGCCAGTAATCTGCCTAAGTTGAGCAGCATGGCTGACTATCAACCACCATTGGTCACCCGTATATACAGCACTGATGGCGAACTTTTGGCTGAGTATGCAGACGAACATCGCATTCTTACCCCGCTTGAAGACATTCCGCAACAGCTGCGCAACGCCTTTCTTGCTGCTGAGGATGAACATTTTTACCAGCATCCGGGGGTTAATCCAGCTCGCATCCTCTCTGCAGCCATAGCCAACCTGAAGGCTGGCCATACGGTTCAGGGTGGTTCCACAATCACCCAGCAGGTCGCTAAAAACTTCCTGCTTAGCTCTGAGCGCTCCTACACCCGGAAGATACGCGAGCTCATCCTTGCCCAGCGCATCGAAGACGATTTCAGCAAGGATGAAATTCTCTATCTCTACCTGAACCAGATTTATCTCGGCCGTGGCGCTTATGGCGTAGCCAGTGCTGCATGGCGTTATTTCGGTAAACGCCTTGATGAATTGACGCTGGCTGAATGTGCCATGCTGGCCGGCCTCCCCAAGGCCCCCGGATATTATGCACCACACCTACGTTCGGAACTTTCTGTACAAAGAAGAAATCTCGTACTGAACATGATGAAAACAGGCGGGTTTGCCGATGAGGAAGCCGTAAATCAGGCGCAACAGGAAGCCCTGAGCCTTGCCGAACTGCCCGCCAATCGACTGACGAATGCCTACGCCAATATGGTTTATCAGCAGCTTCTCGAGCGCTTCGGAAGAACAACATTGAGAAAGCAGGGACTCAGTATCGTCATCCCCTACGACTGGCAGGCTGAAGATGCTGCCGTACATGCCGTACGTACGGGCATACTGAATCTGGAACAACGCCAGCCTTACCGCATACCAACCTACCATGACGCAGACGCATGGACGGAACTGCTCAGCACATGGGCTGAGCAGCGCCAAGGTGAGGAAGAGCGTGTTCTTGGCGACGATGAGATCATTCCAGCCCTTGTCGAACTGGTTCTTTCCGATGGGGACCTTTTGGTCATGGATGGCATCAACGAGTGGCAAATCAGCAAACCAAAGTGGCGCTGGGAAAAGCCGAAAGTCGAGCCGGAACAACAGCCTCAGAATAATGAAGACGAGACTGTGGCATTCAAGCATCCGCAAACATGGATCGCCGGTGATGAGGTCTGGCTTCAGGGCGATGGCAAAGGAGGCGTTCGCCTGACCCA
>Ga0316187_10005380_pt1 | contig 11053 bp, 6 predicted proteins | sample CroRivburrow1_MG_FD_204927 | JGI IMG/M metagenome (GOLD analysis project Ga0316187, IMG submission 204927) | Coastal sediment microbial communities from Maine, United States - Cross River worm burrow 1 | ecosystem: Environmental > Aquatic > Marine > Coastal > Sediment | place: USA: Maine...
ACACTCATCGGCCTGCGGTTCTTGATTGGCGTCGCGCAAGCACCATTGTTTCCGGTCTTCGGTGGTGGAACGATCGGAAAATGGTTCCCGGTGTCGGGGTGGGCGTTCCCGAATGGGTTGACGAGCACAGGGCTGACCCTGGGCGCCGCCGTGACCGCACCGCTGGTTGCCTGGCTGATGGAAAAACTGGGGTGGCGTGAGTCCTTTCTCGTAACGGCACCTCTGGCATTTCTGATCGCCGGGGTCTGGTGGTGGTACGCGAGGGACGACCCGGCCGATCACCCACGGGTCGGCAGGTACGAGCTGGACCTGATCAACTCCGGCCGGCCGGCACCGGAACAGGCTCTTGAAGACAAAAACGCCTGGAAACGGGTGCTCAAAAACCGCGACATCCTGCTGCTGACCGCGAGCTATTTCTGCATGAACTACGTCTTTTTCATTTTCTTCAACTGGTTCTTCATCTACCTCATCGACGTTCGAAAGTTCGAGATCCTGGAAGGGGGCTTCTACGCTGCGGCTCCCTGGATTGTCGGTGCAGTCGCTGCAAGCGCCGGTGGGCTGTGGTGTGATCGTCTCTGCAAACGCATCGGTCCCCGCTGGGGATATAGAATTCCCGGCATCGTCGGTCTCAGCCTCGTTGCCGTTCTCCTTATCCTCGGTGCCACCGCCAAGGATCCTCTGCTGGCCGTCGTGTTGCTGTCGTTGAGCTTCGGATGTACCCAGCTCACCGAGGGAGCCTACTGGGCGGCGACGATCTCCGTGGCGGGCAAACACGCGTCAGCCGCCGCGGGAGTCCTGAACACGGGTGGAAATGTCGTGGGCGGTATCGGGGCCCTTCTCGTTCCGATCATGGCCGAAACCTTTGGCTGGGTTCCGGCGCTCGCGACCGGATCGGTGTTTGCGATGCTCGGTGTCGGGTTGTGGCTGTTGATTCGCGCCGATAGGTGCATGAGCACCTGAGGAGGGATATGCCGTGAAAATCGAGACCTTCGAGATGGAACGCATGCAATCGACCTGGGAAAACGTGGTCGAGTTCGATATGAGCGAAAGCGGGGTGCTACCGGTATCCCTGCGCGAGCTGTCGGAAATGGGGTTTGACCTGGAGTGGGCCCTCGATACCCCATTGACCTACAGCCAATCGAATGGAACCCCCGAGCTGAGGGAGGCTCTGGCCCGACTATATCCCGGCTCGACGCCCGAGAACTTCGAGGTCACGAACGGGACCTCGGAGGCCAACTACCTGGTCCCTCTCGTTCTCCTGCGAGAGGGAGATGAAATGGCGCTGGAAGTGCCGAACTACATGCAGCTCTGGGGCGTGCCGAGAAGCATGGGCGCCAAGATCAACACCTTCCGATTGCGGCAGGAGGAGAATTGGGAGCCGGACTGGGAGGAGTTCGAGCGGGCCGTCAACGAGAGGACGCGCCTCGTCTACGTGTCCAATCCCAACAATCCCACTGGATCGATTCTCTCGACCGATGCCATGGAGCGCATCGTGCGGCGTTGCGAGGATGTGGGCGCCTATCTCCTTGCCGACGAGGTCTATCTGGGGGCCGAAATCGACTGCCCGCGCACCCGGAGCTTCTGGGGCATGAGTGATCGGGTCATCGTCACCAGCGGCCTGTCGAAGGCCTACGGTATTCCGGGCGTTCGCATCGGTTGGATTGTCGGACCAAAGGAACTGGCATACGAATGCTGGACACAGCATGACTCCTTGACGATCTGCCCGAACAAGCTATCCGATGCCGTCGCGCGGGTTGCGGTCCAGGAGAAGAACCGGGATCAACTCTACGAGCGGGGTCGCGCTCTTCTGCAACGGAATCGACAGATCTTCAGCGAGTGGTTGACCGAATTGGGCGAAGGATTTTCCTACGTACCCCCCGAAGCAGGTGCCATGGCATTCGTGAAATACTCCTCGCCAACACCAAGCCTCGAACTGGTCGAGCGTATCCGGCGCAACCAGAGCACTCTCATCGTTCCCGGGATCCACCTGGGCCTCGAGGGCTACCTTCGCATCTGGATTGGAGGTCAACAGGACTACCTCGAGGAGGGGCTGCGCAGGATCGCCGTAGAGATGTCTTCGCTTCGGTAGCAATCGGGCAAGCATGTCGGAACTGAACAAGTGCCTCAAGGCGGCTGGGCCCATCGGCGTGTGTAAAATTTTTAATTCATACGGGTTGACCGGTCTGGGAGAGGGAGATCCATGAGCGCAGCGACATTTCGCAAATACGTGATGCCGGGCCTCATTTTCCAGGGTGTTCTGATCGGCGGTGGCTACGGCACCGGCCGCGAAATCGTCGAGTACTTCATGCAGTTCGGGCCCGTCGGCGGCATCCTCGGCCTCTTTGCCGTCACCTTGCCGGTGTGGGTGGTCATCCTGGCTGCGACCTTCGAATTTGCCCGTCTGTTCGAAACCTACGACTACCGCTCCCTGCTCATGAACCTGCTCGGTCGGTTCTGGGTCTCTTTCGAGCTGTTCTACGTCACACTCCTGGTGATCGTGCTCGCGGTGGTGGGATCCGCCGCCGGGGTCTTGTTGAGAGACTTCTTCGGGATTCCATACCTGGTCGGTGTTGTCGCGATGCTCGGCGCCGTGGGATTTCTGACCTTCAAGGGGAGTGGACTGATCGAGAAGTCGTTCTCGGTGTGGTCAATTCTCATTTATGTTGTGTACCTCTCATTCCTGGTGGTTTCCGTCCTGCGATTCGGGGACGACATAGGCTCCAGCCTGACGAGCGGTGAGGTGCATCCGGGTTGGGCGCTGGGGGGCTTCAAATACGGTCTCTACAACATGTGCGTGATTCCGGCAATATTGTTCTGCGTTCGCCACATCGAGACCCGACGCGAGGCGATATCCGCCGGCGTGATCGCTGCAGTCACCGGATTGCTGCCCGCCTTTTTCTTCTACCTCGCGATTCTCGGCCAGTATCCCGATGTCGTGACGCAAGAGATTCCCGCCGTCTACGTGCTGGAACGGGCTCGGGTGCCGGCGTTGCTGGTGGTGTTCGTAGTCATGCTCTTCGGTACCCTGATCCAGACCGGAACCGGTTTCATCCACGGCGTCAACGAGCGGATCCAGCACACCCTCGCTGCCCGCGGCAAGGAGTTTCCGGACTGGCAGCGCCCGGTGATCGCAATCGCCCTGATCGTACTGAGCCTGGGGCTCGCCAAGTTCGGCATCATCACGCTGGTTGCCCAAGGCTACGGGTTGATCAGCTGGGGGATCTTCGTGATCTACTTCGTGCCGCTGGTGACCATCGGGTTGTACAAGATCATTCGGCAATCTCGACCGTGATCCGCGATCCGAAGGTGAGAACTGATAGTTCGCAGAAGGTCGGGCTGAAAAAAACCGCCGGGGCAGGCGCCCCGGCGGTGCAAGGTGGCTGCGAACCGGGTTACGGTTCCCAGCGTAGCAAACAGCGTTACGAGCCCCAGAACCTCACACCGACAGCGAGGCCGACTGTCCTCGGCCGAATGATGGACAGGCCGTACGCACCGTTGGGGAGGGCCCCATCAAGGGTCACGGAGACGATGCCCATCTCGTTGGTCAGGTTCCTTCCGTAGAGCTCGAGGGACCAGCGACCGCTGTAGAGACCCGCGCGAAGATCCAACGACGTGTAGCTGTCGATCCTGCGCGGTTCGCCGTTGTCGTCGCGAGAGCCAAAGTCGAATGCGCGGTCGCCGACGTAAGCGATGCTGCCCCCGACAAAGAGCAACGAATCGCGTCCAACCGTCCATTCATAGTCCGCGGTGAACCCACCGCTCCATTCCGGAATGTAGGGCAACGGGTCGCCATCCAGGCCACCTACAAGAGGATCTGTGTCCTGTGTGAGGTAGGCGTCGATGTAGGCGCCGTTCAAGGTCAGCGTCAAGCCGTTCGTCGGGATGACGCTGAACGCGAGCTCGGCTCCCTTGCTCACCGCCGTACCGCCGTTGCCGTTGATTCCGATGCCGTTGACCTGGACGAAGAGCTGAATGTCCTGCCAGTCGAGGTAGTACGCGGCGAGATCGAGCGCGTATTTGCCGGATGACCCGGTGGATTTCCAGCCGACCTCGTAGCTGGTCAGGCTGTCCGAGTCATAGGATCCTGGAATACCCGGCGGAACTCCCGGCGGCAGAACGTTGGGTCCGCCCGGCCGGAAGCCGGTGGCGACGCGAGCATAGATCGACGAGGTGTCGGACAGCTCGTACCGTGGCGAGACGGAATACGTGAACGGGTTTTCCGACGACGTCGCATCGTCGTACTCGATCCGCCCGCCGATCAGGAGTCCGTCCAAGACCTGTGATGCGACCTGATCGTTCCAACTCTGGCGCGCACCGAATCCGAGGTCGAACCGTGGGGTGATGTGCCAGGTGGCGTTGCCGAAGAGGGCGAACTCCTCATACGTGGACTGGAGTAAAACATCTGCCAGCAACGGGATGTCCGTGGCGATCTCGCCCGTATCGCCCTCGATGGCGACAATTTCTTGAACGATCTCGGAATCTTCGTCCGTGTAGTACCCGCCAAGCAACCATTCGAAGTTCTCGTTGTCGGCTGATACGAGACGCAATTCCTGGGTGAACTTGTCGGTGGCCGTGATCTGCGGAAGGATCCCGCTCAGCGGTCGTTCCACGTCGTCACCGAGCGCAAAGGTCAAAAATGATGCCAGGTAGATGCCACCGGTCAGAGAGGTGTCGACTGTCGCGTCTGTCTGGATGTCCTGCTCGATCGAACCGAAGCTCGTGATGGAGACGAGACTGGCAGGCCCGAAGTCCCAGTCGATCGTGGCGTCGAAAACCTGATAATCCGTGTCAACCGTATCGTCAAAATATCGGGACTGCACGAGACCGTAGAGCGGCTGGAGGGTGACCGGGTCGGCGTCGATGAGGTTGGGAGCGCCGCTTTCGATCGTCTGGGTCTGTGCCGTCAGGAGAAGTGAGAACTTCTCGGAGGGTTCCCACAACGCCGCGAGCCGTCCTCCGAAGGAGTCGACCGTGTTGATGTTTTCTGCGACCATCGTGCCGTCGATGATGTCGAGACCCGGAGTCGTGAGGCTCGGGACCGGATTGTTGCCGATCGAATCGATAAATCCGTCGTCGAAGCGATAGAATCCGCTCGCCCGAAGAGCGAATGAATCGCTGAGCGGGACGTTGATCAGTCCCTTCAGGGTATATCCGAGGTCGCCGTCCGTGACGGTCTCCAGGGATCCCAGGAACCTCGCCTCGAAACTCTCTGCGGTGGGCCGGTTCGGCACGAATCTCAAGACGCCGCCGAGCGAGCTCGCCCCGTACAGGGTGCCCTGAGGGCCCCGCAGCACCTCGACCGTCGCCATATCGAAGGTGTCGAAGTCGCCGGCCAGGACCCCGCCGTTGGCCAGACCAGTGCTCGATCCGAAGGGCACGTCACCCAGGTAGACACCGACGGTCGACGCAACACCACCGGTGTTGATACCCCGCAGCATGATGCGGGATTGGCCGGGCGTCGTCACCTGCACGTCGAGACCCGGCACCAGCGGTTCGAGGTCGAGGAGGTTTTCGATCCGTTGCCGTTCGATCGTGTCGCTGTTGACGACAGTGATCGACGCCGGAATTTCCAAAAGTGTCTCCGTTCGCTTCTGCGTTGTCACGATGATCTCGCCGCCGAAGGCCAACGATTCCAGAACGAGATTCAGCGTCAGCGTCTGGTCGGACGAGAGCTCGACTTCCTCTTTGCGGGGGGAGAAGGGGTCGAGCGTCGCGGTCAACTGGTAGATCCCCGGCGCCAGATTAGGGATCTGGTAGAAACCCTTTTGGTCGGTGACAGACCCACTGGTCCCTTGTTCGCCGATGACCCTCACCGCAACGCCCACGAGTGGTTCACCGGTGGGGCCCGTGATCGTGCCCTGGAGAGTGGCGGTCGTCTGGGCCCAGAGCCCCGGCGCGATGACCAGCATTGAGAGCATCGCAAACAAGACCAGAGATCTAATCCCTGGGCCGCGCCGCCGCAAACCGGGTGCGCCTCTGCCAACTTTTTCATGATCAGAATGATCCATCGTTTCATCCTCCTTCGAAGGGTTTGCAGCGGTCCTGGGGCGTTGTGGTGCCCCCTGGGCCGCACGGACCAGCAGCTCTTCTTCCCACCGATCGTCGCGTGCCAGCAATCCTGGTAGGGGCAAGTCAGATGCTATTTGCATGTTTCTGAAAAGTAAGCTAGCATCCAGCCATGTATTCGTCAAGGTATACCAAAATAATTCTTAAAACCCTCGAATCACCGAGCATCCTTATGGTCTCGCCGCCTCAGAGATTTCACGACAAAGGTTGAGTCATGCCAAGGACACAAAGCGATGCCTAAAGGAGAAACAGAACCGGCTCAAGATCGACCCGACATGGCCTACCGTGAGCTCCGCGAGCTCATCGTGTCGGGCCGCCTGGCTCCAGGTACGCGGCTCGTCGAGGCGTTCGCGGCCAAGCGTCTCGGCGTTAGCAGGACTCCCGTCCGGTCCGCCTTCCACCGCCTCCAACGGGAAGGTTATGCCGTGTCGGCAAACGAGGACGATGAGCGTCAACGGCTGATCGTTGCCCCGCTCACCGCCGGCGACGCGGCGGATCTGTTCCACATCGTCGGCGAGCTCGAAGGTCTTGCCGGTTTTTACGCCGCGGGTGTTGACCGCGAGCGGAGGATTCAATTTGTCAGGGAACTCGAAAAGCTCAACAACGAGATGCTCGTCGAATCTCAGGCCGAACGAATGGACACTTATAAGGTGTTCCAACTCGACGCTTCGTTCCACCGTCGGTACGTGGTCGAGGCCGCACCGCCCAGACTGCTGGCCCTCCACGACGCGATCAAACCCCAGGCGGAGCGCTACGCGAGGCTTTACGTCTCGGCGCTCACCGATAAGCTCGACCTTTCGGTCGCTGAACACTCGTTGATCATCTCCTCCATCGAGGCTGGCGACGAGGACACCACCCAGCGGGCGATTCAGACGAACTGGCGAAACGCGGCGCAACGGGTCGGAGCCCTGATCTCCGAATGGGGCGAGAGCGGTGGCTGGTAGGAAGGGAGCCGATTCCCGGGCCGAGGATCTGCCCGCGTTGTTTTTTCATCGTTTATGCATGCAAGGAGGAATCCATGACTGTCTCACGTGTTCGTGTCTGTTTGTTCGTCGGAGCCCTGATGCTCCTGTTCGCGGCCGGCCTTTTCGCGGGGCCCACTGAGGAGGTGGCCGCAGAGGAGGTGGCCTCGGCGCCCGAGTCTGTCGGTCCGACCGATCCAGTGGAACTCGAGGCCTTCATCGACGGCATGATGGCCGCGCACATGCCGTCGAGAAAAATCCCGGCCGCGACGATCTCGGTCGTCAAGGACGGCGAGTTGTTCTTCGCCAAGGGCTACGGCTTTGCCGACCGCGAGAATAAGATTCTAGTCGAAGCCGATACAACCTTGTTCCGACCTGGTTCGACCTCAAAGCTTTTTACCTGGACCGCGGTCATGCAACTCGCCGAGCGTGGCGAGCTCGATCTCGATGCCGATGTCAACACCTACATGACGAGCTTCCAGATCCCGGCGACCTATCCCGAGCCGATCACCATGAAGCATCTCCTTACCCACACGGCCGGGTTTGAAGACGGTTCGCTCGGCTATCTCATCGTGAAAGACCAGGACAGGCTGGTGTCGATGCGTGAAGCGCTCAAGGCCCACATGCCCGATCGCGTCAATCCGCCTGGCGCGTGGTCGTCCTACTCCAACTGGGGGACCGCGCTCGCCGGATTGATCGTCGAAGAGATCTCCGGGATGTCCTTTGCCGAGTACATCGAGAAGAACATCTTCGAACCCCTGCAAATGAATCACTCCACGTTCAGAGAGCCGCTGCCGGAGGACCTCGCGCCGGACATGGCGGTGGGTTACAAGCGCAAGAACGGGCTGTACGAGCCCGGGTATTTCGAGCTCATCAGCGACTTCGCTCCGGCCGGAGCGCTGTCCTCCACCGCCACCGACATGGCCAACTTCATGATCGCCCACCTGCAACTCGGGCGTTTCGGCGACCAGCGGTTCCTCGAGGAAGTGACTGCCCGCCAGATGCAGAGCCAGCTCTACACCCCCGAACCACGCCTCCCGGGCATGGCGCACGGCTTCTATGAATCGAACGTCCTTGGCCAGCACATCATCGGCCACGGTGGAGACACGATCTTCTTCCACTCCGACCTCGCACTCTTCACCGACGACAACGTGGGCCTTTTCGTCTCGTATGCGACGAACGGCGGTCGTGCCCGGTTAGAGCTCGTCGAAGCGTTTGTTCGTCGCTACTTCCCGTACGAAGAACCGGAGCTCCCGGAGCCGCCCGAGGACTTCGCCGAACGGGGCGACAAATACGCGGGCAACTACCGGTTCACGCGTCACAACTGGAGCGACCTCGAAAAGATCATGTCGATGCCGAGCGTGATCTCGGTCTCGGTCACCCCCGACGGAACTCTCATGACCTCGCCCATTCTCGAAGATCCGTGGCACTGGGTCGAGATTGGGCCGAACCTTTTCCATCAGATCGACGGTGGAATGACACTCGCGTTTGTTGAGGACGACGACGGCACTGTCAACCATTTGGCATTTTCGATGCTTCCGTTCATGCCGGCTTATCGCATCGCCTGGTACGCGGCCCCGAATTTCAACTACTTCCTGATGGCGGTGGGGCTGCTACTGTGCGTGACGACTCTGATCAGCGCCTTCCGGCATCGTAAGGCGAGGAAAGAGGAGCCTTCCATCGCAAGGTGGGCGGTCAGGCTGGCCTGGATTGTGAGCGCTCTGACGCTGGTCTTCTGGATCGCAGTAGCAATTATCGTCAGCTCTGCGGGGGAGGACCTATTCTCCGGTTTCCCGCCGACTTTGACAGCGGCGCTAATGCTGCCGATCCTGATCACGATCTTGACCGTGGGCGTCTTGGTCTTCGCCGTCCTGGTCTGGAAAGAAGGGTTCTGGACTCGCTTCCGGCGAATTCACTACACACTCTTTGCCATCTTCGCGGTTGGCCTCGTGTGGTTCTACTGGTACTGGAATGTCCTCGGCGTCCAGTACGGATGATCTGTCGGCGACACCTGAGGTGGGAGGATCGTAACCGAGCATACGACCGCCACTTTGTCGGTTTCGGGATATCTGCGGCTGGGAGAGCGTGATGACGACCAGGGACTACAGTCGGTTGATGAACGAGCTCTCGGAAGAGTACTCGGAGCACTCTCCCTGCTCGGCCGCTCTTCACCTCGACGCGTGCCACAATCTGGTGGATGGTGGCAGCCATGCGCTGCGGCTGATGCAACCGTTTCCTCCCAGAATCGTCTCAGCTCGGGGTGGATGGGTCTCTGACGAGGATGGCCATGACATCCTCGATTTCTGGCAAGGGCACATGGCCAATGTCCTCGGCCACAACCCGGCGGTGGTGACCTCGGAGCTGGCCCGCACCTTTGAGAATGGCTTTGGGCTCCAGCTAGGCATGACGGATCGACTGCAGGCGGAGGTTGCTGGGATTCTATGCCGGCAGACCGGCGCCGATAAGGTACGGCTGACAACCAGTGGCACTCTGGCGACGATGTACGGTGTGATGCTGGCGCGGGCATTCACCGGTCGTGATTTGGTGTTGAAGGTCGGAGGCGGGTGGCACGGAGCCCAACCGTGGTCCCTGAAGGGGTCCTTCTATCGCTCCGAGAAGGGCGTCGGTTTCGGAGGCGTCGATACCGAAGGGCTTCCCCAGGCCGTTACCGACGACGTGATCGTCACCTCGTTCAACGACCCGGAACGGTTGCGCGAGGATTTTGTCCGGTACGGGGACAAGCTCTCGTGTTTCGTAGTGGAACCGCTGATTGGGGCCGGAGGCCTGATTCCCGCGACCCGTGAATTCCTCGAGATGGCCCGTCGATTGACCCAGGAGTACGGGGCCTTGTTGATCTTCGACGAAGTCATCGATGGCTTCCGGTTTCGTGCCGGGAATCTCGCCGCCCTTTACGGCATCCAACCCGATCTGGCTGTCTACGGCAAGGTGATCGGCGGCGGCATGCCGGTGGCGGCGCTGGCCGGCCGCGAAGAGGTGATGGGTTTGATCGGGCGCGACAGCGGGCACCGGGTGGTGGCTCTCGGCGGGACCTACTCCGCGCACTCGGCTTCGATGTTGGCTGCCAAGATTTGTATGAGCTATCTCGTCGATCACGAGGACGAGGTCTACACCAGGCTGTCCGACCTCGGTGAGAAGATGCGCGACGCGATGACATCAGGATTCGCCGAAGAGGGAATCTTCGCTCTTTGTACAGGGAACAGCCCGGATCTGCCGACCGGGAGTTCGCTTGCCATGGTGCACTTCCCCTTCGATGAGAACACCACGATTGATACGCCTGAGGCCGTCTGCGATCCGACCGCGTGCGACGTGGAGCTGCGAACCCGGGTGCTCGGGTTGGCAATGTTGCTCGAAAACGTCCACGTGGTTCAAGGCCACGGTTCGGCGGCCTCCACCCATACCGAAGAGGACATGGAGTTCTTGAAGGAAGCCTGCCGGAGGGTCGCGCGGCGAGTTAAGCCATATCTGTAAACACGGTCTAGTGACCGTTGAGCAAGGAGGAGCGACAACAATGACTGACACGATTCGAGTGATCCAGTACGGACTGGGCCCCATCGGCGCCGCCACCGCCCGGCTGGTCGACGAGCGCGAAAACCTCGAGCTCGTTGGTGCCGTGGACATCGACCCCGCGAAGATCGGTAAGGACGCCGGCGAGCTGATCGGCCTCGACCGCACGTTGGGAATCGAGACCAAGGGGAAACTGGCCGAAGTTGGCGCGGAGGCCGACGTGGTGGTCCACACCACGAACTCCTACTTCGATCTCTTTACGGATCAGGTGCTCGAGATCCTCGAAGCGGGCTTCGACATCGTGTCCACATCCGAGGAGCTGTCCTTCCCATGGACGGACAACGCCGACGAGGCGAACATCGTGGACGCCGCTGCCCGGAAGGCCGGCAAGACCGTGCTCGGGACCGGAGTCAACCCCGGATTCCTGATGGATTCGCTGCCACTGTTCATTACTTCGATCGCACAACGGGTGGACCATATCGACGTCACACGCGTGATCA
>Ga0316187_10005382_pt1 | contig 11053 bp, 9 predicted proteins | sample CroRivburrow1_MG_FD_204927 | JGI IMG/M metagenome (GOLD analysis project Ga0316187, IMG submission 204927) | Coastal sediment microbial communities from Maine, United States - Cross River worm burrow 1 | ecosystem: Environmental > Aquatic > Marine > Coastal > Sediment | place: USA: Maine...
CAGGAACGAACCCCCAAGACCTGTTGCTGCCGACGATCGCGAGGAACATTGGGTAGGGGCTGACCCAACTCACCCTGATATCTTGCAGCCGATGCCTCACCGCAAGCCTGGGAGCAAGGCGCTGCTGTTCATCCTGGTCACCGTGTTGATCGACACGATGGGCATGGGCGTGATCATTCCGGTGATCCCAGAGCTGATCATGGAGCTCACTGGCGAGGGTCTGAGTCGGGCCGCGGTCTACGGCGGTTGGCTCGGATTCGTCTACGCCGGTCTGCAGTTTGTCTTCGCCCCGATTCTGGGCAATCTGAGTGATCGGTTCGGACGTCGCCCAGTGATTCTGTACGCGTTGGGCTCGCTCGGCATCGACTACATCGTCATGGGGTTGGCGCCAACGATCCGGTGGTTGTTCATCGGACGTGCCATCGCCGGCATCGCTGGGGCCTCGTTCACGCCGGCGCACGCCTACATCGCGGACGTGACTTCTCCGGAGAAGCGGGCCCAGAGTTTCGGCATGATGGGGGCGGCCTTCGGAGCCGGCTTCATCCTCGGCCCGGCGCTGGGTGGGTTGCTCGGTGAGCTCGGCCCCAGGGCGCCGTTCTTCGCTGCCGCAGCTCTGAGTCTGGTCAACGTCATCTACGGCTTCTTCGTTCTCCCCGAAAGCCTCGAGCCCGAGCGGCGCAGGCCCTTCGATTGGCGGCGCGCCAATCCGGTCGGGGCACTGCTCCAAATTCGTCAGCACCCCCTGGTCTTGGGTCTCTTGGCGTCTTTGTTTCTCTGGCAGGTGGCGCACCAAGCCATGTCGAGCACCTGGTCGTTTTACACGATGTACAAGTTCGGCTGGACCGAAGCGATGGTGGGTGGCTCGCTCGCCTTCGTGGGGGCCATCATGGTGATGGGGCAGAGCACGCTGCCGAGAGTCCTCATTCCGAGCCTGGGCGAGCGGCGTACGGCGCTGATCGGTTTCGTCGCGGGCGGCACCGGCTATCTCGGCTATGCCTTCGCCACTCGAGGCTGGATGATGTTCGCTTGGCTTCTCACCTGGCTACTGGGCGCCCTCGTGATGCCATCTATTCAGTCGCTGATGTCCCATCGTGTCGCTGCCGACGCCCAGGGCGAGCTGCAGGGCGCCGTTGGAAGCCTGTACGGTTTGAGCTCCTTCATTGCGCCACCGGTGATGACGCAGCTCTTCCGTCGCTTTACGGCCGACGATGCACCGATTCACTTTCCAGGCGCCGCCTTCGTCCTGGCAGCGATTCTCGTCGCGGGCAGCATGACCCTCCTCTTGAACGCCACTCGTCAGTCACCTGAATCGGCTGGCGCCCCCTGAAAAGTGGCTGGCACCTGGTTTGAAGCGAGGTCGTCGGCTCGGAATGCGTCTGGTTGACTGGAGGCATTTCAAGGTTTAGACTAGTCGTAGACCAGTCGGAGACGGGATTGATGAGCGAAGTCGGCGCCTATGAAGCGAAGACGCACCTACCGAAGCTCTTGGAGCGGGTGAGGCAAGGGGAGCGGATCACAATTACGCGGCATGGAGTTCCTGTAGCGCACCTCGTGCCGGTTTCGGGCTCCCAGAGCGAGCCTGTCGCTCGGATCATCCAGGAGCTACGCGAGTTTCGACGTGGCAGGCACCTTGGCGGCGCAGTCAAGGAGTTGATCGAGGAGGGCCGATCGTGAGCCTGGTGCTCGACTGTTCGGTGGCCATGGCGTGGTGTTTCGAGGAAGAGACTGGTGACTATGGCGATCGCGTGCTGGATGCCTTGGAGCTGGAAGAGGCTCTCGTGCCCTCGGTCTGGTCTCTGGAAGTGGCCAATGTTCTGGTGATTGCGGAGAGAAGGGGGCGCCTCAAAGTAGGAGAGTCGGCCCGGTTCCTCGAGCTGCTGCAATCGCTACCGATCTTCGTGGAGGAAGTCTCGCTACCCCGGGCCACCGGTGCTGTTCTGTCTCTCGCCCGCGAGCTCGATCTGTCCGCCTACGACGCTTCCTACCTGGAGCTGGCAATGAGATCGGGCGTCCCTCTGGCGACCCACGACCAGGCCCTGATCCAAGCCGCGGGCACCGTAGGCGTACCTCGATTCTGAAGGTCTCTCAGTCACCTGGGTCGTTGCATGTGCCGGGTTTCCCCTGCACCCATGCAGTAGAATCCAGATCGATCGATTCAACCAGCAGGATCGAGGTCGCAGGCTGAGCCGCGACCGCAAAGGGTGGCCTCGCTAGGGCACGTTCATGATCGGCACGACCCTTTCCCACTATCGCATTCTCGCCAAGCTCGGTGAGGGCGGGATGGGTGAGGTGTACCGGGCCGAGGACCTCAATCTCAAGCGCCACGTTGCTCTCAAGGTACTTCCGCCTGAAGTCGCGGGTAGCCAGGACAAGTTGGAGCGTTTCCAGAGAGAGGCGGAGACGCTGGCGGCCCTCGACCATCCCAATATCGTCACGCTGTACAGCATCGAGGAGGCTGATGGACAGCGCTTCCTCACGATGCAACTGGTCGAGGGCAAGCCGCTTGCCGACTTGATCACCGCCGAGGGCATGTCGGTCGCCAGGGTCCTCAAGATCGCCATCTCCCTGACTGAGGCCCTGAGGGTAGCGCATGACAAGGGTGTCGTCCACCGCGACCTCAAGCCGGCCAACGTGATGATCGATCAGGAGGGGCGTGTCAAGGTCCTGGACTTCGGCCTCGCCAAGCTGCGTCGGACGGACTTCGACGCAGGAACCAGCTTGATGGCGACCGAAGCGATGACACAGGAAGGGGTCATCCTGGGGACGATTCCCTACATGTCGCCCGAGCAGATCCAAGGTGAGCAAGTGGATCACCGCACCGACATCTTCTCGCTGGGAATCATGCTCCACGAGATGCTCTGCGGCGAGCGGCCCTTTCGGGCGAAGAACACCGCGGCCCTGATGTCCAGCATGCTACGCGACGCACCGACCCCGGCCAGAGAGGTCAAGCCCGAGCTGCCCGAGAAGATCGAAGAGATACTGCAGCGGTGTCTGGAGAAGGACCCGCTGCTGCGCTACCAATCAGCGGACCAGATCTGGCTCGAGCTGCGGGACGCCCAAAACAAGATCGGGGGCGCCGCCTCGGAGGAGATCGAAGCCGCTGTCGAGCGAGTCCTGGCCAAGGTCCCGACCGGGGCGTTGCCGACCTCGACCCCTGCGGCCGAAGTGACGCCAGAGGTAAGCGGTGCAGCTCCAGCGCGCCAGAGCCGGTGGTCCTACTGGTTGGCCGGGCTCGGGATGGTGTGGGGGATGGTCTTCGCCGTGTACTACGTGTTCTTCGACGGTGGAGAACCAGACAGGCCCAGTGCTCCCCCGCCTACGAATCTGAGCCACAAGCAGCTGACGTCTCAGCCTGGTGTCGAGCAGATACCCAGCCTATCGCCCGATGGGGAATGGATCGTCTATTCCGGCCAGGGCCCGGAGCATCAGGACATCTTTCTGCAAAGCGTCGGAGGCCAGACCCCATTCAACCTCACCGAGGACTCGGGTGCGGACAACCTGCAGCCGGCGTTCTCTCCCGATGGTGAGAGGATCGCCTTCCGCTCGAGTCGCGACGGTGGTGGCCTCTTCGTCATGGGCCGTACGGGTGAGGCAGTCCGACGGGTGACTCGGGAGGGTTTCAATCCTTCGTGGTCTCCTGACGGCACCCAATTGGTCTACTCGACCGAGAGCGAGGGCCTCAACCCTCTCAATTGGGAAGGGCGAAGCTCGATCTGGGTGGCAGCGGTTGCGACCGGCGAGTCTCGCCAGTTGGTCGAAGAGGACGGTGTGGTTCCGAAATGGTCGCCGAACGGTGACCGGATTGCGTTCGTGTCACGGATGGGCGACATGACCCAGATGGACATCGTGACGGTACCTGCCGACGGAGGAGAGAAGGTCGCTGTTACCCTCGACAAGGCCACGGACTGGGGGCCGGCCTGGTCACCGGATGGGCGGTACATCTACTTCGCCAGTGACCGCAGTGGAAGCATGAATCTGTGGCGAGTCGAAGTTGACGAAAAGTCCGGCATGGCCAGGGGTGAGCCCGAGCCGCTGACGACGCCCGCAACCTACCTGGCGCACCCGACCCTGTCCGGCAATGGGGACCGACTCGCGTACACGTCGGTCCTGATGACGCAGAACGTCCAGAGGCTGGTCTTGGACCCAGAGACTGCGCAGCCGGAGGACCGGCCCGAATGGGTCACCAGTGGGTCTATTCAGTTCTCGTCGGTCGATATCTCTGCAGATGGTGAATGGGTGGTCTTCTATACCCGCGCTCGCCCGGAGGGCGATCTCTATGTCGCTCGTGTCGATGGCTCGGGCCTGCGTCAGCTGACGAGCGACGAGGCGATGGATCGGGTGCCTCGGTGGTCGCCGGACGGTGAATGGGTGGCCTTTTTCTCGGACCGTAGCGGATCGCTCCAGATCTGGAAGATTCGCCGGGACGGAAGCGACCTCCAGCAGCTCACGGATTCCACCCCCAATGTCGGTCTGCTTGCTTGGTCTCCTGATGGTGAGCGCATCGCGGCCATGAGGGGACTGAACGAGGACAATCGCACCGTCGTGTTCGACCCGAATCGTGCCTGGACGGAGCAGGACGCCGAGTTCTTGCCGCAGATCGAGGACGGTGGTCCTCAGATGGTCGTCACCTCCTGGTCACCGGACGGCACGATGTTGGCGGGCCAGGCCGGCTTCCCGGGAGTCGGCGTGATGGTGTACTCGTTCGATTCGGGTTCCTACGAGCGGCTGACGGACTTCGGTGAGTGGCCGGCCTGGCTACCTGACAGCCGGCGACTGATCTTCGTCTATGAGGGAGATCGGTTCTTTACCGTCGATCGTGAATCGAAGGAAACAAAAGAGATCTTCTCCGTCCCCCGAGATGTCATCGGCCCGCCCCGCATCTCTGGTGACGGCACCCAGGTGGTCTTCAGCCGTCGGGTCACCGAGGCCGACATCTGGCTGCTGACCTTCAGCAGCGAGTAGCCAAGGGGCGGGCTTGCCCCCGGCCCAGTGGCTTCTCCCCGGGGTCGCAAGAAAGTCCGCTTGGATTCCGACTCCATTGACGTGTACTAGGTCACCGCGCTGTGCTTGAAGCGCTTGCAAGAGATGCCTGCGATGCCTACACTTGATGCATGCAGTACACGATTCGAAACATCCCGGGGGCGCTGGATGCCATGCTGAGAGACCGAGCCAAGAAGGAAGGCAAGAGTCTCAACGAAGTGGTGATCGAGGCGTTGGCGCGAGCCATGGGCTTTTCCAGGGAGCCCGTCCGCCAAAGGGATCTGAGCCGTATCGCGGGGACCTGGATCGACGACCCCGAGTTCGATCGCGCAATCGAAGACCAGGATCAGATCGATGAGGATCTCTGGCGGTGAGGATCGCCCTCGACACCAACAGCTACTCCGATCTGTGTCGGGGAGTGCCAGAGGTCCGCGAGCGGTGTGAGTCCGCAGACTCGATCTACCTACCTCTGGTTGTCGTGGGTGAGCTCCGCGCTGGCTTTGCCGTGGGGAAGCACGGCTCGGAGAACGAGGGGGTTCTGCAGCATTTCCTGATTCAGCCCGGTGTCGAGGTCCTACTCGCCGACGAAGAAACGACCTTCCACTACGCGGCCGTCTACCGGCAGCTGAGATCGCAGGGTTCCCCCATTCCGACCAACGACATGTGGATCGCCGCCCTTGTGATCCAACACGGCCTCGTCCTCCTGCACCGCGATCGGCACTTCGACCAGCTGCCTCAGTTGGCGACGATCCAGGTGCCTTGAAAAGTTCGAGCGGTGGACGAGAGATCGCGATTGAAGGCGGCCTGTACGGGGCTCAGTAGCGAGTGCTCTCGTCGGCGAGAACGCGGCGCCAATTCGAGGTGACGACGATTGGGGGAATGACCGCAGTCGCGGCGGGCTGATTGAGAACGAAGCGCTGGCCATCGAGTGACGCATCGTACTGTCGGTCGGTGGTCTCTTCGAACCGCGTCGGGAAGAGGCTCTCCGGCCGGCCGAACTGCGGCGGGTCGCCTGGAGTCACCGCTACTGCGACAAGCTCGGGTGCGGCGCTCACATAAAAGAGCTCGCGACCATCCCGTCGCCAAAGGGGCTGACCGCCCCCCGAGCTCGAGACACGGATGGGGGCTCCGGTCCCATCGAGCCGTCGCACATAGACCTCCTGCTGACCCGTCACATCGGAGCCATAGGCCAGCCAGTCGCCGTCGGGTGAGAGATCGGCCGACCCCTGCGAGGCCGCCTCGGGGAAGAGCCGCGTCGGCTGGTCGTCTCCATCGAGCTCGAGGATCCAGAGATGGTACGCACCCTGCTCGTCAGCCAGCTCGTAGAGGATGCTCTTACCATCGGGAGTGAAACAGTTGACGCCAACGAGACTCTGAGTTCCAGTCAATAGCCGCTCCTCACCTGGGCGACCGACCGGCAAGATGTAGAGCCCGTAGTTGGGTGCGGAGCGTACGGCGTCGAAAGCGAGGAACCGCTGATCGGGTGACCAGGCGGCCATGGACTCGTCGCCCTCTCCGATCTGGACCCGGTCCGCGACGCCCCGCTCGAGGTCGTGAATCCAGAGGTCGCCCACATTCGGCGAGCTCTCGTAGCGGGCGACCACGAGTCGCTTGCCATCGGGCGAGATGCGGGGAGCGTATTGCCAGGCTTCCCGGTCGGCCGCGATCGTGCCCAGCTCCTGCCCCGCGCGATCGACCCAGGTCAGCTCTGTGTTGCCACGAATGTCCTCACGGAAGGCGAGAACCCCAGTGCTGGAGGCCGCGAGGGAGCGAAATCCGGAGACCTGCAGGCTTCCCGGCAGGGTGACTCCGAGCACCTCAGGCTCCCCGATCAGGCTCTGGTTGTCGAGGTCGAAGCGCTGCGCGACCAGGGCCTCGCCCCGGACGTAGATCAGGAAATCGGGAGGAGCGACAACAGCCCGTGAGCTCGATGGGCCCAGCTCGACGGTATCCAGACTGCCGAGCTCACCCAGCATCAGCATGCCTGGCTCGGTTCCTGTACCCCCAGACGAGTAGACGACGAAGTGCTTCCTGTCGGGAAGAAACGCGGGAAATCGATGCGTCCCGACTTCGCCCTTCTCGGGCAGTCGTGTCGCAGGCTGGGGCTCTCCTCCCGAGGCCGGAACTCGCATCAACGGTCCTGTGAAGGTAGGAGCGAAGAGGATCGTGTCCTCCGCTCCCCAGGCAGCTCCCCGAACGTTGACCGAGGCGCTGGTGGTGGCGATCGCCCGCGGCGAGTTGCTGATCAGGTCCGTCACCAGGAGCTGATTGTCGGAGAAGAATCCGACTTGCAGGCCGTCCGGCGACCAGAAAGGGAACATGGCGCCGCTGGTTCCGCCGAGTGGACGGGCGTCGATCGAATCCAGCGCTCGCACCCACAGTTGTCTGCGGCTGTCCGAGCCACGCGCCACATAGGCGAGCTGCGTCCCGTCGGGAGAGAGCGCCAGACCGCTCGCTGCCGTGGTATTGGCGGGCAGGAATACCTCGAACTGCATGTCGGGGGCGAAGCTCTCCGCCGCTGGCGCCGCCACCCAGGGTCGCCACCACGAGAGGAGGCCGAAAGCGATTCCCACAAGGGCAAGCGAGTAGGGAAGCAGTGCCTTCCATCGGGGTCGAGAGGCGTGCTGGAGAGTGGCAGCCGGAGCGGAGTCGTCGAGCTTTCCAGTCACCGCTTCTTCGAGCTCGATGCGCGCATCGCCGATATCGCGGAGTCGCTGACGCGGGTCACGAGTCAGGCAGCGACGCAAGAGCCTGACGATCGACGGCGGAGTGTTGTCCGGTAGAAGCGCCAGGTCGGGCTCGGTCTTGAGGACCTCGGCGAGGGTGTCGGAGACGGTGTCGCCGGCGAAGAGCTGCTGCCGAGTGAGCATCTCCCACAGCACCACTCCGAAGGCCCAGATGTCGGCCCGTTTGTCCGTCTCCTGGCCGCGCGCCTGCTCGGGCGACATGTAAGCCGCCGTTCCCATGAGCACACCAGCCTGGGTCATTTGTGCGGTGAGAGTGGGAGATAGAGATAAACCCTGGGGTCCTGAGGTCTTGAGGTCTTGGGGGTCCAGTGCCTTAGCGAGACCGAAATCGAGGACCTTGACGGTGCCGTTGGGGGTGACCTTGACGTTGGCGGGCTTGAGATCGCGGTGAACGACGCCCTGATCGTGGGCCTCCTCGAGGGCGCTAGCCACCTGCGCTGCCATCTCGAGGGCGTTTTCTGCCGGGACGCCTTGCGCGATGAGCTCCTGCAAGGTGTCGCCGTCAATGAGCTCGAGTACCAGGAACCGTTTGTCGTCGGCCTCTTCGAGACCGTAGATGGCGCCGATGTTCGGATGATTCAGTGACGCCAGGACCTTGGCTTCACGCTCGAAGCGGGCCAGGCGCTCGGGATCGGAGGCCACTGCATCGGGCAGGACCTTGATCGCGACCTCACGCCCCAGCTTGGTGTCCTCGGCCAGGTAAACCTCACCCATGCCGCCCTCGCCGAGTTTGGCGGTGATCTTGAAGTGGGAGAGAGTCGTGCCGATCATCGGTTCACCCAACCTAGCGGCCTCATCCAATGTCGGCCGAAGTCTGCTCGCGAAACGTGAGGGAATTGTATACGTGAATTGTCACGGGGGAGCCTTCGATCTGGGAGACCCATCGAGTGGCGTCAGCGGAGAAGGTAGCAGCTGTCCTGAGACTGGAGTACTAGGCGAGATCGGCCCTCCATTCTTCGTCTCTACGAATGGCAAGAGTAGGCAAAAAGGTACTGGCCTCTTGTTGAATGATTATGAGGAGATTACAATGTAATTACACTGTGACCAGCGCATTGGCGCTGACTCGGGAAACGAGATGAAAGCCAAAATCGTCAGGATCGGTAACTCGCAGGGTTTGCGCATCCCGAAACCACTGCTGGAGCAGACGGGTCTCGAGGGGGAGGTGGAGATCAGGGTCGAGGATCAGTCGATTGTCATCTCGCCCCTCCATGACCGACGGTCGAACTGGGAGCTGGCCTTCGAAGCAATGGCTGCAACGGGCGACGATCGGTTGCTCGACGAGGCATGGGTTCTCACCGAGTGGGATGAGGCGGACTGGGAATGGAAGTAGGTCGCTTCGACGTCTTCCTGGTGAGCCTCGATCCAACGCTCGGTAGCGAGATCCAGAAGACCCGGCCCTGCCTGGTGGTCTCACCAGATGAGATGAACCGGCACATCCGAACCGTGATCGTGGCACCGATGACCACCCGTGGTCGCGCCTATCCCACGCGCATCGAATGTCGATTCCAAAGGAAATCGGGCCAGGTCGTGCTCGATCAGATTCGGACGGTGGACAAACGCCGCCTCGTCCGTCGCCTGGGGAAGCTCGACCGCAGAGCTGCCGCCAAGGTACTCGACACTCTGGCGGAAATGTTCGCCCCCTGAAGCGGCTGGCGCGGTAGCCAGCCGAAGTCGGCAATTGAAGCGACCGGCGCCTCTGCCGGCTTGAGACAGTGATTGAAGCGGCCGGCGCCTCTGCCGGCCGGGGCGAGTGGGGGATGTAGGAGCGGGCTTGCCCCGCCTTCAAGACGTTTCCGCGGAAACGTCTGACTCGCTACATCTGCCGGTAGCCCTGGACCGCCCAGTTGAGGTCGAGTCGCTCTCCCTGCCAGCGCGGAAACCCTGTGTGGGAGTCGATCGAGATGTCCTCCTCCTCGAGCAGGCTCTCGAGCTCCGCCAAGGGGTCCTCGACCAGGGGTGGTGGCGGCGGCACGGTCGGAATCTCCCAGCCTTGGGGCCGGAAGAAGCGCAGCTCACCATCTGTGGTGTGTTCGATGCGGTATCCCTCTTCGTGCACGGCGCGATGGTGACGGCGACACAGTAGAACCAGGTTGTCGAGACTCGTTACCCCTCCGTTGGCCCAGTGTTTCAGGTGATGAGCCTCGCAATGCTTCAATCCGCAGCCCGGAAACTGGCAGCCTTCGTCCCTGGCGGTCAGAGCGCGGCGAATCGGGGTGGGAATCGTGCGAGTGCGGCGGCCGACATCGAGGACGTTGCCCTCGGAGTCGTGTTTCATGATCACTTTGCGCGCATCACAGGCGAGCCGCCGAGACGTTTCCGCGGAAACGTCTGTGCCGTCCTCCAGCATGGACACTCCGGGCGCATCGGGGTCCTCGAGCACTTGGCTCTCGACATGCACCACCACCTGTAGACGCTCGGCCCGGGTGCCCTTGTCGATTCCACCGGCCAGCGCACTCTCCGCCACCAGGCCCAAGGCATCTGCTCGTCGCTGGCGGACCGGGACTCCATCGCCTCGCTCGTCCTTGGTCTCCCTCTCTCTGTCATAGAGCACCTGCTCTGCTGCCTCCAGAGCTTTCAGCAGAGCGGCTCCCACTTCCGGCTCCAATCGTGCCCGTAGCACGATCATGCCGTCGTAATCCGTGGTGGCCGCCAGATAGCGGCTGGCGTGACGTAGATTCTCTCGGTGGACCTCGTCCTGCCGATCGACACGGCGCCAGGCCCGCACCAGCTTCTCCACATGGGCGGCCGTTCCAGCCCGAGCGAATTCGAGGAGCTCCGCCTCGTTCTCAGGGGTCGCCACTCGGGTCAGGGCCCTGACCTTGGAGTAGGAGAGCTCCCCACAACCCATCGCCTCGGAAAGAAGCGGCAACTCGCCCAGGGCCTTGGCCACTCGTACCTTCTCCCGGGCCGCGCCCAGGTCGAGCCCAGTGCGCCAGTTGAGCCAATGGGCACAGGAGCGAAAGCCGGTGTTCCAACCGCTCTTCTCGTCGAACTCCCGGATCAGGACCAGCAGGTGGTAGGTGGCAGCCTGGATCTGGGCCGAGAGCTCGGCGATTCGCTCACCGAGCTGGTCGACCTCCGAGGTTCTGGGACCAAGCTGAGAGTGAGAATTCGGGGAGGCAATAGGTTCGATCATGGCGTTCCCTCCAGGAGTCACGCACCTATTATAAACCCCGTATTTTCAACGCTTTAGCTTGCCCACTGGCGCACGATCGAGGGGCCTAGAGGCATCTTCGTTACGCTTCTCGAGGTACGCCACGCAGGGAGCAACCCAGGGCCACACAGACCCTTTCAAAGGTCGATCTCAGAGGCTCCGAAAAATGACG
>Ga0316187_10005384_pt1 | contig 11052 bp, 12 predicted proteins | sample CroRivburrow1_MG_FD_204927 | JGI IMG/M metagenome (GOLD analysis project Ga0316187, IMG submission 204927) | Coastal sediment microbial communities from Maine, United States - Cross River worm burrow 1 | ecosystem: Environmental > Aquatic > Marine > Coastal > Sediment | place: USA: Maine...
TTGGTCAATAAGATATTTCTTTTCTGATCTCAGAATAATTCCGTGTTGCCATTATCTTCCTGTCGCAACCCTTAAAATCATCTGGAGTACGCATGTCTGCTACTGAAACTGTTACTGAAGAACCTGTGAGTAAAGAGACCAACGCTTCTACCGAGGCTGTTGAAGAGAAGTCGCAGGAGAAACCTGTTCGTCGCCCTCGTGCTAGAAAACGTAAAGTGGCTGATGAGGCTGCACCTGAATCATCCGAAGCGAGTGTAAATCCAGAAAAGACTCCAGATGCTTCTGCCAGTTCAGAGGGTGGAAACGAGACTGCTGCCGAGGGTGAAGAGGGTCGTTTCAATAAGCGTGGAAAAGGTCGTAACAAGCGTAACGGTGGCGACCGAAATGGTAACGAGCCACGTGGTCGCAAACGTAAGTTTGAGCAGGAAGAGGATGAGAACGAATCCGATGAGTTTGCCGGTATTACCCTACACCTGCGCGATGTCTCGGATCTGACTCCGCCACAGCTTCTGGATAAGGCCGATTCACTCGGCATTGATAATGCGGCAGGCATGCGTAAACAGGAGCAGGTCTCTGCGATTCTTCGCGCTCACGCACTTCGTGGTGGTACCATTCATAGTGAAGGCGTACTTGAAATTCTTCCCGATGGTTTTGGGTTCCTGCGTTCACCCGATGCCAACTATCTGGCCGGCCCTGACGATGTTTACGTCTCCAGTCATCAGATTCGCAAATTCTTCCTGCGTAAGGGCGATACTGTTACCGGTGAAATCCGCCCTCCACGTCGCGGTGAACGGTACTTTGCACTGAGAACCGTTGATTCTACCAATGGTGAAGCTCCTGAAAAGGCGCGTACCAAGGTGCTGTTTGATAATTTGACACCACTTTATCCGGATGCCCGTCTGCACATGGAGATTGATAACCCGACCCGTAAGGACATGACAGGTCGAATTATTGACCTAGTCTCTCCCATTGGTAAGGGCCAGCGCGGCCTGCTGGTGGCACCACCGCGTACCGGTAAGACCATGATGATGCAGTCCATTGCCCACTCTATCGAAGCGAACCATCCGGATGCCGTACTGATTGTGCTGCTGATTGATGAGCGCCCTGAAGAAGTGACCGATATGAAGCGCTCCGTGCGCGGTGAAGTGGTCTCTTCCACCTTCGATGAGCCTGCGCAGCGTCACGTTCAGGTCGCTGAAATGGTGATCGAGAAGGCCAAGCGTCTGGTTGAGCACGGCAAGGATGTCATCATTCTTCTCGACTCCATCACACGTCTGGCACGTGCCTATAACACGGTCGTTCCATCCTCAGGTAAAATTCTTTCCGGTGGTGTTGATTCCAATGCCCTGCACCGTCCAAAACGTTTCTTCGGAGCGGCTCGTAATATCGAGGATGGTGGTTCTCTGACCATCATTGCTACCGCGCTGGTTGATACAGGATCGAAGATGGATGAGGTGATCTTTGAAGAGTTCAAGGGTACCGGCAACATGGAGATCAAGCTTGAGCGTAAGCTGGTCGATAAGCGTGTCTTCCCAGCTATCGACATCGCACCGTCCGGCACCCGTAAAGAGGAGTTGCTGACACCTGCTGATGACCTTCAGAAGGTCTGGGTGCTGCGTAAGATTCTTTCGCCAATGAATTCCGTCGATGCTATGGAATTCCTGATCGACAAGCTGAGTTCAACCAAGAACAACGCTGAGTTTTTTGATAAAATGAATCAGTAATTGAATAGAGAGTGCTCGGCTTGAGCCGGTCATTCTGTTTTGAGGGGAAGGGGATGAATTGTCCAAAATGCGAAAAGCCTGTGTCGGCCGGTGCTATTGAGTGCCCATATTGTGGCATCGTCTTTTCCAAGTACGAGGCAAGGCTGAACAGGCAGCAAGAGCTTGGTCGCGAGCAGTCATTCAAGTCGCTATCGCGTCATGGCACCTCTTCATTTCCTGCAATTGGGCAGGGTTTGGTATTGATGATCCTGATCTATTTCAGCTGGCAAGTGATTCCTGTATCCATCAACAGTAATGCTGCTGGTAACAGTTTCATGCATCTGATCAATCTCCCTTTTCACGAAGCTGGGCACGTTGTTTTCCGTCTTTTTGGACGTTTTATGCATTCTCTGGGCGGATCTCTTGGGCAGCTCATCATGCCATTGGTCTGCCTGTTTGTTCTGAAATTTAAAACACGAGACGCTTTTGGCGCTGCTGTTTGTCTCTGGTGGTTTGGTGAGAACTTTGTCGATATGGCCCCCTATATGAATGATGCTCGTAGCCTCTCTCTTCCTTTGGTTGGCGGTAATTTTGGTCATAGTTCACCCTATGGTTTTCACGATTGGGAATTTCTTCTGACCGAGAGTGGGTTGCTTCAATACGATCATGCCATTGCCAAAACTTCGCATGTCATTGGTTCGCTACTGATGATCGGAAGCATTGTTTGGGCTTCCATACTGATGTTCAGGCAGAAAGGAGCGGTTAAAGACCCTTCTGTTCTATAGAATCAGGTAATGAGTGAAATGAAGGCAGGTGGTAATCCCACCTGTCTTCATTCGTTTGAGGGTCTTGATGATGGGTAATCCAGACGGTTTTACAGCCTAGTTCTGCGGCTGCAGCAAGGTTGTCGGTCATGTCATCGACCACAATGGTTCGCTCTGGTGTTGAGCCTTCTTCCTCAATCAACATCGCCAGCGTCTCTTTGCACGGCTTGGGGATGTAGTCGTTAAAACGGATGTCGTATATGCGCTCGAAGTGGTGCAGCACACCAAGTGTTTCAAGAATGCGTTCGGCATGTTCACGGATGCCGTTGGTGTGGATCACCTTGCGTCCGGGCAGTCTTGAAAGGGCTGCATCAAGCGCCTTATCCCTCTCCAGAAGTTCGTGTGCATTGATATCATGCACATCGTGCAGAAATCCTTCTGGCTCCATGCCGTGGTGCAGCATCATGCCTCTGAGTGTGGTGCCGTACTCTTTCCAGTATTTTACGCGCAGCTCATCGGCGGTCTTGCTGTCCACCCCAATCTCATTGGCAACGTAAGCGGTCATGCGCTTGTCCATACGGGCAAATACACCCGACTCGGCGGCGTAGAGGGTGTTGTCGAGGTCGATGACAGCTAAATCAAAAGGCATAGGCAATAGTAACGTTAAGAGAAAAAGGTGCTAGTTTATCGGTATGGATAAAGCGCATTTGTTGATTCTCGGTTGTGGCTATGTCGGCGAGAAATTGGCGCGTGCCTGTGTGACTGAAGGTATCAAGGTGACTGCTACTACACGCAGCAAAGCACGAGCCGATGAGCTACGGACAATGGGGATCGAAGCTGTGGTTGTTGATTGTCCGGCGTCTCTATCCGATGAGCTGTTGAGCCAGTGTGATGCCCTACTTGATTCGCTCCCTCTGACACGAGATGAGTCTAGCATGCATGCCTCGCAGCTACAGTGGATACCAGGAATTGCCCCGAAACTGACCAAGCTTAAATGGGCAGGCTATCTCTCCACGACCGGAGTCTATGGCGATGCCAACGGGGCATGGGTGGATGAGTCGTGGGCATGTAATCCCGGTAGTTCTCGTGGCAGTGAGCGGTTGAAGGCCGAGATGACTTGGCTTGATAGTGGCTTGCCAGCCGAAGTGTTCCGTATTGCCGGCATTTATGGGCCGGAACGTAACATCATCTCAAAGCTTCGTGCAGGCGGTTATCAAGCTGTGCAGTGGGAGCCTCCGCACTACTCCAGTCGTATTCATGTAGATGATATCATTGAAGCCCTGATGGCAGCAATGCAAAAGCCTCGGATTGGGAGAGTGGTCAATCTAGCCGATGATGAGCCATTACCGCATGCCGATTATGTGACAGAAGTGGCAGCGATGCTCGGTGTTTCAGCGCCTGAGATTCTGACGCCGGAAGAGGGCGAGAGACTATTGGCACCGGCGATGCTCGACTTCTTCCGCGATAATAAAAAGGTCTCCAATCGCCTACTCCATGTGGAGTTGTTGGAAACACTAAAATATCCTAACTTCAGGGATGGTATAAAAGCCCTGATCAATGAAGAAGGAGAATAAGATGGGAAAATCACTCATGGATTTTGCGGCAGAGGCGCGCGGGCATGTCGAAGAGGTCAGTACGGCTCAGGCAGCCGAGATGATGGCGGCTTCAGGCGACATCCTGATTCTTGATGTGCGCGAGCCCGGTGAAGTGGCCGAAGGGCACATTCCAAATGCATTGAATGTACCACGGGGACTGCTGGAGGCGAAGGCTGATCTAGCTTATCCGCACCGCGAACCAAATCTTGCAGATCGTCATCAACCGATCGTGGTCTACTGTGCCAGCGGTGTACGTAGTCTGTTGGCTGCATCGACACTGCAACAGATGGGGTTTACTTCAGTGAAATCGATGAGTGGTGGTTTCATGGCCTGGAAGGATGAGGAGCGCGCTATTGCAGGCGAATCCTGGTAAAGCGTCGCTTCGCGCTATGCTTAGTCTATGAATCTGAACGAATTTCAGTTCGAGACTGAACAGGCACTGTTATCGCTCCCACAGCAGTTTCGTGATGCCATGGAGAATGTTGTCATCTGCGTTGAAGATGAGGCCGATCCAGCCACGTTGAGAGAGATGGATGCTAACGCTTCCAGTGAGCTTCTAGGGCTCTATCAGGGATGGCCTCTGCCTGAACGCGGTGTCAGTTACGGTAGTCATTTACCGGACACCATTCATCTCTATCGCAAGCCGATACTCCAATTCTGTGATGAGACGGGTGAAGTGCCGAAACACTGCCTTCGACATGTTCTTGTTCACGAGATTGGGCACTATTTCGGCTTCAGTGATGAAGAGATGATGGCCATTGAAAGGCAGGCTGAAGAGGAGGGTGTGTGTCAGCAAACATAAGAGAAGAGATCAGATCACTGGAAATACAGCTATCCCAAGTGGTGGCGGGAAAAACAGCTGCGATCCGGCAGGTGATGATTGCCATGTGCTGTGGTGGACATGTGCTGATTGAGGATCTTCCCGGCATGGGGAAGACGACGCTGGCTCAGGCTCTAGCAGCCAGCCTTGATACTGATTTCGGACGAATCCAATTTACCGCCGACCTTCTCCCTGCCGACATTGTCGGTGTTGAGATATTCAATCCTGCCGAGCGGAAATTCGAGTTTCATCCCGGCCCGATCTTCCACCACATCGTTCTGGCCGATGAGATCAACCGTGCCACGCCGAAAGCGCAGTCATCACTTCTGGAAGCTATGGCTGAAGGACAGGTGAGTATTGAGCGCGAAACGCGCAAGTTACCACAGCCATTCTTTGTGTTGGCCACCCAGAATCCATTGGAGCACCTAGGCACCTTTCCTCTGCCTGAATCACAGCTGGATCGTTTTTTCATGCGTCTTTCGCTCGGTTATCCCGACAAGGCATCCGAGCGGCAACTATTGATGGGTGAAGTGGGTCGAGCACAGTTGAGCCAGTTAAAGCCTATTGCGGCTATGGAGTTGGTCCACGAGGCTCGCAAAGCGATGGAAAAAGTCTTTGTCTCCGAGACACTGATGGATTATCTGTTGCTGTTATTGGAATTGAGCAGAAATGGGGAGTGGTTGAAGCAGGGGGTCTCTCCCAGAGCCGGAAAGGATCTGCTGCAAGCAGCCAGAATGCAGGCATGGATGGATGAACGCGACTTTGTCGCAGCTGCCGACATTCAGGAGATGTGGCTGCCATGTCTAGCGCATCGCGTGGTTGCAGTGGGGGATAGTGAGGCAGCTCTGGCACAACTTCTGGAGCAGGTTCCTGTTCCTGCGTGATTTCTTAGATACGCAAAATACTTCCCTGTATTTTGCTCGGATCGTATCCCGAAAAGAGCGGTTTTCGGGATACTTACGCCCGGAACTTCGAGCGCCACACGTCCAAGTGCGGGAATGGCCCGGTTCAGAATAAATGACTGCGGAAGGGCATAGCATGGCTGTTGCTCCCGCCCATGGGTGGGCGGCTTTAGTAAGCATTGGGGAATCACATTTTCCAACGCGTAAGAACTCGAAGGCAGGAAGCCTGAGAGCGGGTGTATAGAATTGGCGTATGATCCTGCTGATCTGAGGCTTCCCCCTTGGCTTCTAAAACTACTGGATGCGCTGGTACGGCTCGAAATCCCATTTTCATCATCTTGGCGTTTTGGCATGACCCGGCCTGGAGCTCTGTTGCTGGGTGTGCTGGTAGGGCTATGGCTGGCCGCTTTTTATTCTGGAAACAACCTTCTCTATCTTTGTGGCGCCGTGCTTACCGCGCTCTCGGCAATCGCGATCTGGCAGGGTGTTAGGCTTTTGAAGCTCTTTCCTCCAATCGTTGGCGCACTTCCTGCCAGCATGGAGGCAGGTGAGGTCTTTGTGTTGCGTAAACCTGTTACTCTGGTGACCGAGGCGACAGGAGTGGTGGACGTTAAATGGTTCTATGCCAGTAGTGGGATTGAGCTTCAGGCGAGGTTGGAGAAGTCGGCACTGCTAACAGGAAGGATGCAGGCAGAGAAGAGAGGCTATCATCAATTACGACGACAAACGTTGATGACAACAGCGCCGCTGGGCCTCTGGCGTATACGACACATTCGTTCTGAAGAGGGTGGCTGGGCGGTGCTGCCACGACCCGTTCCGTGGATGGGTTTTACCTCGGGGGGAAGCAGCCACCAGCGGCAGTTTGAAGGAGATGATCTGCATGACCTGCGTGGTTATGTGCCGGGAGACGCCCTGTCACGCATTCACTGGCGCAAGTCAGCCTCGGAGATGACACGCTGGTCGGTGAAACGTTTTGAACAGCATCAACAGGATGCAGGATCGGTGAAGCTAAGGGTCGATCTTCGCCTACCGAAAGCGGCTGGTGAGCAGGCCTTTGAGGATCTTCTGGGACGCGCATGGTACTGGGTCGATTCCTATCTGAAGCGCGGTGAGACGACTGTTCAGGTTGTGTTCGGAGATCGCCACTTTGATCTTACATCTGATGAGCAGAGGCAGCTCTTTTTTATCGCTCTTGCCGATGCCGAGCCGCAGCTAAATCCGCCATCAGATAGTGATGGTCTGCTGCTTTCGCTTGTGGAGGGACAATGAGTAGACAGTTTCAGGTTGCGCCGCGATTATTGCAGGCTGAGCGGTTGACACTTGCCGTTCTACTATCCGGCGTTGCCTCACTTGCACTCTCTGATTTTGTTAGTCCCTTCTACTGGACGCTTGTTGTGCTCTTCTCTGCCATTCGTCTCTGGATCGGACCTAGGTTTTCACTAAGGGAGCTGCATGCCAGTCTGATCGGCTGGGCCGGACTGATCTGGGTGGGAATGGAGCTTTTCCTAGGCAGAGCTTGGATTGTCGCCTTTACCGATTTTCTGCTTATTTTGTCGTTGGCCATTATTATCGAGGAGGCGACACCACGTAATCATCTTCACCGGATGCTGGTTGGCTTCTTCCTGATTCTGGGTGCTGCGGTACTTACAGATAGTGTTCTCTATGTGCTGCCGCTGGCCACTTTCACATGGTTTGTCTGGCGAGCTGCTCAGTGCCTCTATGGTATGCAGCTTCGAGGTAGTGACTTGCCTCTATCGCCTTGGCGCATTGATGCTCGGATTATGGTTGCGATAGCGATCAGCACCACACTTCTGTTTATTCTTCTTCCGCGCTTCGACTTTCACTCCTATCTCAAGCCTGTACAGCCGCGTATGCAGACCAGTGGGTTTTCCACCACTGTCCAGCTTGGTGATTTTGCCCGCGAACTAGACCCGACCGTGATCATGCGAATCGAACCGGTAGACGAAGATATTGAACAATTTCGCAGGACTTTGGATGGACGATACTGGCGAGGAACATCATTGGGGCGCTTTACAGGAAGTGGCTGGAAGAAGCTTTCGGAGAAGGGTGTCAAAAGTTGGCGACAGGGAGAGCAGGCCACTCTCTCCGAAATCGAGAACGGTGTCCGGTTTGCCATCTATCGCGAAGCCAGTGACCATCGTTATCTGTTCACGCCGAACGGGCTGGGGGAGGTGAGTCAGCTGCCAGCTGCAATACAACTCGGTGATCAGGGGAGTATCTGGTTTCAATCACCACCTTCACGTCGGTTGCGGATTCTTATGCAGATGGAAGCAAAGGATATAGAGAGGCCGTGGCTGAGGTCGCCTCTATCGCAGGAAATGGAGAAATCCTCGATTCCTATAGCTGTGAAACAGTGGTCCGCATCGATTGTGGGGGAAGCTCATCGCCCTGAGCTCATGGTTGCTCGTTTGATGTCGGAGCTGAAAGGGTGGAGCTACGATCTGGAGGTGGATATCGATTCAGCCGACCCTGTGGGGTCGTTTCTAAAGCTCAAGCGCGGTCACTGTGAACTTTACGCAACGGCTTTGACACTGGCGGCAAGGTCTCAGGGGATTCCTGCTCGAGTGGTGAACGGCTATTCAGGCGGTGAATGGAATGAGGTGGGTGGCTTCTATCTTATCCGTCAGCAGCACGCCCATAGCTGGGTTGAGGCTTGGATAGATGGGAGATGGCAACGGTTTGATCCAACTCCGGCCTCGCGTTGGCAGCTTTCGGCTATCCGCTTTCCTGCCATGGATGAGGTGTGGGAGAGCGTGAAGCTTAGCTGGTACCGCTACGTCCTCGAATTCCAGGATTCCGATCGAGCGCAGACGTTTCAGTCCCTTGTGGCTCTATTCAAGCGCTACGCATGGTGGCTCTTGCTGTTCGCGGCGATGGGCCTGTTTGTCATGTTTTTGAGCACGGGAAGAATCAAGCTTCCAGTCGTGGGCTGGGCATCCGGGCTCATCGGGCTGCTTGATCGCTGGCTGATGAAACGTGGTGTGACGAGAGCCAGTTCTCAATCCCTCAGACACCTTTCTTTGCCTCAAGGTGTTGAGGAGAAAGAGTGGAAAGTGTTTGTTCGAAATTGGGAGGGGCAGGCATATGGAAGAGCGCAAAAATGGAGTCGTAGCGACTTGAAGCGTCATCTGCGTGCGCTTTCCTGAGATCGCTGTTAGATTTCGATTCTCTAATGCAATATTTTTATAGTTATGGGGGATCCCGTGGGAATTCTTGAAGGTAAAAAAGGTCTGATTCTTGGTGTGGCAAATGATAAGTCCATTGCCTGGGGTGTAACGCAAACATGTAAGCGCGAAGGCGCAGAGCTTGGGTTTAATTATCTTGGTGAAATGTTGGAGAAACGGGTTCGACCTCTGGCCGAGTCTGTGGACGCAACATTCATTGAGCCACTGGATGTCAGTGATGATGCACAGATGGATGATTTCTTTGAAAAGGTTGAGCAGAAATGGGGCAAGTTGGACTTTATGGTTCACTCCATTGCCTTTGCGAACAAGGAGACACTGAGAAATCGTTTTTCAGATGTTAGCCGCGCAGATTTTCAGTTGGCTCTTGATATCTCAGCCTACTCATTTGTTGCTACAGCTAAGCGCGCAGCCAAATTGATGCAGCCGGGCGGTAGTATGGTCACCATGTCTTATCTTGGAGCGGTTCGTGCAGTACCAGGTTACGGTATGATGGGCGTTGCCAAGGCGGCACTTGAAGCTTCAACACGCTATCTTGCAGCGGATCTTGGCACCGACGGCATTCGTGTAAATGCTGTATCAGCAGGTCCTATCCGTACACTTGCAGCATCAGCCGTGGGTGATTTCCGCAAGCTGATGGAGAAGAGTGCCCGTGGCTCTGTGCTTGGCCGTAATGTAACTCAGGAAGAGGTAGGTAACACCACTGCTTATCTACTCTCCGACCTCTCATCAGGGGTTTCCGGTGAAGTGCATTATGTTGATGCTGGCTTCCATATAGGCGCTGGCGATTCGGGTATCGAATAACCCGTGTCCGGTTCATCTTTCGGTCAGATTTTCAGAGTTACTACAGCAGGGGAGTCGCATGGTGCGGCACTTGTCGCCATTGTTGAGGGTTGTCCTGCCGGTGTCGAACTTTCCGAGGCCGATATCCAGCCTGATCTGGATCGACGGAAACCGGGGCAGTCGAAATATACCACCCAGCGTAAAGAGGATGATGTTGTTGAAATTCTTTCGGGTGTTTTTGAAGGGAAAACCACTGGTTGTCCGATCGCACTGCTGATCCGCAATACCGATCAGCGCAGTAAAGACTACTCCGATATCAAGGATAAGTTCCGTCCCGGCCATGCCGATTTTACCTATTTTGAAAAGTATGGTGCCCGTGACTATCGTGGCGGTGGTCGTTCCTCTGCCCGTGAAACAGCAGTACGTGTTGCAGCCGGAGCTGTCGCGAAAAAGATGCTTGCTGCATCTGGAGTTGCCGTTCGCGGATGGGTTGATCAGATCGGGCCGGTGAAAGCCGATGTTTCCCGTTTTGATATGGATGAAATCAGCAACAATCCCTTCTTTTGTCCGGATGCCGAGGCGGCTAAGGCAATGGCCAGTTTTATGGACGCTCTACGTAAAGAGGGGGATTCGATTGGTGCCGCAGTATCTGTAGAGGCTCATGGCATGATTCCCGGATTGGGTGAGCCGGTATTTGACCGACTGGATGCCGACATTGCCAAATCAATGATGTCGATTCCTGCTGTCAAAGCCGTTGAAGTGGGTGATGGCTTTGCCTGCGTTGAGGCCAAGGGTTCCGAGTTTGGTGATCCGATGCGAAAAGACGGTTTTGTCAGCAATCATGCCGGTGGCGTGCTGGGCGGCATCTCCAATGGCGATACCATCCGTGTGCGTATGGCATTGAAGCCGACTTCATCGATTCTGAAACCAAGACCTACGGTTGATGTTCTCGGTAACGAGACTGAGATTATCACTAAAGGCAGACATGATCCCTGTGTTGGTATTCGCGCGGTTCCGATTGCCGAGGCGATGCTGGCACTGGTGCTAGCCGACCACCTTCTTCGTCATCGTTCCAGCCAGCTATAAAGATCAGTAACCCTGTTTCCTGCCGCCATTAGTTGTCGGTAGGCTGCTCATCACTCCACTCATCATCATCTTCCCAATCATCACCTCCACCCGATGATGCCGGTCTGGCGGGGGGGTTACCGTCATAGATGAGGTATTCGCGATTCTGACGCCAAGCTTCACGGGTGAAGACGTAGGGATCGAGCGCCAGATCATC
>Ga0316187_10005385_pt1 | contig 11052 bp, 10 predicted proteins | sample CroRivburrow1_MG_FD_204927 | JGI IMG/M metagenome (GOLD analysis project Ga0316187, IMG submission 204927) | Coastal sediment microbial communities from Maine, United States - Cross River worm burrow 1 | ecosystem: Environmental > Aquatic > Marine > Coastal > Sediment | place: USA: Maine...
CGCGGGCCGCGGCGGCGGCGGGCCCCGAACCGGTGTTGGTGAGCACGAACAGCGTGCGTCGGTCGGCACCACCAAGCATGCAGGCGTAGGCGTTGCGCCCCTCCCCGGTGGACAGACGATCGGTCACCTCTCCTCCTTCGAGTACCCGGAACACCTGACCGTTGCGGGGGTCGGCCACCCAGACCCCTCCCTCGGCGTCCAGACAGATCCCGTCGGGAAGGTTGTCGCCCAGATCGGCCCAGACCCGACGGCCGCTGAGGGCTCCGGTTACTGGGGAACGGTCGAAGGCGCTGAGCCGATTGGCCATGGTCTCGGCCACGATCAAGGTGGAGCCCGACCCGGTGATCACCATGCCGTTGGGAAAGTCCAGATCAGTGGCACCAACGCTCGCCGAGCCGTCGGGTTCAACCACGACCAGCGTGGTCGCAACCGGGGCCTCGCCACGGTGGCGATCGAAGCCGAAGTTGCCGACATAGGCCCGACCGACGTCGTCGACCACCATGTCGTTGCACGAGGCCGGGACCAGCACCGACAGATCGGCGTGGACGGTGGTGGCCCGGCCATCCCATCGAAGCAGGCGTCGATCGAGCATCGACACCAACAGTAGGTCACCGTTGGGCATCCAGCCGAGACCCGAAGGCTGTTGGGGCACCTCGAGCATGGTCTGGCGCCGCCCTTCAGGATCCACCGCCACGACCTCATGGCGGTAGAAGTCGGAGAACCAGAGGCGACCATCGTGCCAACGGGGGCCCTCGGGAAATGAGAGGCCGTCGAGGATCGGGGTGAGGCTCATTCCAGCACCCCGGCCACGGCGATCTCGCTCAGCCGCTCATCGTCGTAGCCCAGGATGCCGAGCAACACGTCGAAGGTGTGCTGACCCAGGGTGGGACCGGCGCTGGTTATATTGGCCGGGGTTCGTGACAACTTGAATCGGCTGCCCTCGACCCACATGGTGCCGTGCTCGTCGTGTTCGGCCGACACGAAGTGGCCGCGGTGCACCAGCTGTGGGTCCTCGACCAGGTCGAGGCTGTTTTGGACCTGGTGGGCGGCAATGCCCTCATGCTGCAGGTCCTGTTCCAGTTGAGCGCCATCACGATCGCGGGACCACGCGGCGACCAGGTGCTCGATCTCGTCCTCACGGGCCTGACGGGCTTCGAGGCCCAGTTCGGCCAGCTCGCTTCCCAGACCCAGCAGGCGGGACAGCGCCTGCCAACGCTCATCATCCTGGCAGGCGATCGTGATCCAACGATCGTCGCCGGCCACGGGGAACACCCCATGAGGAGTCATGGTCGGATGACGGTTGCCGGGCCGGGGAGGCAAACGGTGATTGAGGTGGTAGTCGAGCACGGCGGGGGCCAGGAACGAGATCGAAGCCTCGGCTTGGGCCAGATCGATGTACTGCCCCTCCCCTGTCCGGTCCCGATGATCGATGGCGGCGAGGATGGCCGAGGACAGGAACCGGGGTGAGATGTAGTCGGTGTAGGCCCCGAAGCAACCGGCAGGATCCCGATCGGGCCAGCCGGTCGACTCGTAGAAGCCCGAAAGGGATGCCCCCATGGTCCCGAAACCGGCCAGGCTCGACAGCGGCCCACTTTGGCCGAACAGGCTGCTGCTGGCCATGATGATGTCGGGCTTTATCCGCTTCAGATCCTCATAGCCGAGGCCCCAATTCGGCATGGCCCGTGGCGAGAACGACTCACAGACGACATCGGCCCAGCGCACAAGGTCGAGAATGACATCCCGGGCCTCGGGCTTGGTCATGTCGAGCGTGAGCCCCAGCTTGCCGGCGTTCATGTTCTGGTAGAGACCACCGTTTTCGGCTCCACCCTCGTCGTTGAGAAAGGGCTGAATGGTGCGGGCGGTCTCGATCTTGTTCGCCGACTCCACCCGGACCACCTCGGCCCCGTTGTCGGCCAGGACCCGGGTGGCGGCCGGTCCGGCCATGACCCACATGAAGTCGAGGACCTTGAGTCCGGCCAGCGCGCCCTTGCCTTTGGTTGGTGCTCCCACCCCCGCGACCAGGGGCGGGGCCGGGATTCGAGGCCTGGCCAGGATCGATGCCGTATCGGCCCCAACCGTCGGGGCCGGGTTGATCAGCTTCATCGGCGTAGCGGTGAACTTGGCGAAGGGACCAGGGAAACGAACCTTGTCGCCAACTACCGGCACCTCGATATCGCTCCAGTAGTCGCGCTCACGGTACTGCGGGGACTCGGCGACATCGGCCACCGTTGCGATGGGAACGATGAGCAGGCGCTTGTCAAGAGCGGCCTGCTGAAGCTCGGCCTTGGTCTTGGTCGCGGTGAAGCGGGCGGCCACATCCTGAATCCGTTCGTACTCGCCCAGCCCGATGCGGCCCGTCATCACCCCCTCGACAAAGTTGATCCAGTCGATCTCCAGGTCGCTGTCCTCGGCCATCCCCTCCTCGTGAATCCATCTGAAGAGGCGTTCCCCAAAGGGTCCGATGGCCTCACCAAACAAGATGGCGGTCGACACGTAGCCGTCGGCCGCCGGTGAGCGAAGGCGGATGTGGAACGGCCCAAGCTTGACCCCACCACTGACTCGCGTGCCTTCAGGTGAGTTGTAAAGATGCGCTAGTGACAGCGATTGTGTGGCCTGGGTGATGGCCTGCTGAGCGGAGACGTCAAGGTGTTGCCCCTGACCGGACCGGTTTCGCTCGTACAGTGCGATCAGGGTGGCAGCCGCGGCCTCGGCCGAGGCGTGGAGGAACGACTGGTCGAGGGGGATGCGTACCGGAGGTCGATCCTCATCACCCATCAGCATCAGCTGCATGCCCGCCCCGACAACGGTAAGGTCGGTGGCCTCCCAGTCGGCCTTTGGTCCGTCCTGGCCGAAGGCGGTGATCGAGGTGTAGATCAGCGCCGGGTTGACGGCCGCCAGGTCGTCGGGCCCCAGACCTCGGGCGGCCATGACCCCGGGCTTGTCGGACTCGATCAAGATGTCGGCTCCCGCCGCCAACGCCTTCAGCCTGCGGCGTCCCTCATCAGACTCGAGGTCGATCACCACGCTTCGCTTGCCCCGGTTGTATGACCAGAACCACAGTGAATGCTCGGGATCACCTTCGTAACCCTCGACGAAAGGTCCAATGGCACGCGCCGGTGATCCTCCCGGGGGCTCGACCAGGATGACCTCAGCCCCCAGGTCGGCCAGCATCTGACCGCTCAGCTGACCTCGCTGATCAGACAGATCGAGTACCCGATACGACGACAGAATCATTCATTGACCTCCTCGAACAAGCCCGCCAGAACAAGCTGGACCCCACTTCGAAGCCGGCCGCCACCGCCAACCACGGCCGGAGCAACCAAGCCCACGACCCGAGTATGGCCCACCGTTGCAACCCCAATCCACCGTAGTTGGCCTCATTCATGGTGCTCGCGACTGCTCTTCTTGGTATTCCTTGTCCATGGTCCCCCACACTTCGCTGCGGGCTGCCTAGATTTATCCAAGCAATTGGCGGCAGCTGCACCAAGGCAGCCCGGGTCGGAGGTTGAAATCGATGACGGAAAGTCGAGCTCGGTGATGGCGAGACCAAGCTCAAAGCTGACGGACGCGCCATTCCGTCACACCATTGCCGGCAAGATCACCTCATGGCTCCTCCTGCTGGCGACCGTGCCGCTGGTGGCGGCCACGGTGGTGGTGGTGGCCAGCGTCCTGGCGGTGGGCGATCGATACCAGAGCAACCTTGTTTCCGGCTCGGCCGGCCTCGATCAGGGGTCGGCAGGCACCGAGGTGCTCGGGCCTGTCCTGATCATGTTGGCACTGTTGATGGCGACGGCGGGTGCGGCCTACCTGACCGCACAGTCCCTCGCCCGCCAGATCACCGAGCCGATGGGCCTGCTGCGCGACGAGGCGCATCGGCTGGCCGATTCGGAGCTTCCTGACCTTGTCACCTCACTCCGCTCCACCGACGGCAGCGGCGAGATGCCCGCCGTCGACCTGATCGATATCGAGGCCGACGCCGAGGTGGCCGAGCTCGCGCACGCCTTCAACCGCCTGCGGGCCGCCACGGTTGAACTGGCGGCAAGCCAGGCCATAGGCCACAGCCAGGACCTGGCCGGGGTTCTGGTGAACCTGGGGCGTCGCAACCAGCAGCTGATCGGTCATCAGCTCCAGTTCATCGATGAACTGGAGCTGACCGAGTCCAATCCCGTCGTCCTTTCCAACCTGTTCACCCTGGATCAGATGGCGACCCGCATGAGGCGTAACGCCGAGAACCTGTTGGTGCTGGCCGGTGAGCGGGTCGTTCGCCGCACCGTGCGACCACAACCGGTCGAGGATGTGCTGCGAGCGGCAGCAAGCGAGATCGAGGACTACACCCGGGTGGAGATCTTCGACGCCGAACCGGCCTTGATCCAGCCGTCGGTGGTCAGCGACGTCACCCACCTACTGGCCGAGTTGATTGAGAACGCGACGAAATTCTCGCCGCAGGACAGCCCGGTGCAGGTCGTCGGTCGGTGGGAGAGCGCCGACGGCTACACCATCTCCATCGTCGACTGGGGAACGGCCATGTCCCGCTTGGACATGGCCGAGGCCAACTCCCGAATCTCACGCTCGGCCCTCAGCACCGAGTCGCCCAAGTCGAGCCTCGGCCTCTTTGTTGTCGGCCGGTTGGCCGCCAACCATCAGATCGATGCCCGACTGGTGGAGTCGGCCACCAGAGGCACAACGGCCAAGGTCACCCTGCCCGTGCATTGTGTCACCCCCCTACCCCGGCTCAACGTCCCCATCACCGGGAGCCGACTGACCGAATCTCCCGAGCCCCAGGAGCAGAACTCGCTGTGGCCGCCCCCCGTTCGACCGTGGACGAGCGGCCCGCTGCCCCCGGTTGATGTCACCTACCGGGAGTCCGTGCTCCCCACCCCTGAACCGGCGGCAGGCCCCTCGGCCCCCACCGAGGGTTCGATCACGACCGGATCGCCCCCGACGCCCCCAGCAACCACGTCGCTTGATCAGCCACCGCCAAGCCCAGAGGATCCTCTGGTGACGGCACAGCACTCGGTGGTCGACCTTGGAGACAGCGAGCACGATCCCACCCCGGCCGACGACACTCCGCCGCCGACCCCGTCGCCGACAGAGGACCCGGTCACCGACGAGGTCGACCCGACGAGCAAGGACGTCACCAGCGAGGACGTCACCAGCGGGGATGCCACCAGCGAGGACGTCACCAGCGAGGACGAGACCAGCGAGGATGAGACCGAGGGGCTGCCCATTCCTCCATTCAAGCCGCGGGAGTCAAGACGGCTGGCAGATGCCGCCGACGCCGCATCTGGGCCAACTCTCGCCACTGGCAGCTCCGAAACTGCGATACCAGCCGAGATGTCGAAGCTCGACCCATCGGAGACGAAAGCCGACGAGTCGGCCGCCGACCAGGCGGCGGCCGAGGAACCCGAGTCAGGGGAACCCGAAGCCGGCCGGCCGGGCACCGACCAGCCGGGCACCGACAGCCCGGAAACCAGCGAACCATCAGTGGCTGAGCAGCCTGAACCCGACGGGCCAGACGCCAAGAAGAAGTCGACGGCCGAGACGGAAACGGTCGCCGATCTGCAACTCGTCGCCCCGACCCCTCCGGAGTCCGCTGATGGGGAGGCCCGGGCCATCGAGATCCGTGACCAGTTGAGCCGCTTCGCCAAAGGGGTGGCGGCGGCCAAGGACGCGAGCGGCAAGCCTGAGCAAGGCGACGACGACGACGACGACGACGACGACGGCCACAGCGTGCTTCCCTTCCGGCCTCGGCTGACAACGGCGGCGGCGGGTCCCGAATCCGAAACGGAAGAGGTGTAGCCGTGGCCACATCAACCAATGGCAACCATGACCCCGACCCCGGTGAGCTCGACTGGCTGCTCACCAATTTCGCCGAGCGCATTCCAGAAGTGCAACAGGCTCTTGCCGTCAGCTCCGACGGCTTCCTGCTCGCCTCGTCGGCCGGGGTCGACGAGGAGGGGGTCGAGCAGCTTGCCGCGGTTGTGTCGGGCCTCATCAGCCTGACCAATGGGGCGGCCGACCTCTACGACTTCGGCCACGTCCGCCAGGTCATCGTCGAGATGTCCGGGGGCTTCATGTTCGTCATGTCGATTGGTGATGAGGCGGTCGTCGGCACCTTGACCGACTCCGGCTGCGACATGGGCGCCATTGGCTACGAGCTGGCCATGCTCGTCGATCGGCTGGGCACCGTGTTGACCGTGGAAGTGATCGATACGTTGAAGCATGCCTTGACCCCGGGCAACGCCGCCGACTCCAACCAATGAGCCAGGGGTCAGACGCAGCGACGCGGGAGGCGGGCATTGTTCGTCCGTACCTCATCACCGGCGGCCGGACCACCTCAACCGAGGCCGACCTGCCGGTTGAGGCCATCGTCGTGACGACAACCGGCGCCGACACCACCGTGCTCACCTTTGAACGAAAAGCCATCGTCGAGCACTGCACCGAGCCGCAGTCGATCGCCGAACTGGCATCTGAGCTTGATCTTCCCCTCGGGGTGACCCGGGTTCTGGTTTCGGACATGAACGCCGAAGGGCTACTGCGAACCCGGGCCCAGGCCGATCGAACCGATGCGGCACTCATCAAACAGCTGATAGAGGGAATCCGAGCCCTGTGAGCGCTGAACTGCTGCCGGCCGTTCCGCCCATCTCGGCCAAGATCGTCGTCTCGGGCAGCTTCGGCGTTGGCAAGACCACCCTGGTCGGCACAATCTCGGAGATCACTCCGCTACGAACCGAAGCGAGGATGACGACCGCCAGCCTCGGGATCGACGACCGGGAGTTCCTTCCGGCCAAGACAACAACAACGGTGGCGCTCGACTTCGGGCGGGTAACCATCAACGACGACCTCCGCCTCTACCTGTTCGGCACCCCGGGCCAGGATCGTTTCGGGTTCATGTGGGACGGTTTGGTGAGGGGAGCACTCGGCGCCCTGATACTGGTCGACACCCGACGGTTGGAGGCCTGTTACCGGGCCATCGACTACTACGAGTCGCGGGCGCTGCCCTTCGTCATTGCCGTCAATCAGTTCGCCGACAGCCCCCGCCATCGACTCGACCAGGTACGTCGTGCCCTGGACGTGGGCCCCAACGTACCCCTCATCCGCTTCGACGCACGCGACAAGGAATCGGTCAAAGAGACACTGATTCGGCTGCTGAACCTGTTACTGGCCAACATCAACCAGCCATCATCGCCGCTCCCATCTGACGGACCGCGACCCTGACTGCAACAATACGGTGATGTCGACCAAGTACCAGACCATCGAGGTCACACCGGTGGCCGAGCACATCGGAGCCGAAATCGCAGGAGTCGATCTCTCGCTTCCCCTCAGCGATGAGCAGTTCGGCGAGATCCGTTCAGCCTTCATCGATCACGGGGTGGTCTTCTTCCGCCAACAGGACCTGACGCCGGATCAGCACCTTGCCTTCGCCGAGCGTTGGGGCCAGGTCAACGTCAACCGGTTCTTCAAGTCGGTCGAGGACTATCCGAAGATTGCCGAGGTTCGCAAAGAACCTGATCAGGAGAAGAACATCGGCGGCGGCTGGCACACTGACCATTCCTACGATCAGGTCCCGGCCATGGGTTCGGTGCTCTATGCCCGCGAACTCCCCAACCAGGGTGGCGACACCGTCTTCGCCAGCATGTACGCCGCCTACGAGGCGTTGTCCGACGGGCTCAAGCAGACGCTGCTTGGCTTGCGGGCCGAGCACACCAGTCGATTCGCCTTCGGTCAACTGGCCGTCAACGCCGCGATGCAGAAGGAGTTCGCCGGCCGTCTCGGCAACCCGGAAGCAGCCATCCAGGACGCAACCCACCCGGTGGTGATCCGGCACCCGCTGTCGGGTCGACGGGCGCTCTATGTAAACGGGGGATTCACCATCCGCTTCGAGAACTGGACCGTCGAGGAATCCCAGCCACTGCTCGACTTTCTCTACCGCCATGCTGCGGAAGACCGTTTCCACTATCGCTTCAAGTGGGAGCCGGGATCCATGGCCATCTGGGACAACCGCGCCACCCACCATCTGGCCCTCAACGACTATCCGGGCCAACGTCGCCTGATGCACCGCATCACCGTCGAGGGCGAACCACTGGCGGCATGAGCGACGAGGTTCTCTACCAAGAACGCGACGGCATTGCCATCATCACCCTGAACCGGCCGGCGAAGAAGAACACCCTCACCGACATCATGATCCAGGGTGTTGCCGACTCCGTGGCCACCGCCACCGCCTCGGCCGAGGTGTCGGCCATCGTGCTGCGAGGTTCGGGCGACAGCCTCACCGCAGGCTATGACTTGACCGCGAGCGCCGACTCCTCGGACGACGAGCCACCCCGCTGGACAAACCCCTACGGGGCCCGAGGTCCGAAGCCTCGCGAAGGAGCGTGGGACCCGGTCAAGGACTACCAGTTCATGGGCAACAACGTGCGCCGCTTCATGACCATCTGGGAGTCCCCCAAACCGGTACTGGGCGAGATCAAGGGTTGGGCGATTGGGGGCGCAACCGATCTGGTGCTGTGTGCCGATCTGCTGTTCATGGCCTCCGACGCCCACATCGGCTACGCCCCCAGCCGGATCTTCGGGACCCCGACCACCATGATGTGGGTGTACCGGCTGGGCTTGGAGCACGCCAAACAGTTCCTCCTCACCGGTCGGGCCATCGACGCCGCCACTGCCCATCGCATCGGCCTGGTTTCCCACGTCTGTGAACCTGACGATCTCAGTTCGTTCGTTGAGGAAGAGGCCCGGCGTTTCCGCCACATCCCCGCCAACCAGTTGGCGTTGAACAAACTGTTGATCAATCAGGCGTTCGAGAACATGGGGCTGCGCACCTCACAGATGCTGGGCACGTTCTTCGATGGGATGACCCGCCACACCGAGGAGGCCTACCAATGGGTTGAGTCCTTTGAGGAGAAGGGATTCCGCCAGGTCATCCGAGAGCGCGATGCCCCCTGGCAGGACTACGGCGAGGCGCCCTAACGTCGGTCGGTACAAACCCTTCGCCGAGCAAACTGGAGCAACTACTGATGGCCATCATCGATGCCCAGGTCCACGCCTACGAACGAGATCACCCGGCCCGACCCTGGACCGGGGTGCTCCAAGGGCCAGCCGAGGTCACGGGCGACGACATGGTGGCCGCCATGGACACCGTCGGTGTCGACGGCGCCCTTTTGGTCTCGGTTTGGACCATGTACCGCTTCGACGCCTCCTATGCCGTCGAGGTACAACAGGCCCACCCCAACCGTTTCGGTCTGATAACGCCGATCGATCCCGGCATCGCTGACGTGGCCGGAACGGTCAGCGAGTGGGCCCGCACGCCGGGGGCGGTAGGCATCAGAATCATGGTGGTCGGCGACGTGTCCACCGACCCCGCCGACCCGTGGTTGAACGCCGTGCTGGCGGCCGGAGCCGAACATGGCCTACCGGTCAATCTACTGGCCTGGGGCGGCATGTCGTTGGTTGGTGAGTTGGCCAAACGCCACCCCAACACCCGCCTGGTGGTCGATCACCTGGGCCTACGCCAACCATTCGAGCCCCCGGCCCCGCCGGAGCCCTTCGCCCACCTCGACGACGTCCTGGCTCTCGCCGCTCACGACAACATCGCCATCAAGATCACCGGGGCCGGGACGCTCTCGCACGAACCGTTCCCCTACCCCGATATCTGGGCCCCGCTGCACCGGATGTTCGATGCCTTCGGCTTCGACCGGACCATGTGGGGCACCGACTGGACCCGGGCGGTGGAACTACTGAGCTATGAACAGGGGGTTGACGCCTTCCGCCTGCACGAGCAGTTCAGTGAAGCGGAGCGTGCCGCCTTGATGGGTGGCACGCTGGAACAGATCTACCAATGGAGCCCGGGCCCAGCCGCCCCATCGTCGTCGGCCGACGACGATCGCTGAAGGCCCTGCCGCTCAGGTTGGCGGCTCGGGCCGGGTGGTCATGGCCATCACCCCATCGAGACCGGCCTCGGTGGTCCACCGATCAGCCGGGACCGACTCGAGTGATTCATAGCGGGCAACAATAAGTTCGTCCCACCGGTCATCGCTGACCAGGGCCATATCGGCCTGCAATCTCAGCACCACTTCCGGACCGGGGTCCCACAGGCTGGGGCCTGACCGGCGGTGTCGGCTTGGCCATGGCGAACCAGGGCGACGACAAACACCTCGTCGCCACCGGATTGTTCAATGGTGAACGGCTCTTCGGGGTCACCGCCGGGGAGGTGGAACGCGTGCAGGAGCCAGGCCGACAGACCGGCGGTGCGATCAGGAATGGCGCCCTGGTAGGCGGGATCACGCTGCATGTCGAGATAAGCGGCCCGCCGGGGATAGCGAACCAGAATAACGGTGTCCCACGCCGGTTCCGGATCGATGACGGGGGCCAGGTAGGGGGGGCCGACCCGCTCCTTCTACAACATGGGGGCTGGGGTTATCGGGGGTTGGGGGCCTAGCTTGCCACGCCAGGAGCAGCCACCATCACTCAGGACCTTGGGTCCGACCCGCGGCGATCATCAACTCCCGGGCTTCGGTTTCAAGGCTCCGACGGTCGATCTTCTGGGTCCCGCCAACGGGAAGCGAGGTTCGAAACACCACGCGCCGCGGGTGAAGGTAGGCGGGGGCCCGCTCCAGGGCATAGGTCTTGAGTTCGTCCTCGGTGACACCAACGCCCGAGGTCGCCACCACAAACGCCACTGGCACCATGCCCTTGAGGTCGTCGGGGGCGCCGACTACCAGCGATTGCTGCACCCCAGGGTGGGTGTTGAGCAGCTTCTCCACCTCTCCGGGGTGGATGTTCTCCCCACCACAGACGAACATGTCGTCAGCCCGCGACACGAAGTAGAAGAACCCTTCGTCGTCGTGACGCATGATGTCGCCGGTTCGGTACCAGCCGTCGACAAAACGTTCGCGGTTCGCCTCCGGCCGGTTGAGGTAGCCGCTGGTCAGGGCCGTGGTGCGCACCTCGAGTTCGCCTTCGGACGCCGAGGGCCCATCGACGAGGCGCCACTCGATGTCGTCGAAGGGATAGCCGATCGACCGGGTGGGCCGGGGCCGTCGCTCAGGGTGG
>Ga0316187_10005387_pt1 | contig 11051 bp, 11 predicted proteins | sample CroRivburrow1_MG_FD_204927 | JGI IMG/M metagenome (GOLD analysis project Ga0316187, IMG submission 204927) | Coastal sediment microbial communities from Maine, United States - Cross River worm burrow 1 | ecosystem: Environmental > Aquatic > Marine > Coastal > Sediment | place: USA: Maine...
AGCCGGCAACCCTTTGATGAGAGCAAGCTACGTTACAGCATGGTGCGCGCGCTCGAAAAACGTCCGGTACCCAGCGATGAGCTGGAGCAGGCAATAGGCAGACTGGTACACCGGTTGCGGACCATGGGTGAGCGCGAAGTACCTTCGCGGCTGGTCGGCGAACTCGTAATGGAAGAGCTGCATGAACTCGATGAAGTTGCGTACGTGCGTTTCGCTTCTGTTTATCGACGTTTTCAGGACATCACCGAGTTCGAGGAAGAAATAAAACGCCTGCAGCGAATCTCCGAGACTGCGGCAAGCCGCGAGCAAATGTCGTTGTTGCCTGAATTGCTCGACAAGAAAAAGAAATAACGCCGATGTCCGATTTTTCAGCAAACGACTGTGCACATATGGCGCGTGCCCTGCGTCTGGCGGAGCGTGGCCAATACTCGGCGCATCCGAACCCGATGGTCGGCTGTGTGCTGGTTCGTGACGATGCAATTGTTGGCGAAGGATGGCATGAGATGGCGGGGGAGGCGCATGCCGAGATCAATGCGCTGGAGGCGGCTGGCGATAACGCGCGTGGCGCCACTGCCTATGTCACTCTTGAGCCTTGTGCGCATCATGGCAAGACACCGCCCTGTGTTGATGCGTTGATAGGCGCTGGCGTGTCGAACGTGGTCGTAGCACTCGAGGATCCATTCCAGCAGGTTGATGGTCGCGGTTTGGTGGCACTGAAAAATGCAGGCATCGGAGTGCGAGTGGGTCTCATGCAATCCTCCGCCGAGCAACTCCTGGCGGGTTTTCTGAGCCGCGTCACGCGCAGCCGGCCGTTTGTTCGACTGAAAATGGCGTCAAGCCTCGACGGCGGCATCGCCATGTCGAATGGTGAGAGCCAGTGGATAACAGGCCCTGAGGCACGTGCAGATGTGCAGCGACTGAGGGCCCGCGCGGGCGCCGTGATGACTGGAATCGGCACGGTATTGGCCGATGACCCGTCACTGACCGTGCGCGATGCGGCGATAGATACACGCGGCAAACAGCCATTGCGCGTCGTCCTCGATAACAGCCTGCGCATGCCCTTGTCTGCCGAAATGCTCGCACCGCCCGGGAAAACGCTCGTTTACTGTATTGATGACGAAAAGAGAGAGTCGCTTGTCGCGGCCGGCGCTGAAGTTATTAAAGTGGCCGCGAGCGCCGGGATGGTCGACGTGTCGGTAGTGCTGGGCGATCTCGCCGGCCGTGAGGTCAATGATGTACTGGTTGAAGCAGGACCAACATTGGCCGGCAACTTGATAAACGCGGGCCTCGTTGATGAACTCGTCATCTATCAGGCACCTCACATCATGGGCAGTGAGACCATGGGCATGTTCGACACGCCTCGATGGACCGAACTCGCCCATCGCAAGTCGCTCGACATCAGCGACGTTCGTCGGGTCGGAGCGGACACACGAATTACAGCAAGAATCGGGAACTAAGACGCATGTTTACGGGCATTATCAAAGCAATGGGTACGGTCGCTGCAATAGAGAGACGCGGTGGCGACGTTCGCCTGTCAGTGCATTCATCGGCTATGCCGTTTTCTTCTTATGCAATAGGCGAGAGCATTGCCGTCAACGGTGTTTGCCTGACCGCGGTTGCTCTTGATGACGATAGTTTCGCGACCGATGTATCAACCGAGACGCTGGATGTGACGGGTCTCGGCGATCTGAATGTGGGAGACGCAGTGAATCTGGAGCCGGCGCTGGCGCTGGGCGAACGGCTCGGCGGCCATCTTGTGAGCGGTCATGTCGACTGTATGGGCAGCGTTATAACGCGCAATGAAGACGCGCGTTCTGTCCGAATTAGTATTGAATTGCCGAACGAATATGCTCGTTATGTGGCCCAAAAGGGCTCTGTGACGGTTGATGGCGTTAGCCTTACCGTTAACGAGGTATCGAGAAACCACTTCGGCGTGAATATAATCCCGCACACGGCTGACGCTACAATCATCGGCAGCTACACGGTTGGCACGCGAGTCAATATCGAAGTCGACCTGCTGGCTCGCTACATTGAACGATTGCTCGCCAATGACGACGATGGGCTGTCCATGGACACTTTGAGAGAACACGGTTATGTCTGATACCACGATTCTGCAATCCGGCGCGGCGAATTCATCGTTTAGCGAAATTAAAGACATCATCGCGGATATTCGCGAAGGCAAGATGGTCATCATGGTGGACGATGAGAATCGCGAGAACGAAGGCGACCTCCTGATGGCGGCGTCGAAGGTTCAGCCAGAACACATCAACTACATGGCGACCCACGGGCGTGGTTTGATCTGCCTGACGATTTCGCGCGAGCGCTGCGCACAGTTGCGTCTGCCGCTCATGGTGAAAGAAACAGACCAGCATCACTCCACGAATTTCACCTTGTCCATCGAAGCAGCCGAAGGAATCACAACGGGTATTTCGGCACACGATCGCGCGCGCACCGTACAGGCGGCCATTGCACCCGATGCAAAAGCCGAAGATATTCGTCAGCCAGGCCATATCTTTCCGGTCATGGCACAGCCCGGTGGCGTGCTATCGCGCGCCGGCCACACCGAAGCTGGCTGCGATCTTGCGAGGCTGGCCGGTCTCGAACCCGCCGCGGTTATCGTCGAAATTCTCAAGGCAGATGGCAGCATGGCGCGTCGACCCGACCTCGAGAAATTTGCACGCGCGCATGACATCAAGATAGGCACAATTGCGGACCTCATTCGCTATCGGCTGGAGAACGAACAGAATGTTGAGCGTATTTCCGAGCAGCAAGTGGATACCGAGTACGGTGAATTCACTATGTACTGCTTCGAGGATCATGTTAATCGGGCAGTGCACGTGGCACTGGTCAAGGGCGACCTGAGCGCGACCGACAACCCGCTCGTTCGGGTGCACCTGCAGGACACGCTCGGAGATGTCATTGGTGTACAGAACAAGTCACTGGGTTGGCCGCTCGGCCGGGCTATCAAACGCATTGCCGAAGAAGACGTAGGCGTTATCGTTCTGCTGCGCGATCAGGAGTCATCGCGCACCTTCATGGATGCGGTCAATGGCCTGGGTACGCCGCAAGATGATTTGCTGGAGCATCGCGGCGGCGACGCCGTGCTGCGCACTTATGGTATAGGGGCGCAGATTCTTCGGGACCTCGGACTGTCGAAAATCCGTGTATTATCAGCACCCAAACACATGTACGCGATTTCAGGTTTCGATCTCGAAATCACAGAGTACGTTTAAGGCCGCAAACAGCGCATGGACAAAATAAAAACAACGGAAGGCGATCTGATGGTGCGTGACGCACGCTTCGTGATCGTGGCGACACGGTTCAACGAATTCATCGTTGACTCATTGCTCAAAGGTGCTCTGCGATGTCTGCGTCAGCACGGTGCGACCGATGCCAATATTGAGATCGTTCGCGTGCCTGGCGCATTTGAGATGCCGGTTGTCGTCGACAAGCTTGCGGCGTCGCGCAAGTTCGATGGCATCATCGCTCTGGGTGCAGTAATCCGTGGCGGTACGCCGCATTTTGATTACGTCGCTGGAGAGTGCGTGCGCGGAATTGCCAGCGCCAGCCAGAAGCACGGTGTACCAGTCGGATTCGGAGTGCTCACTGTTGATTCCATAGAACAGGCTATCGAGCGCGCTGGCACGAAGGCCGGCAACAAAGGCGAAGAAGCTGCACTCGCCATCATCGAAACAGTTAATCTGCTTCGCCGCGTCGACTAGCGGCTTCGCCTGGAATAGAAAATGACCAATGCCGGCTCAACAGGCGCACGGACGCGCGCTCGGGAATTACTGGTTCAAGCGCTGTATCAAATGCAGCTTGCCGGGCACAGCACCTCTGAATTGCTGGAACAATTTCATCTGCAGGCAGCCTATCAGCGCGTCGACCAGGAATTTTTCGACGAGGCGTTGCCGTTAATCATCAAGTCGCAAAGTGACCTGGAAACGACCATCGACAAGCTAATCGATCGTCCGCTCGAGCAACTCGATCCTGTTGAACGTGCTGTATTGCTGATCGGCGTTTTCGAGCTGCAGTCTCGCATCGACGTGCCGTACAGAGTCGTGATTAACGAAGGCGTCAATCTCGCCAAACGTTTCGGAGCGCTGGACGGGCATAAGTACATCAATGCCTGCCTCGATGCAGCGGCCCAGTCTTTGCGCAGCACGGAAATCAGTGGATGAGTTTGAACTGATTCGGCGTTACTTCGTTCGTGCGAACGAAGATGACGGTGTGATCACGGGTATCGGTGACGACGGTGCCGTACTGCGAGCAAACGCCGATCTCGACCTCGTTACGGTTGTCGATACGCTGGTAGAGGGCGTTCACTTTCCCGCGGATTTTGATGCGGCGGATATTGCCTACCGCGCCGTTGCCGTAAACCTTTCTGATATTGCAGCCATGGGCGCGCGTCCGCGCTGGATGACGTTGGCGCTCACCCTGTCAAAGGCCGACGAGGCCTGGCTCGATGCATTCGCCACAGGGTTGTTCGACGCAGCGAGCGAGCACGATGTCGTGCTCGTCGGTGGCGATATGACCAGCGGTGAAAAGACGGTTGTCAGCGTGCAGATCACCGGTGAGGTTGGCCGGGACGCAGCCATTCTGCGTTCGGGTGCGAGTCCGGGGGATACGATCTACCTTACGGGTACCGTCGGCGATGCTGCCGGGGGGCTGGAACTAATGTCGGCAGGCCAGTCGGACGGCTATCTGCAAAATCGATTCCGCCGGCCGAGCGCGCGCGTGCACTATGGGTGCTTGTTGAGCGGCGTTGCGAGTGCTGCAATCGATGTATCCGACGGGCTCTTCGGCGACCTCAGCAAACTATTGGCAGCAAGCAACGTCGGTGCTGAACTGGATCTTTGCAAATTGCCATTGTCTGAAGCGCTGCAGGCGAACTTCGACGCTGAATCACAGCGACGCCTTGCCTTATCTGGCGGCGATGACTACGAATTGTGCTTCACCTCGGCCAGCGCATCCTTACCTGATGCCGGCGGCTTGCGCGTCACGGCAATTGGACAGGTGACATCGGCTGGTGCACTCGTCTGCCATGATGAAAACGGCGTTGTGGAGTATGCCGACAGCGGTTACCTTCATTTCCAATGAGTCATCCCGAAGAAAAACTCGCAAAACGCGTCTTTAGCGATCCGGTTCATATCCTGGCGTTCGGGCTGGGCACCGGCCTGGCGCCAAAGGCGCCCGGCACGGTTGGATCACTTTTGGGGGTCCTTCTGGCCTGGTTTACGCTGAATCTGGGCCTGACAGCTCAGATAGGGATAGCCATCGCAATATCGCTTGCGGGAATCTGGATATGTGGCGAGAGTTCTCGCCGGCTGGGCGTGCACGACCATGGCGGCATCGTCTGGGACGAGATATGCGGCATGTACATCACGCTGTTGGTGGCGCCGGCCTCAATAAGCGCCTGGGTGCTTGGATTTGGCCTTTTTCGGGTCTTCGATATTGTCAAACCATGGCCGATTCGGGACTTGGATCACAGACTGGGTGGAGGCCTCGGAATTATGCTGGATGACCTCGCAGCCGCCCTGTATGCCGCAATTTTACTAGCTTTATACGGGTGGCTTATGAATTAACCGATGAGACGAAATGGTCACTTCCGTAAGTGAAATTGAGCGCCCGAATGACGTGCCTGAGAAGATTGGTAAATACGTCATCATTAACAAGATCGGCAAGGGCAGCACAGGAATGGTCTACCTGTCTCACGACCCGTATTACCACCGCGACGTAGCGATCAAGGTCTACGACATCGAAGAAGACTCCAACGCCGATCGCGCCAAAGTCTCTCGCAAGATGTTCTTTAATGAAGCGCACATGGTTGGGATGCTGCAGCACCCGAACATCATGCCTATTTACGACGCCGGTGAAGAAGACGGGAAATACTACGTCGTCACCGAACATATCCAGGGCGCGCGCACATTGGCTGCCTATTGCCGACCTGACAACCTTCTGCGTGTCGACGACGTTGTCGAGATTATCTACAAGTGCGCCAAGGCTCTGCACTATTCACATGGCCGCGGTGTTATCCATCGCGACATCAAACCATCAAACATCATGCTGACGATCGATAACGACGTTCGCATCATCGACTTCGGTATTGCCATTGTTAGCGATTCAGAAGTGTCGCGCATCGAAGGCATTGCCGGCTCGCCGAGTTACATGTCACCCGAGCAGGTTCAATCGGAAGAACTGACATCGCGATCAGATCTGTATTCGCTGGGCGCTGTTATGTACGAATTACTGACAGGTTTCAGGCCATTCCGTGCGGACAACCTGTCGAAGCTATTGCATCAAATTGTTTACGCAACGCCGCCGCCGATTCATACGTATCGCGATGACCTTCCCGAGGAACTCGAGAATATGGTTGCTGCAACGATGCTCAAGGAGCCTGGCAAGCGAGTATCCAGCGGCGCTGCAATGGCCGCCGAACTAACGCGGGTCTACAAAGACTTGCGTCAGAAGTACGATAGCTTCGATAACCAGGAACATTTTGATGTACTCCGCTCGCTAACGTTCTTCCACGAGTTTTCACATGCTGAGATCTGGGAAGTTCTGCGTGCATCCGATTGGCACGAGTACAAGGATGGCGAGGACATTGTCAGAGAAGGCGAAATTGACGATCGCTTTTACATCATCGTTACCGGCAAGGTCGTCGTTCAGGCCAATGGCAGTAGCCTCGGGGCGTTATCGAACGGCGACTGTTTCGGCGAGACCAGCTATGTGCGTGGCGCGAAGCGCCAGGCATCGATACAAGCGGATGGCGCTGTGACTATCCTGCGTGTCAGCTCCTCGCTGATGGAGCAGGTATCGTCAGCCTGTCAGCTGCGTTTCAACAAAGTCTTCCTGCGCTCACTGATCAACCGCCTGCAAGGCGCTACGTAGGTTAGAATCGCCCCGTTACCAATTGATATGACGGGGTTCCAATCATGCGAAAGGCATTCGCTGCGCTGACAGGCGCGCTTCTGATTTGTACGTCCTCTGCGTTCGCAAGTGAACTTGCCGACAACATCAAACAAGACTACGACAGCTACCTCGCCGATCTGTGGGATCATTTTCATCAGAACCCGGAACTTTCGCTCGTCGAATACCGAACAGCCGAACGCATGGCGAAAGAGCTGCGTGAAGCGGGCTTCGAGGTTACCGAGAACGTTGGTGGCACCGGCGTGGTTGCTCTGCTTGAGAATGGCAGTGGTCCGTTGGTCATGATGCGCGCCGATATGGACGGATTACCTGTAGAAGAAAAGTCAGGGCTGCCGAACGCATCGAAAGCCCGGCAAAAGGATCCAATTACGGGCAACGTCGTTCCTGTCATGCACGCCTGCGGTCACGATGTACATATCACGAGTCTTGTCGGCACAGCGCGGCAGATGGTTGCACGCAAGGATGCATGGAATGGCACATTGATGTTGATAGTGCAGCCGGCCGAGGAACGTGTGCTCGGTGCGCGGGCCATGCGTAACGACAGGCTCTGGGAGCGATTTGGCACACCTGACTATGCACTCGCGTTGCACGTTGGTGCCGGTAGCCCGGCCGGCAAGATTGCTGCACCGGAAGGTCCCACTTACGCTGGCGCGGACACTGTCGACATTACCGTGCACGGTATCGGCACGCATGGCGCCTCGCCGCATCGTGGCAAAGACCCGATCCTGATCGCCAGCCAGATTGTGGTGGCGTTACAGACGCTGGTTGCCCGTGAACTGGCGCCACATTCGCCAGGAGTAGTAACCGTTGGCTCTTTCCATTCGGGCACCAAGCACAACATCATTTCCGACAGCGCGCACTTGCAGCTAACGGTGCGCAATACCAATGAGGAGACGCGCAAGATTCTCCTGGAAGGCATTGAGCGTATCGCTGTAAATGCTGGCCGCATGGCAGGGCTTCCCGAGGACATGCTTCCGGAGGTCGTCATCTCCGAAGAGAGCGTGCCGCCGACCTTAAACGATGTGAACCTCGCACGACGGCTGAAAATGGCCTGGAGCGAGGCGATGGGCGCTGACGTGTTGTTTGAAGAACCGCCAGAAGGTATGGGCGCAGAGGACTTTCCGATGTTCACGGTTGACCCCGACATTACGAGCGTCTATTGGGGCATCGGCGGAACGCCACAGGAAGATCTTGATGCCGAGGACGCAGGCGGCCCGATGGTGCCGAGCCATCATTCGCCTTTGTTCAGGATTTCGCCCGAGCCATCAGTCAGGGCAGGGGTGGAATCGACGGTTGTCGCTTTGCTGGAGCTGATGGGCGACTAGTCGCGGCTAAAGCCGCTCCCACAAGTGCTAGTTAAGAACTGTAGGAGCGGCCATGGCCGCGATCGCGCCCACGGGGCGCTCCTACAGGTCGTTGACCTCGAAATCTTCCAGCGCTTCGCCACCCGCACTCTTTAGCAGTATCTCGACCTTCTGCTCGGCTTCTTTGAGCGCGGTCTGGCAGCCGCGCGTTAACTTGATGCCTTCCTCGAATTTTTTCATCGCTTTTTCGAGTGGAAGATCGCCGGACTCCAGCTCTTCAACAAGCGCTTCGAGGTCGGCCAGGGATTTTTCGAGGTTGACGGCTTTTTTGGTAGTCATCGAAACATTATAGATCGGAAAACGCCGGGTCGCTGAACTTTCAAATGCAGTTCGAGCGGCCCCTGAGGAACTGCTACTGCAACCCCATCAGCACGCGTATATGTGCATCGACACAACGTGCCAGGCTGTTGAGTTCGTAACCCCCTTCGAGTACCGAAACAATCCGGTTCGATGCTGAAGCTTCGGCCACCTGCACAATCTGTTCAGTTACCCAATGAAAATCGGCATCGGTCAGGTAGATATTCGACATGTCATCATCCCTGTGTGCATCGAATCCAGCAGATATGAAAATCAACTGCGCTTGAAAATCGTTCAGGGCGGGGAGCCAGTGATCGGTCACCGCAGTTCGAAACTCGTCACTTCTTGCAGAGGCGACAAGTGGAACATTCACACGGTTTGCCGCATTCGGCAGTATTGTCGTGTAAGGAAAGAACGGGTGTTGGAATGTCGAGCAGAAAAGAACCCGCTCCTCGTCGTTAAAGATTTCTTCGGTACCGTTTCCCTGGTGCACATCGAAATCAATAATTGCCACCCTTTTCAGGCCGTATTTTTCCAGCGCGTGAGCCGCGCCTACCGCGATATTGTTGTAGATGCAAAAGCCCATAGCCTGGTTGCTTTCGGCGTGGTGACCGGGCGGTCTTACGCCGCAGAAGGCTGATTCCATCTCGCCACTCATAACAAGATCAACCGCCGCTACCACGGCGCCTGCTGCTCGTCGAGCGGCTGGCAGCGTGCCGGGACTGATGACCGTGTCCGGATCAAGGCGGGCGTAACCACTTTGCGGCGCCATTGACTCAATAGCCTGCAGATAACTTTGCGAATGTACTCGCAATAGTTGACCTTCGGTCACCTCGGGAGCGTCGACATAGCGGAGCACATCCGCCAGTCCGGTCTCCATAAATTTGTCCTCAATAGCTGACAGGCGTCGGGCGTTTTCCGGATGATCTTCACCCGTGTCATGTTTGTGGCATTCGGCGTGGCTGATGTAGGCAGTGGGCAATGCGGTATCCCTGTATTGCGGTGACGGTAATGCCCAGTGTAAAAGTTCACGACAGTAATAGGAATTTGGATTAACCTGCGCCGATGAACAGACATTATCTTACGACCCTTTTTACTCCTGAAAGTATCGCGCTCTACGGTGCAAGCGACAGGATCGACTCCGTTGGTGGAGTGGTTTTCAAGAATTTGCTGTCGTCCGGCTTCAAAGGTCGAATTTATGCAATCAACCCCAAGCGCGAGGAAGTACAGGGAGAGAAAGCCTACTCGTCGCTGGACGATATAGAAGAAACCGTTGATCTTGCGGTGGTTGCGACGCCGGCTCCGAGCATTCCCGGCATTGTAGAGGCCTGCGGAGAGCGTGGCGTCAAGATGATGCTGATCCTGTCGGCAGGTTTTCGCGAAACAGGCGCAGAGGGTCGACGCCTTGAAGATCGAGTGACGCAATTGGTCAGGCGCTACGGCATTCGCCTGATGGGTCCCAATTGCCTCGGTCTGATCCGTCCGGAGATAGGACTCAATATCACTTTTGGCAACAACAACGCGAAACCTGGCAATTTGGCCTTCGTGTCACAGTCGGGCGCCATCTGCACAGCCATTCTCGACTGGGCGGAAAAGAACGAAATCGGGTTCTCAGCAGTAGTGTCAACGGGTATCGCTGCAGACCTGGATTTCGGAGACTACCTCGACTACCTGGTTTCGGATCCCCGCACAAAGGCCATCCTGCTCTATATCGAAGGCATCAATGACTCGCGACGCTTCATGAGCAGTTTGCGTGCAGCAGCGCGCGTCAAGCCCGTCATAGCATTAAAAGTCGGGCGTCATGCGGCGGGTGCTGAAGCATCGATGTCGCATACGGGAGCACTGGTGGGTAGCGACGAGACCTTTTCCGCTGCATTGTCGCGATCAGGTGTATTGCGGGTCGACACAATCGGCCAGCTATTCGCGGCAGCCAAGACGCTTTCGTCTGCGCACTATCGCGTCGCATCCGAGCGCCTCGTGATCATCACAAACGGCGGGGGCCCAGGCGTCATGGCTGCTGACCGGGCTACCGACCAGGGCATCGAGTTAAGCACCCTTAGTTCCGAAACCATGGCAGCGCTGGACAAAGTACTTCCGGATGTCTGGTCGCACAACAATCCTGTCGACATCATTGGCGATGCGCCGCCAGAGCGATATCAACAAGCGGTGGATATTTGCCTTGAAGACCCTGGCGTGGATGGCGCGATTGTCATCCTGACTCCACAAGCAATGACGCGGCCAACAGAAGTGGCCGAAGCGGTCATCAAATCAGCGCAAAAGAGCAGCAAGCCGATCATGACCAGTTGGATGGGCGGTGCGCAGGTAGAAGAGGCTCGCCGGCTTTTTAACAATGCACGAGTTCCGGACTTTCGAACCCTGGAAAACGCGGTAGACGCATTTTCATATCTCGCGATATACAACCGCAACCAGCGACTTCTGTTGCAGACTCCGGCCCGGCTG
>Ga0316187_10005389_pt1 | contig 11050 bp, 10 predicted proteins | sample CroRivburrow1_MG_FD_204927 | JGI IMG/M metagenome (GOLD analysis project Ga0316187, IMG submission 204927) | Coastal sediment microbial communities from Maine, United States - Cross River worm burrow 1 | ecosystem: Environmental > Aquatic > Marine > Coastal > Sediment | place: USA: Maine...
GGTTACTTCAATCGGGTGAGCTGCGTTGTTACGACGCGCTGCAGTCATCGAAGCGTAGTTGGTAGCGCCTTCCAGAATGAACTGTTTGGCATATTCACCAGTCTGGATGTTGTGTAGGCACTCTTTCATCGCTTTGCGGGACTCATCATTGATCACTTTAGGACCAGTGACATATTCGCCGTACTCAGCATTGTTGGAGATGGAGTAGTTCATGTTAGCGATGCCACCTTCATACATCAGGTCAACAATCAGTTTCAGTTCGTGCAGGCATTCAAAGTATGCCATCTCTGGAGCATAGCCCGCCTCAGTCAGTGTTTCGAAACCAGCTTTAACCAGTTCAACTGCGCCACCACAAAGTACTGCCTGTTCACCGAACAGATCGGTTTCAGTTTCATCCTTGAATGTGGTTTCGATGATGCCGGTGCGGCCGCCACCGATAGCAGAGGCGTAAGAGAGGCAAACATCTTTAGCCGTTCCTGTTGCATCCTGATGGATAGCGATCAGATCCGGAATACCGCCGCCTCTGACAAACTCAGAACGTACGGTGTGGCCAGGGGCTTTAGGTGCAATCATGACAACGTCGAGATCGGCACGTGGTACAACCTGATTGTAATGAATCGCAAAACCGTGGGCGAATGCAAGTGTTGCACCCTGTTTCAGGTTTGGCTCAAGCTCATCACGATAGAGTACAGACTGGAACTCATCAGGGGTGAGTACCATGACAATATCAGCGCCGGCAACTGCATCGGCAACGTTGGTGACCTTCAGTCCATGAGCTTCAGCTTTAGCAACAGATGAAGAGCCGGCACGCAGGCCGACAGTGACGTCTACGCCAGAGTCATTCAGGTTGGTAGCGTGAGCATGGCCCTGTGATCCGTAACCAATAATCGCTACTTTTTTACTTTTGATGATCGAAAGATCTGCGTCTTTATCATAATAGACGTTTAGAGCCATGAGGGTTTCTCCTGTGCAATTGGTTGATATTAAAATTTAAAGGCGGCGCAGCATATACGTTTTAGCAGCAAAGTTCACCCACTTTTGATCAAGCTTAAGCCGGTTATATCACTCTTCGCTGAATACTGTGCCGACACCGTCATCCGTTAAAATTTCCAGCAGCAGAGCGTGCGGAACACGTCCATCAATAATATGCGCCTGTTTCACACCTGCAGCTACAGCATCTAGGCAGCAGGTGACCTTTGGAATCATGCCGCCAGCAATGGTGCCATCAGCAATCAGAGCTCTGGTTTCTGCCGGTGATAGCTTGGAGCAGAGCTGTTTATCTCTGTCCAGTACGCCAGCAACATCAGTCAACAGAACCAGCTTGGCTGCGCCAAGCGCCTGGGCAATGGCGCCAGCAACCAGATCTGCATTGATGTTGTAGCTTTGGCCGGCCTCTTTATGGTAGCCGACAGGCGCGATGACAGGAATAAATCGGTCAGTATCGAGCAGGTTAAGGATCTCCGTATTGATGTAGTGAACCTTTCCAACATGGCCGAGATCGATAATCTCCGGCACATCCAGTTCCGGCGCGTTTCTTTCAAACTGCATCTTGCGCGCACAGATCAGGCCGCCATCTTTGCCTGAGAGTCCAATAGCCTTGCCGCCAGCCTTGTTGACGTTGCCGACAATCTCTTTATTTACCAAGCCTGTCAGGACCATTTCGACGACATCCATCGTTTCACTGTCGGTAACCCGCATGCCATCGATGAACTTGGCCTCTTTGCCAATCTTGGCCAGATGCCTGCCGATCTGAGGGCCACCACCATGAATGACTACCGGGTTGATGCCAACCTGTTTGAGCAGGGTAATGTCTGAAGCAAAGCTTGCTTTGAGTTCCTCTTCAACCATGGCGTTGCCACCGTATTTGATGACGATGGTTTTATCGGCAAACCGCTGCAGATAGGGGAGTGCTTCAACCAGCGTTGCAGCGCGAGCTCCACTATGCTTCATCATTGGCTCATCTCCTCAAGCGGTACGGTCTTCCTCACATGTTCCGGCTCACAGTCCAGCAGTTTCGACCAGAGCCAGATCAGGGCGCAGGCAGCAGCGGTAATGCCGAGGCTCAGCATTAGCCGTGAATCACTTGGATCCTGTAGCTGACGGCCTAGTGGGATAAGTACGATAATGGCTGTGGCAAGTGCTGCCATCCGCGTCCAGACAACGGGCTGCCGAAAGAGAACACTGGCGGCACCGGGAATGGAGATCAGGGCGTAGAGGGTGACTACAATCCAGTGGTTCTCGATGTTTACCTTGGAGAGAGCGGCCCAGATGCCTGCGCCGTCGCCAAGTTTCTGCTCAATGGCTGCACCGGCAACTAGAATCACTGCCGCAGAAATGCCCCATAGTAACCACCCCAGCCATGCATTTTTTCTGGCCAGATGGTTCATCCATACGCCGTTGCCGACAACAAGCATCAGTGCTGCAAATGCCATGCCCCATGGCGCAAAAGTGAAATCAATATTCATATCCCTACCTATTACGATCGTTAGTCAGCAAATCCTAACGGGTACTGTCAATTAAATCACCTTCATGTGATTAGGGGCAAGGCTATTTTCTTTTGGCTGCCCAATATGAGGGCATGGATGCATAAAATATAGGCATAAATAGATGAAGGGGAATGGCATGGGAATCCAAAAACCCTTTATATATAACAAATTTTTAAAATATTTAACTTTGGCATCGGACCTGCTTTATACATGGCATAAGCAGATTGATCTGCATTTTTTTAACAAAGGAGAGCAATATGGAACTGAAGAAAAAATATCTGCCCATGATGATGGCTGGATTAATGACAACGGGTCTGGCTGTAACAACGGCTCAGGCGGAAGATGTGAGTGTAAGTGGTGATATCGGTATGGCCAGCCAGTATGTATGGCGTGGTTCCGTGCAGAAGGGTCAACCAGCAGTACAGGGTGACCTTGGTGTCTCTTATGGTGGATTCTCCACATCAGCTTGGTTCTCCAACTCCTACGCATCTCCTGAGCCGCAGTTTGCTGGCAAGGATGTCATCGAATTTGATTTCACAGCTGATTATTCAGGAAGTGTGGGCGATGTCGGTTATTCACTTGGTGGTATCTACTACACCTACCTATATGACGCACACTCGAACTTCGTAGAGACCTATGCAGGACTCTCTTACGATGCAGTGGTCTCTCCATCAGTGACTGTCTATTACACAGCCAAGGGTGTGCAGAGCGGCTTCTACAAGACAGGTGATATCTGGGTGGATCTCGGCCTCTCAACCTCGGCTGCAGGTTTCGACCTCTCAGCAACCGCTTCATATGTGAAATGGAAGTCCGATGTGAACCGTGTGGCTGATCAATATAAGAGTGGCATCAGCCTAGTTCAGCTTGGTATCTCTAAGGATATCGAAGCAGGTGGCGTAACAATCACACCATCCATGGGTTTCTCCATTCCGGTGATCGGCAAGTCAGCTGACGGCAATCAGTATATCTATGGTGGTGCTGTGGAGAACGAATTTATTGCAGCAGTGAATATCGCTTACTGAGTTTCTAATCCTTATCCCTGATTAGAAAATGGAAGGGGGACGGCTGCAACCGTCCCCCGGACCCAAAGTTTACCTAAGAGAGAAACTTAAGGAGATGCAATTATGAAAATGATCAGAGCCATTATCAAGCCGTTCAGGTTAGATGATGTAAAAGAGAAGCTACTGGAGGCCGGAGTGACCGGCCTGACAGTGACGGAGGTCAGGGGCCATGGGCGCCAGAAGGGCCATACCGAGCTCTACAGGGGGGCTGAGTACAGTGTCGATTTTGTACCGAAAACTGAACTCTCTGTTGTGGTGATGTCAGAGATGGTTGATACGGTGGTTGATGCCATCGTTGAGTCGGCCCGATCCGGCAAGGTTGGCGACGGCAAGATCTTCGTCAGCGACGTTGAAAAAGTAATTCGTATCCGCACCGGTGAAACCGATGTGGAAGCGCTAAGTTGATAGGAGGTAAGAGATGGAACCGACTGTAACAACTCAGTTAGCAGGGGATATCCTGCAGACCAAATACGCACTCGACACCTTTTATTTCCTGGTGATGGGCGCATTCGTGATGTGGATGGCCGCTGGCTTCTCAATGCTGGAGGCTGGCCTTGTCCGCTCAAAGAACACAGCCGAGATTCTGACCAAGAATATCGTGCTCTATTCGATCGCGTGTGTGATGTACATGCTGATCGGTTACAACATCATGTACGGTGACTCAATCTCATCAATGATTCCGGGTTTTAGTTTCGGTCTCGGTGGAGATAATGAAGCGGCTGCTGTACTGGCTGGTGGTGAAGATGCACCTTACTACTCCAATCTGTCGGACTTCTTCTTCCAGGTTGTGTTTGTAGCTACTGCGATGTCAATCGTATCCGGTGCCGTTGCCGAACGTATGAAGCTGTGGGCCTTCTTTGCCTTCGCTATCGTGTTTACCGGTATCATCTATCCAACACAGGGCATGTGGAAGTGGGGCGGTGGTTTCCTTGATGAAGCTGGCTTCCTCGATTTCGCAGGCTCCGGTGTAGTTCATATGGCCGGTGCTGCTGCAGCCCTTTCAGGTGTTCTTCTGCTGGGTGCCCGTAAGGGTAAATATGGTAAGGATGGTTCGGTCAACGCTATTCCAGGCGCTAACCTGCCAATGGCTACGCTTGGTACCTTCATCCTCTGGATGGGCTGGTTCGGCTTTAACGGTGGTTCCGAGCTCAAGGTTTCAGATATTGCCGAAGCCAATGCAACCGCGATGGTGTTTGTGAATACCAACATGGCTGCTGCTGGTGGCTGCATCGCAGCACTGCTGCTTGCTCGTCTCTGGTTCGGTAAGGCCGATCTGACCATGGCGCTCAATGGTGCACTGGCCGGTCTGGTTTCTATTACCGCAGAGCCGCTTACACCTTCACCAGAGCTGGCGACCTTGATTGGTGCTATCGGTGGTGCACTGGTTGTTGTCTCAATCATTACACTTGATACCAAGTTCAAGATTGATGACCCGGTTGGTGCGATTTCAGTGCATGGCGTGGTGGGTATCTGGGGCTTGCTGGCAGTGTGCCTCTCCAATCCGGATGCAACACTGGCGGCACAGCTGATGGGTATCGGTGTGATATTCGCCTGGGTATTCGGCACAAGCCTGATTGTATGGTTGATCGTGAAGGCTGTGATGGGCATCCGTGTTTCTGAAGAAGAGGAGTATGAAGGTCTGGATGTGGGTGAGTGTGGTCTTGAAGCTTACCCTGAGTTTAATCAGACCAGGACGTAACAAGTTGCTGAAGGTGTATATATAATCACCCGCTATTGAGAAAAAATACATCTTCCGCATGAGTGTTGGGAGCGGATCTGTTCCGCTCCCGATTCTCGTTTTTGAATTGATTGGTGCATGGTGCACTGCTCAATGTTTTATAAGGAGGTTAGACGTGAATACATCTATATTGCTGCATGCACTTTCATTGAACGATCGCATTCTGGAGCCTAATCAGCTGCCGGTTTCCGGTCATGTTTGGGGTTACGATAAGGAAGATATCAGCCGCGAAGAGTTTGTCGGGAACTGTATGTGCATGCTCTCCCTGCTCGGCATTCATGATGCGGAGATCAGTTGGGAAGAGGACATCATGGCATTCGATGTTACGCGCAAGGGGCAGCCTGTAACGGTGATTATATCGCTGCAGGATGACTCACTGACCTCGGAGTACTTCTACTTTCTGGGCATCTGGATTCGCCCACAATCGAGGACTCCATCTGAAGTGGAGTTGTTGAGCGATATGATTGCATGGGAAGAGGAGGATCTTCTGCAACCTGCGGTCTCCTATTCGGTCCGTTTTGCAGCCGAGCCGTTACAGATGCCGGAGATCAGGAAGATGATCGGCAACGATATCTTTGCTCAACGGCTGTATGGTGATGCCCTCTATCTCTGTGGGACGACTGAAGCATATCCGATTCCATCCGGGAAATTTGTTATCTGTCCGGCCAGTCAAACAGAGAATTATGTGCGCCATGAGATTCGGCATGCCCTCTATTCGCTGCGTAACCTGATGGGATTGATGAGCTGCGCCATGAATATCTATGACGCTGTTACGGAGAACAGTAGCGGTAGAGAGCTGTGTCAGGAGTTGATGGGTTTAATGGCCGCGGTCGAGCGGGAATCACCAGCAGCTGCCGATTGGGACAGGCTTGTCAGGCAAAATGGAACAATAGCACTGCGTCTGGCCTCAGAGGGTAATGAGAGTCGGAAGTTGCATGCGAAGCTGAAGGGTGTAAGCCGCTTGTTCGATGTTATTCTGGCTGAGCTGGACGTTAGTGAGATGCAGGGTATGTCGTCACTGGTTAACCGGATGCAGGTGCCGTTTGAACATGTGAAGGATAGTCTTAATGATTTTGAAGAGATGTTGTTGCAGGCTGAAAAACAGTCGCAGATTCTGCAGCCATTGATGCACTCGCGCATGCTGGCAGGTCAGCAGCTGTTACTGGAAAAACTTATCCATGCCCATCAAGGAAAATGAAGTGATCGAAACGGGTATGTTCTGTTGGCATTGGCGGCGATTCCGTGGTCTGCACGGAATCGCTGGGTAAATCAGCGGTTTATTTGTTAATTAGTAAGGGTAATAGTTCGTATTATAATCAGGGAGTTGAATTTAAAATGAACACAGCAGGTTTTGATGTATTTTTTCTCACCATGGGAGCGGCCATGGTGCTAGCGATGCATGCAGGTTTCGCCTTTCTTGAGGCGGGAACGGTACGCAAAAAAAATCAGGTGAATGCGCTGGTGCGCGTGATTACGGACTTCGGCCTCTCCACTGTTGCCTATTTCTTTATTGGTTTTGCAGTCGCATACGGGATTAACTTTTTTGCCCCGGTATCACAACTGAACAGTATCGGTGGCATCAGCAACGGTTATGAAATGGTGCACTTCTTCTTTCTTCTCACCTTTGCCGCGGCCATTCCGGCCATTATCTCAGGTGGTATCACTGAACGCGTCAGGTTCTGGCCTAACGCAATGGCAACAGTAGTGCTGGTGGCTCTGATTTATCCATTTTACGAAGGTATGATCTGGAATGGAAACCTCGGTTATCAGGCGTGGCTGGAAGCTAGCTTTGGCGCTGCCTTTCATGATTTTGCCGGCTCTGTTGTGGTGCATGCAATGGGCGGCTGCCTGGCCCTCGGTGCTGTTGTGATGCTCGGGGCCCGTAAAGGGCGTTATGGCCGGGATGGGCGTGTACAGGCAATCCTTCCGTCTAATATCCCGTTTCTGGCACTGGGTTCGTGGATACTCTGTGTCGGCTGGTTCGGTTTTAATGTGATGAGTGCGGGCAATGTCGAAGGTGTATCAGGACTTGTGGCGATCAACTCACTACTGGCCATGGTTGGTGGCCTTCTTGCAGCACTGGTGGCGGGAAAAAATGACCCGGGTTTCGTACATAATGGGGCGCTCGCTGGTCTGGTGGCGATCTGTGCCGGTTCTGATATTGTGCATCCGATCGGTGCACTGACCATCGGTGTGGTAGCTGGTGCCGGATTCGTGATTGGATTCGAGTTTATTCAGAATAAGCTGAAGGTTGATGATGTGCTGGGTGTGGTGCCACTGCATGGCGGAGCTGGGGCCTGGGGCGGTGTGGCTGCCGGTATCTTCGGATCGACTGCGCTGGGTGGTGCTGGTGGTGTGACCTTCATGGCTCAGCTGGTGGGTACGCTGACCGGTGTGGCTATTGCACTGGTTGGCGGGTTTATTGTCTATGGCGTTATTAAGAAGGTTGTTGGTATCAGGCTCTCCGAAGAGGATGAGTATATGGGCGCGGATCTTGCCATCCATAACATTAGTGCCAATCCTGAGCAGGATATGGTGAATCACTAATTCAACTCCTGTTTGTTAGATCTTCGACAGGCCCGCATGATGCGGGCTTGTTTCGTTTTCATCCATTTTTGTATTCGCTGTCACTTGTTTTCGGGTGATGCAAACGTTAGAAATCAGCAATGCGTCTATCACTGTTTTTACTGCTCTTTTTCTCATTCACATTCTCTGTTCCTGCAGCCGAGTTTGATATCTATCAGTCTGGTTATCGGCCGCTTCAGGTGGGGTTGTTGGTTTCGGCAGAGGATGGTGGAAATGATCTTAAGCTCTTCAATGGCGTGGTTACTAATGATCTTCAGTCAAGCCAGTCGTTCAAGGTAATCGACCCTCTAGCCTATCTGGCGACCTTCGAGGATAGTTGGGCGAAGGTGGAGTACGGAGACTGGCGTATTGTTGGTGCAGATATCCTTGCACTGTGCAAATTGCGCAGGGAAGAGGGGCTCTGGAAGGCGGAGGTCAGGGTTTACGACCTATTCAGAGCCAAGGAGCTGGCTTCGGTAACCGTTGAAGGTGGGCTGACACAGGTACGCAGGTTTGCCCATCGGGTGGCCGATCAGATTTACAGTGCCGCTCTTGGTATTCCCGGTTATTTCACAAGCCATGTTCTCTATGTGGATAAGCGGGGTGAAAGTTCGGATCTGATCTATATGGATCATGATGGAGCCAACAGGCAGGCGGTTGGTAAAAAATTCACACTGCTGCTTTCACCAGACTGGTCCCCGGATGGACATAGGGTTGCCCTCAACACCTATGTGGGGAATCGCCCACGGCTTGAGTTTTTCGATCTGCAGACCGGATCTCGCACTGCCTTTGGTGAATTCAAAGGGTTGAACAGTACGCCGGAATTTTCACACGATGGACGCTACGTGGCAGCTACGTTATCACACAAAACTGGCAATACCGACATCCATATCTACGACATCAAGAATGCAACCTGGCGTCGTTTTACCCATCACGAAGGGATTGATACCACGCCAACCTGGTCACCGGATGGCAAATGGATCGCTTTTGTCAGTAATCGCAGTGGGCAGCCTCAGGTCTATCGAAAGCCAGTCAGCGGCGGTCCTGTGCAGCTGGTCAGTACTCAGGGGGGGTATAATACCTCGCCGGCCTGGTCGCCAATTGGAGATCGCATTGCGATGATTTCATTGAAGAACTGGTCCTATGCTGTAACAACGGTGCGTCCCGATGGTAGCGATATCCGCTATCTGGTGGCAGGGCAGAGGGTGGAGTCACCCTCATGGTCACCCAATGGGCAGATGATTCTCTTTTCAGCTGAGGAACACAGGATTCGACGTGTCTACCGGGTGCCAAGTTGGGGAGGGCGGAGCGAGCCAATTACATCACCTGCAATCGATGCATCGGATCCGGCCTGGTCACGTCACTGATTACTTATCTGATTTTGCTTCACGGGGCTGTGTTTGTCACTGAATGATGGATGGGCATATAAAAAAACGCCCAGGGTTTGTGGCACATGTCACATGTAGATGTTATAATCGCGGTATAGTTTCACGGTTGACTAGAAACATGTGAATGTCACTATACGCTAACTAGAAGTGCTAAGGGAGAAAATTATGAATTTCAATCGTTCAAAAAAACAGACATTACTGATTGCCATTGCAGCGGCTGGATTGCTCTTTGCAGGTTGTCAGAAGAAAGTTGAAGTTGCTCCGGAGGAAAAACCAGCAGAGGTTGTGCAGGAAGTGCAGCCGGTTGTAGAAACCGTGGCTAAGCCATCGAGTAATGCAGTTTACTTTGCATTTGATCAGTCTGATCTGGATGCCGCTGCAAGGGCTACACTGGATGCAAATGCGGCATGGTTGAACGCTAATGGCGCTGTGAATGCTACCGTTGAAGGTAATTGTGATGAGCGCGGCAGCCGCGAGTACAACCTGGCTCTGGGCCAGCGTCGTGCTGACAGTGTCCGTGATTTCCTGATCTCACGTGGTGTGGCTGCTGAGCGCATCGATACCGTCTCCTTCGGTGAAGAGCGTCCTGCATGCCAGGATACAGGCGAAGCTTGCTGGGCTCAGAATCGTCGTGGTGACATTGTCACCCGTTAATTCAATTAGCATTGGAGTAGAGAGGCGGCCATTGGTTTTACCAATGGCCGTTCTTTTGTTGTGTGCGCTAACATTAAGTTCATGCGCAAAAGAGAAGCCCGTAATCACATGGGAGCAGGAGAGGGAGGACACAACCGCTTCAATTGAGGCGATCAAGGTCACTCAGGAGGAGGTTGATGCTGCTGTTCAGGCCAATGCCGTCAAGTTGACTGAGCTGGATGCCCTGAAGGTGAGTAAGCGGCTAAAGGATCTGGAAAAGGTTAACCGGACGCAGCAGGCTCAAATTGATGCGCTGACTGCCCGCATTGAGAAGTTTCACCGCAAGAGAAGGGTGACACCCCGGCCGGTAGTGAAATCCACTCCAACTGCAAAACAGGGTGAACCGTCAATGCACAGGACTACGCCTGTTAAAGCACCGGTTGCCCCGCCAGCTAACAGCAAGTCAGAACTGTATACAGACAGGGGGGCACAGGCAGAGGCTGAAAAGAATGCCTATACTGCAGCCTATCTGGCTTTGAAGAGTGGTCGTTTCGATGAGGCTTCAAGAGCTTTTAATGAACAGCTGGATGTTTTTCCTGATGGTGAGTATGCAGACCAGGCATGGTTCTGGCTTGGCGAGACACGGATTTCACAACAGGCGCTCGAGAATGCGCTGCATGCATTTAAATATGTGGCCGACCACTATCCGGATAGTGTTAAACATGCTGCCGCACTACTGAAACTTGGCCAACTCTCCGAGATGTCGAATAGTAAAAATGCGGCTGCAGATTACTACAGTCGTTTGATCAAAGAACATCCCGAGAGTGCTCTTGCTGAACAGGCTCAGGCTGCACTTGTTGATATCCGAAAGGCGGAAAGCGCAGCAGAGAAGAAGCAGGGCGAAAATTCACTTGAGAAGAAGGGTGATAGTTCGCCAGAAAAGAAACAGGGTGAAAACGCACCTGTGGAGAAGCCGCAATAACCACTTCAGCTTCACGCTTACGCATTCATGAAATTTACGACAGTGTCCAGGGTGAAAGCACCCTGGCAGGCATGCCGTGTACCTTTATCCGGCTGGCTGGCTGCCCGCTACGCTGCCTCTACTGCGACACCACACAGGCCATTCCGACCGATAGCGGTTCATGGATGCATATCGATCAGGTCATTGATGATGTGCAG
>Ga0316187_10005391_pt1 | contig 11049 bp, 12 predicted proteins | sample CroRivburrow1_MG_FD_204927 | JGI IMG/M metagenome (GOLD analysis project Ga0316187, IMG submission 204927) | Coastal sediment microbial communities from Maine, United States - Cross River worm burrow 1 | ecosystem: Environmental > Aquatic > Marine > Coastal > Sediment | place: USA: Maine...
GTCAGTAATAGCGCCTGTTTCTCCTGGTTCAATATTAGTCGAGAAAAAATGGATCTCGAAATTATCCCGAACACCCCTCTCTTTTAATGCATAATCAATCAAGCAAGCACACTCGTACATTTGCCCACCTCGACCCGCAACAAAACCATCTTTCAAGTTAAGTTTAAAACCTACATACAACACCCCTCCATTTAGTGAATTAAGTTTTTTGGCAAATTCCTCCATATCGTCTGGTCCACTACATGGCGACAAAGTATGCTCACTTGTGCCAGGAATATCGTCTTTTAAGAAGGCCGGACCAATCCCCAAAAACAACATATCATTCTCGTAGCGTCCATTATTAGTTATAACAATCCTACCGCCATCCTGTATATCTGTAACCTTATCATCAATGTAACTAATATTTCTTCTGTTAAGGAATGGCCTGACATCAACCGTGATGCCATTTTTACTCTTCTTACCGATAATAAATTCTGGGATTGCAGGAAAATATACAAATTTACCGTTACCAATCAGGGTAATATCATATACAGAATAGATTCTTCGAAAAAACCAGGTAAAAAATGGAAAAACCGGCATAAATAAAAAGTACTGGATCAAAAACAGTGATGCGAAGCCGTTCCCAACGATTATAATTCTTTTTTTCATGCTGGTTTCTCCAAAAAAATACTTCATTTAAAATACTGGCATACTCCTGGCGATGCAAACATTCCCAAACGATACATAACGCCAAAACTACTGGGCGGAATAAGCGTTGCAAGTTTTATCGGAAATTATTAGGACATATATGTTTTATTTGTTACGCATGACCTTCTTTTGCTCCTGCGAAGTAACCAATAGCATAGCCGATTCCCCCAAGAATAAAACAATATATTGGTAGTACAGCAAAAGCTAATGCGCTCGTAGAGCTTCCAGTTGCCGCACCATTAATATCGAAATACCACTGAACGTGAACAAACCACATTAAAGGGATAACTGGAATAAGAAACCCTTTTACAGCAGCTATATGCCGTTTCTGCCATTTTCTTCCCGCCATTACTGTTCTTATGTAAATAAGAATTAGCGGCAAGAGAACCCAAAGCGAGCCAATATTAGGAACCACATCAGCTAGAAATATACAAACAACTGCTGTGGTAGCTATAATTATTTGAACATTTTTTGTATTGATGTTTTCCATGTTTTTATAATTAACGACTTGCTAAGCGGTAAGTCTTTTACGTCCGCTTAAGCTACTTGTTAGCAGCTTTTTCCTCAAGCCGCTCTACAAGCCAAAGTTTTATTATGGATTGGCGTGTAACACCAACACGACTAGCCTCTTTATCAAGCGACTCAATTACCCATGAGGGAAAATCTACATTTATTCTTTTTTGTTTTTGATTAGGGCGTTGCAAGGTAGACAGATCAAGATCGTCAATAATATCCTGCTTGTTTTCATCGAATTTTTTGTCAAACTCCTTAGCTTTCATAAAGTTGTACCTCTGACTTACGTGAGTGTCTTACTGAAATAATCCTGACTACATCTTCGCGATAAGTTACTACTGCTGACCAATGTTTACCTGCAATACAGGCGACGATTAAGTAATGCGACTCAGAATTAGGTTTTGCTTTAATTTCAATAAGATCGGGGTCTCTCCAAAGCTCCTGGGCAGTAATAAAATCTATGCCATGCTTCTTTAGATTTGAAGTGCTTTTTTGTTCATCGAACTCGAAACGATACATAGAGTAAAATATATACCATTATTACTCATCTGGCAAGATTTGAGAGTTTTGGTTGCTAACGAGTCTGTAGAAAAACCCATTTCAAAAAATTGTTATTAATCTTCAACGAAACTTTATTCTTATAAACTTAAGGAATTAATTATAGGAAATTAATAGGACATATAAACCAACATACCAATTATCTAGTTGAACATCAAAATTCATCTAAAATTAGTTCTTTTGGATGATTGTGCTGGTCACAGAGAAAAGGGGTCAAGTTCGTTGTATCATATACCAAATTGTAAGTAGAAATCTTGTACATTATACATTTCACATGACCCTGTTTTTCTTATTTGCTTAGTTGGCAGGCGCGTATTATGCACCTGCCAGTGTTGAAGCAGCTTTTATGTGTTTCTGTTTAAACTGATCAAATTGAGCATTACCATTAGAGCGGCACAACTTTGTTTGCACACGGCCCCTTCTGGCCTTGCCCCACCTCATATTCTACTTTCTGCCCATCATTGAGTGTTGCGTAGTCGCCACCGCTCTGGATTTCAGAATGGTGTACGAACAAGTCTTTACCTCCATCATCTGGAGTGATAAAGCCAAAACCTTTGCCTGCATCGAACCACTTTACTGTGCCTGTACTCATTTCACTGTTTTCCTATTTTGGTTAGAATTTCATTTATGTTGATGGTGCTTTATTTATATTTTGAACTCAAATTAATATGGAAGAATTCTAATTTCACTTTTTTCACATAACAATTATATATTATTCAGCTATTTTGACGTCCTCCCCTCCCTGAAGGAAGGGGATTCCTGATACTTAAACCGTAGCAGGTTTCAGCTCATTACTGAGCTTTCCGGTTCCTGCTTCACCGAGTTTGGCAACCCAAGTCTCTCCACAGGCTAACAAGCGGTGTCCCCGCTCTAAGATATTTTTTGCCGCGACTAAATCGGCGTTCTCCTCGTGACCACACAGAACACATTTAAACTCCGACTGAGTTTGTCGGTTGTCTTTACTAACATAGCCGCAAACGGGACAGGTTTGACTGGTGTACTTTGGATCGACATACAGCACCTGACCACCCGACCAGTGTTGCTTGTATTCCAAAAAGGATTTAAACATTCCCCAGCCTTGATCGAGGATCACCCGATTCAAGCCTGATTTCTGTTTCACCATCCGTCCCGGTTTTTCACTATCACCTTTCGCCGATTTCGTCATATTCTTTATCTGTAAGTCCTCAAGCACAATCATGGCGTGGCTTTTGCTGAGCGTGGTTGAGAGCTTGTGCAGGCGATCATGACGAATATTGGCTATTTTGGTGTGTAAGCGGTTAATTTTTTCTTTGAGCTTGCGCCAGTTATTGGAATACCTAACCATTCTGGCTAAACGCTTTTGCAGACGTTTGATTTTAGCCTGACAGAAGCTGACCTCGATGGGATCGTCAAATTGACCATCGGATACGGTCAACAGCCGTTTAACGCCCAGATCAATCCCCACCATTGATGGGGATGGGTGAACGGACTCTGGACACTCTATTTCAACCTGAATGGCAACAAACCAGTGTTTACCCTGACGGGAAACCGTGACATTTTTTGGCGACCCTTCAATGTCTCTGGATTTTCTGAAACTCACCCAACCCATTTTAGGCAGAAAAATTCGCTTACCTTCAACTTTAAAACCCTGAGGAAAGGTAAAGCTGTCTTTGTCGCCGCGTTTTTTAAACGTGGGCATTTTTTTCAAGGCTTGCTTTTTGTCAAACGCATCTTTAAACGCTCGCTCCAGTTGCTTTAAGGTTTGTTGCAAGGTTTGCGCAGGTGACTGCCTTAGAAAGGCATACTCGTCACTTTTCTTCCAAAGTTTACTGAACCAGTCCAGTTCCTGATACCACAACATGGGTTGTTTCTTTTCCAGGTAATGAAGATTCAATGCTAATGCCTTGTTCCACAAAAAACGACAATTACCAGCGTACTGCAACATGAGCGGTTCTGTTTCAGTATTGGTATTGAGTCGGTATTTGAAGGCTTTACGAATGATCATGAACTCAATCATACTATTGGTCTATGGAAAAGAAAACCGATATCCGAACTGGAAGACTTACACGGTATTTTTTCCAATGTCTGCCATGATTTTGAGGCTGAATTGGTTGAATTTGATGGTGAAGATCATCATGTTCATTTACTGATCAATTATCCACCCAAAATAGCCATATCGGCTTTGGTTAACAGCCTCAAAGGGGTTTCCAGTCGCGTGATCCGAAAGAAGAACTTTCCGTCTGTTCGGAATAAATTATGGGGTGGTGCGCTATGGTCTCCATCGTATTTTGCCGGTAGCTGTGGTGGTGCTCCTATTGAGATTATCCGACAATATATCGAACAGCAACGAACACCGCATTAGGAGAGCCTGCCCTGCATAGCGCTTGGGTATTGCTTCGCAATACGTGCCTTATATCCCCGCCCTGAAGGGCGAGGTTTTACGGCACATTTGATAAATAGTTTATTCCACTGTGCTATTAAAAATAATTTTAAAATTGAATAAATAGGTTAATTGTTAACCAGTTCTGTGGGTATTGGAAAAGCCTGAAATAAAAATACAATGCTATTTCTTTAAAGCTAAGCACAAATCAATACCACAATAAATAACTTTAATTCAATGACTTAAACGCTTTAACTCATTACTAATTAATACACATTTGCCATTTTACTTACCTTATCCAGTCAATTTCAGGTAATAGAGTTTGTTTATATAACCGCGTTTATAGAAATAGTTGTAGTCGACCAGATCCGTGAAATGTGGATCAAGTAAATATAAAAGTAACTGTCCTGTAATGGACAAAATTGTACATTTGTAATGATCTGTTAGACTTTAATTTATAAGCTAAAGCTAAAACCAAAGAGTTGCTCCTGCCCGGTTCTTTTTAACGACTATTGAGACCACAATTATGCCAATCGATCCCTTAAACGACCCTTACGTCCTTGAAGGCCGTATCGTCACCATGGATGAGCAGAGCACCATTTTAGAGCACGGCGCCATTTATATCGCTGAAGGCATCATCAAGGCTGTTCAGTCTGAGTCGGAACCTTCACCGGTGGGTTTTGAAAATGCGAAACGTGTCAATACCGGTGACACCATCTACCCCGGCCTCATTGAACTGCATAATCATTTGTCCTATAACGCCATTCCATTGTGGGACGTACCACAGAAATATGCCAATAATGGACAATGGCGTGGCATAGACGCCTACCGACGTCGGATAACTAAACCGGCCCAAGTTTTGGGAGACACCGGTGGCCTTATTGAAGCACTGGTGCGTTTTGTGGAGATGCGAGCGCTGTTGGGAGGAGTCACGACCTCACAGGGAATTACCTTGTCCTCTGCACCTGAAATCAGGAGATACTACAAAGGCATTGTCCGCAACGTCGAACAACCTTTAAATCCTAATTTACCTGCCGCCGGCACTAAAATTGGAAATCCCAACAAGAAAAAGGCCGCTGACTATCTTAAAAACCTAAAGAAAAAGAGTTGTTATCTGCAGCATTTGAGCGAAGGAACAGATAAAACCGCGCGTGGGTGGTTTTTGCGCCTAAAGATGGATGATGGCAAATGGGCGCTGAATAAGGCATTTTGTGGAATTCACAGCACTGCGCTCAAGGAAGAGGACTTTGAGATCATAGCCGACCATGGTGGCTCCATGGTGTGGTCTCCCTTATCCAATTACTTACTCTACGGCGCCACGGCGGACCTAAGCGCGGCAAAAAATGCAGTTATCAATATGGGTCTAGGATCTGACTGGGCACCCAGTGGGTCAAAGAATCTGCTGGGCGAATTAAAAGTCGCATGGTTGGCCAGCCAGGAACAAGGCAACATATTCAGCGCTGAAGAAATTGTCGCCATGGCCACCCGCAATCCGGCACGTATCGCTGGTTGGCAGGAAAGTCTTGGCAGTATCGAGTCCGGAAAACTAGCAGACTTGGTTGCCATTAATGGACAACAAGATGACGACTATATGCGTCTCATCAAGGCGCGAGAGACGTCTATCACTCTAACCATAATCAATGGTGTACCGCGCGTTGGACAAAAGCGGCTAATGAAGGCCTTTGGGCCTGGCACTGAAAACATTGAAATTGGCCGTTCAGAAAGGGTGCTCAACCTGGCCCAAGCCGATGCTGATCCCCTAGTAGGGCAACTCACCCTGGCAGAGGCCACAAGTCGGCTGAAAAATGCCATGGCAAACCTACCAAGCCTGGCCTTGGATTTAGACAATGCGGTGGCTGGAGGTGTTGCAGGTGGTAGCATAGATAATGAAGGCACGCACTGGCATATCGACCTCGATTTGGCAGAAGACGATCTTAAAATTGAAACCGCTCAGGGTGTGAGCCCTAAACCTCTTTCGTTTTATATTACTGAACCGATGGAACTGGAAGACATTACGGTGGTGGATGATAACAGCCATCTGCGCAAACTCGTGGCCGCGCGAAACTTGCCGGAGTTTATCAAAACGGGACTACCGCCATTATATGGCGAAACGATTGCTTTGCCCGATGCGGGCCATTTTCTTCTACAATCAAAAGAAAAGTTGGCTCCCCAACTCCTTCAAACCACACGTGATCTATTCACTTTTTTACGGACCTCAGGTGAGTTAGACCTAGAGGACCGCAAGTGTATTGTTGACCAGGCCATGTTGATTGTCGAAGAAAACTATGTGCACTTACCCCTAAAACGTGCCATGCATGCCGTGGATCCAATACAACAACTACGGCTTTTGCAACATCGTCTTGACGAGGCCATGGAGGGCGAGCTATGCCCCGAGATTGAGTTTCACAATGAAATCAGTCGTATTTTTAATTCTCTTCGTGACCTCCATACCAGTTATCGTCTGCCCTACCCTTATCTTGGAAAAAGTGCGTGGCTACCGTTTTTAATCGAACAGATTTTTGAAAATGGAGTACAAAAATATATTGTATCCAAAATTATTGGAGATGCCGGACCCGATTCTTTTAAAACAGGGGTAACAGTGACTCACTGGAATGGAATGCCCATACATCAAGCAGTCCTGCACAATGCAGAGCACCATGCCGGCAGTAATGAGGCCGCTCGCCACGCACGCGGTTTAAACTCCTTGACGATTCGCCCTCTCGCCCATGGTTTACCCCCTGAAGAGGAATGGGTCACATTAGTCTATCTGGATGAACACGGCCAAACGCAAGAATGGCGGCAAACGTGGTTGGTCTTTGAACCCGGTCTTAGCTTAAACCATGTATTACCAAGTGGCGATAATAAAGAGGCCAGCGCATTGGGGCTTGATGACCATACCGATGACATCCAACAATGTAAAAAAGTCCTGTATGTGCCGTCAATTACGGAGTTGGAAACGGCGGCAAATGAAAAAAAGCGTAAACTCCTGGCTGCCGGAAAACCTCTATCTAAAAGCACTTTAGAAACATTTCTACCCGGCATATTCAAGGCATCCGAGGTCCATGAAAATGGAAAAAAATATGGCTATATTCGTATATTCAACTTTAACACCAACGATGCCGATGCATTCGTCGATGAGTTTGTCCGTTTAACAGAACAATTTTCCAACAATGGATTAATTATCGATGTGCGTGATAATGGCGGCGGTCTTATCTATGCCGCCGAACAATTGCTGCAAGTACTCACACCACTGCAAGTTGAGCCAGAACGTGCGCAATTTATAAATAGCCCATTAAATCTTACGATTTGCCGAAATCATAAAAAATCCAGTCTTTTTCCGGGCCTCGAATTAGGCAGTTGGATTAACTCCATTAGACAGTCCGTAGAAACTGGTGCAACCTACTCACTGGGATATCCAATAACCGATGCGGCTAAATGTAACAATATTGGACAACGTTATTACGGACCAGTGGTATTGATTGTTGACCCCCTGTGCTACAGCGCAACGGATATTTTTGCAGCAGGCTTTAAGGACCACAATATTGGACCCATAATTGGAGTGGGCAATAACACCGGTGCAGGTGGCGCCAATGTCTGGTCTCACGGATTATTACGCAAGCTCATGCAGCCAGACCAAGTAGAAGATATAAGCTCCCCCTACAAGCCACTGCCACGAGGCACGGATCTGCGGGTTGCTATTCGACGCACGGTCCGAGTAGGTCCTAATGCCGGTAACGTTGTCGAAGACCTTGGCATCGAACCCGATTTTATCTATCAAATGACGCGTCAGGATGCCTTAGAGAATAACAAGGATTTAATAAAATTCGCGGTAACACATTTGGCAAACAGGAAAGCGCATACCTTAAAGCTGGCTCTAGAAGAACGTGATTATGGCTTGCCGGCAATCAAAATAGCAACACGCAATGTCGACAGGATTGATACGACAATTGGTAGCAGTCAAATTCGCTCTCATTACCCACACAGTGGTGTCACCCACATCGAACTTCAAGACGAACTCGGTGATATTAAAACCGACAAATTGGAAGTAGATCTAAAGGGTTATAAGAACGAGCAATTAGTGGTTCGCCGACATGAAATTTTTCCCCTAGCAACACCACAAGTAGGGATAACGAGGAGAAATCATGAGCCAGTCATTTAACAAAATCGTAACCAAGAATTACCGTAATAAAACCGCAAAAGAGATATTAAACGCTGCTCCCGATGCCCTCAAAGGTGTTTCCGCCGATGATGCCAAACTATTAAAGCAGGCCTTTGGCATAGATGATGTGCGTGATTTTGCCGATAATAAATTTTTTAGTCGGGCTCAAGCCATATTGGCTGGCTCAGGCACACCCACCTATGACGCCGGACCACCTCCTTCTTGGGGTGCTTTTTTCAATCGGGCACCATTGGAACACTACCAACAATTCCCAACAGATTTTCGTCTGGAATTTGGTCCGGTCTATTACCGAGGCCGACTCGACGGTACGGCTCGCCTGATCGTGGTGGGCCAGGACCCGTCCGTCAATGAAATATTGGCCCAACGAGTTTTTGTGGGCCACTCTGGTCAACGCTTGCAAGGGTTTTTTCGTAAACTGGGCCTAAGCCGCTCTTATATCATGGTAAACACCTATCTTTACAGTGTCTCCGGACAGTTTATGGGAAATCTGAAAAAGTTGAGTGCCGAAGCACCCATATTACCCTACCGTAATGAATGCTTGGATCGCTTATTGGATTTGAATCCTGCAGTGGCTGTATTGGCGGTGGGTCGAGGTGCTCAAGATGCCGTTGCACGTTGGCCACGAAGCAGTGAATTAGAGATTGTGGAAATGACTCACCCATCGGCACGCGATGAAGCGGCATTGTTAGCAAATTGGAATAACGCGCTCGAAAAACTACGCCCCATAATCGAAGCAGACGACAATAGCGTAATAGATGACAACCCGTTCGGCGACACGTTTACCGACGACGATTACATGGCTATTCCACGCTTCGACTTACCCTTTGGCTTAGCTTCATGGCACGGCGTCGGTAGTCACGCAAGACGGGATGGGCCAGACAAAATCATTTGGAAGTCGCCTTAGTATGTTAATACAGCAGAATACTATGCTGCGTCTTCTGATCGAACAGATAACACATCCGTTTCATTTAAGTATCGAACATCACCATTCTTTAACGTCAAAAGTGCGCGCGTTTTTCCAGTACCTAAAACGAATTCGACCTCGATACCGTCTGGATCGTAAGTCTCAACCACGGCACCTAAGTCGCCTTTCATCAGGCCATGCTCCGGTATATCTTTTTCAAGAACAACAGTATCAAGTTCTTTGATGGTCACAGCTAATCTCCTGGGTAGGCGGTGATAAACCGAGGAAAATCTTCTTCTGCACGAATGATCCAAGCGGTCACGATCGACAATGATTTTCCAGACGGTCCAATAATAATACCACGGATTACATACTTTGTTCCGTATTCTGTGGATTCCCCTTCATGTGCAGGATTTGCCAAAAGTGTCATTAATTCAGACTGAAATAATAACCAATTGTGTTGATAAAAACCTAACTCATTGAAAATACGGGCTTTAAACCTACCGATTGAATGTGATGGAGATACCAAATAATCACGTATCTTTTGCTCAGATATCACCGCCCTATGAGAATTAGGCAATTTCAATTTTTTCCCCCTAATAATAAGCGCCTTTGGCTCAATAATTTAAATTTGGACATTGACATATATTAGGCCGAAATTTCAATGGCTAAAACTAAATACCATACCCATCGGATCAAAAACTATAATGACCAATGCCTATGCTGCCTAAAGGATATCTCCTCGTAGATGCATTATTAATGATTTTCCCTGCTGGTGCCACAGATATCGAACAAAATAAAGATGAATGCATCGGTCCCTATAAAGGGAAAAAACAATAAAAAATATATAGATTAGCTTCAACGAGTTTCATTAATGTAGATATCACGGAGGCGGTGTTTATGCCAGTGTCTTCACCAAAAAGAGGATCACTGACTTACCTAAGTGGATTACTATCAGTGAGACTTGAACCACATTCAGAAGGAAATAAAAAAGTTGAAGCCAGCGTGAGTGGTTTGGTGCAACTTCGAACTGGCCTGCATTAAATTGAGTGGCAATGCATTGGAATTTATTATTAATTTTCTGCTTGTATTGCAATTCCCACTTCCAACTCCTCAAACCAGTCGAGAAAGCGTTTAACATCATCGCCTTTGAATATTCTGCCGTGCTGAGGCGCCATGTAATCGATATTCAGTTTACGCACACGCTTTATCCAGTCATTCTTGGCACGATTCGATGGCATCCAGCGTTTGTGGAACATCTCCATTTTTGGAATATGTTCATCAAAGTCTTCCACGAATTGGGGCGCTTCGTTCGCTTCCAATGCGGCACCGACATCGCCGCTCATTAATATTTTTGCCTTTGGATCGTAGACATGGAAATTACCTGAGGCATGCAGGTAATGTGCGGGTATGAGTTCAAGACCGATCGATCCAAGATCAATGGTGCCACCCTCATCCGGGATGGCCGCATATTGGATATTATTCATACCAAAATGCCTGAGAAAACCTTCCCACAACCAGGGTGCATGCAGTTTTGCATGCGGCAATGCCTGATCCCATAGACCAAGAGACGAAATAATGTCCGGGTCCTGGTGCGAGGCAAACAGATCGGTTATCTCGTCGACTTTTGCGTGATGCAGGATGGCGCCGAGCATGGGCGCAAAAACTTCAATTCCACCAGGGTCCATTAACAAGGCTCGATTGCCAGCTACCACCATGTACTGGTTGGTGTCGATGATGCCTTCCGGTTTTTCCGGATCGCGCCCGAACATAATCCACTGGTGTTCCTGATCGAAAATTTTGCTTGCTTTCATTTTTTATTCCTTGTGATTATTCAGGCCTGCTTTC
>Ga0316187_10005395_pt1 | contig 11045 bp, 8 predicted proteins | sample CroRivburrow1_MG_FD_204927 | JGI IMG/M metagenome (GOLD analysis project Ga0316187, IMG submission 204927) | Coastal sediment microbial communities from Maine, United States - Cross River worm burrow 1 | ecosystem: Environmental > Aquatic > Marine > Coastal > Sediment | place: USA: Maine...
GAATATGCATATCACCATTTTCAAACAGGCTGGACAACTCTGCCCGCTTCATCATGTTGCCAAAGTTGCCCTCAAGCTCCGCAAAGCCCCTCCAGAGCATGCCTGATGGACTTCCGGGGGTAAGTGTTGCCGAAAGTTTTAAGCGAAGATCGTTTAATCCTGCCTCAAAAGATCTTAGATCTATCTTGCCTTCTCCCGGCATGGAGAAGATAGCAGCAACATTGTTTAACACTAAATCACCGGTCTGCAACGTTTTTGCCTTAAGCACGCCTATGCTGTTTAACGCAGATGCCAGGCGAATTGTCGCCCCCTCAATACGTGCATCATCCCATAAGAATTCCTTCAGCTCAGCCCGAAGCGCCCATGATTTCTGGTGCTCTTCCGTACTATGGGAAAGCGTAGTCGGCAGTGCGTTCCGATTCAGATAATCGGCATTGACATCCAACTCCCATGGAGCAGGGCCAAAGGGTGCAAAAATTTCCAGGCCACCTGAGAATGATGCTGTCTCCAGCCGTTTCAACTTCAGACGGAGTCCGGAAGCTGAAAGCTCCCCATTACCGCGAAGACGTAAAAGCGGATTCGGACAGACAATCTTCTCCATGAGGAACGTTGGGACGCCCTGTTTTTCAATACTTTTGCCCTGATAGGTAATATTTAATGAATCTCCCGCCGCCTTCTCTGTCCCCAGAAGGTTTGACCAGGAAGTCTGCTTTAAGTCGATATCTCCATACCAATTTCCATCGAACTTCAGAGATGTGTGAAGTGTTCCCGCTGCAGACTCAATGGGTAGATGAAAATGGCCGGCCAGCCGGGAAAGAGGCCCCTCTGCACGACCCTCCATCGATACAATCTTCCAGGCTCCTGAGTCCCCCCTTTTAGCAACCAGATCGGTCTTTCCGCTTAGATGCGGCGTTGCCCACAATAGTTTGTTAAAACGGATGTCTTCATTCAGTTGCCACACCACCTCTCCCGAAGAGACCTCAATGGGAATATCTTTAATTTCCAGAGACCATTGAGTCAAAGGCTTCAAATGCAGAATTGCACTTCGTGGAAGATCCTCCTCCGGCATCCATTTAATAGAGAATTCAGTGTCTGCTGCGGCAGCAGTCCAATGTATCTGAGCCGCCTCATCGGCATCCAGCCATGCATGAAGTCTGCCTGTATCAGCTTTTGAAGTTCCGGTAATTTCGAGCAGCAGCGAATTCCACGAGATGCTCAAGCCGCCCTTTGCCTCGCCTATTTCATGTGGCAACTCTGTTGAGACTACAATGGCTTTAAGGCCAGCCTGATCAAGTTCAACATCGGCCTCTGTATGAACGACCGCATCCTGATCAATGCCAAGGGATATATCTGCATCATCCACATGCGCCGTTACATGATACTGAAGTGAATCCCATTCACTGCTGGTAGGCAGAGTCGCCCATGGAGCTGCCCATGCAAATGCCAGCTCAGCCCTTGCATCGGAGGCAACCCCACCATGCATACTGGCCAGCCATTCATGCCATGCTTTATCATCATCCAGAGGCTTCAGGCCATTCCAGATCAAGGGCATATCAACATGTGGTGAGGTGGCTGAAAGTATAAACTTTCCGTCTTTCCACTCAGCTTTGGCATGAATCAGGCTCTTTCCTGATCGCAACTCAAGGGATTCGAACAGCGCCTGCTCAAACAACTCCTCCCCTACTCCACTTTCCAACACTGATTTTCCCTTGAGTGAATCAAATTCCCACTTGGCATCAAGGATCGAAAATGCAACGGGCGATGCTTCGTTGGAAGTTAACGCAAAACCAAGGCTCCAATGCTTTGCACGAGTCTGCTCAAATGAAACTTCTCCTGCCATAGCGCCGCCAAAGCGATCCCGCCATATCTCAGGCATCCAATCCAGATTTGAGAAACTTGCCTCAATCCGTTTCGGAAGCCTTTGATCTCCCATCTGGACACTCATGCGGGCACCGGGAACTCTTGCGTGCAGCGACTGCTCTTTTGCATCAAGCAATAGCGTGAAATGACCCAGCCGACCGGAATGCTCACCATAACGCCAGCGAAGTTCTGTATCTTCCAAAGTTACCATCGCCGGCACATCGTGATGATTAGAATGGCTATCCGCATCGATAACCACATCAATTTCACCACCACTGAGCCGAATACCCAATGGTGTAAAACGCCCCGACAGAAGCTCCATTGTTGATATATGGACTGTGATTCTGCTATCACGAACAACAATTGAGGCATCGCGATTGGCAAAAGAGCTGGCATCGGCCTTCAGTCCCAGGCTCCCGGCCCAGTACCATGACAGCTCTCCCAGATTGAGTTCTTTAAGCCCAAGATCCTCTTTAAGAAACGCTTCGATGTCCGGACGGACTGTTTTCAGATCCGGCGCAAACAGCCAACCTGCCACCCCTGCCAATATCGCTACTGCCAACAGCGCAAAAAAGACGCGCCGGCCCATGGCCAGCGCGATATTTTTCCAACCGGCAGTGTTCAATTTGAATCCATGCTCAGGCGTTGTCCTGCGCCTCTAATTGCTTCACCTTCTTCTCCAGTGCTTGAACGAGGCCCTCGAAACCACCATTACTTTTGATCCCCTCTTGGAAGTCCTTACGGAAATTACTGACCAGGCTCACACCCTCAATTCTGATGTCATACACCTGCCAGCCCGTTGCTGTCTGGTGCAGGCGATACTCCACAGGCACCTCTTTATCCGCATCAACAACCCTTGTTTTTACGCGAGCCTTATCTTTCTTGAACTGGGCTCCATCACAGACCACCTTCTGGCCATGGAAGGAGGCCAATCGATTACCATAGGAACGCTCAAGCAGTTTGCGGAACAGCTCCGTAAAGTTTGCTCTTTCGGCCTCGGAAATATCGTTCCAAGCCTGAGCAAGGCTTCGTTGTGACATCTCTCTGTAATCAAAACGGCCGGTGACAACTTTTCGAATATTATCCCTGTCCTCCTCCGTAAGCTTCGACGTATCTTCACGGGCTTCAAGAACCTTGATGATTCCGTTCACAGTGGCCGCAACTACGCTCTTGGGATCATCCGTGCTGGCCCAGGCGCTGCCCGCAATAACCATTGTCACCAGCAGGGCAATGAAAGATTTAAATGAAACCGCTTTAAACATCATGAACTCCATCAATTTTTATCTGCCGATCAAATCCGACCGCAACAGTTTATCAGCTTCAAACTGTTTACATGGGAGTAATTTATTTCTCGCCGGAGGAAAAAATATACTTGCTTACCAGATCTTCAATATTGATTGCTGACTCGGTCTCCTCAATCTCATCACCGGCCTGCAGCATTTCATCATCGCCGCCCTGTGAAATACGGATATAACGTTCGCCGATGATGCCTTTGGTGCGAACCGAGGCAATCGCATCCGAAGTCACCGGAATACCCTCATCAATCAGCAAAATCAGTTTGGCTTGCGACCTTTCATTCACAACAACATCGCCTACCCGGCCGATCACGACCCCCGCCATCATCACATCGCTTCCCGAACGCATGCCGCCGGCATCCGTAAAAACCGCTTCCAGCGCATAACCGGAAGCCCCTATGCCACCGATCTGTCCAAGTTTTACAGCCATCCAGCTGATGCTGATGATTCCCACCAGGACAAATGCCCCGACAACCATCTCAATTTTCTTATACTCATTCATAATTGCTCTCTCTATAGGAAGAATGAAGTCAAAACATAGTCCAGCATCAAAATGCCGACCGAACCAATCACGACAGCCTGTGTTGTTGCCCTGGCTACGCCCTCTGTGGTCGGCACGGCCCGATAACCGATGTAGGTACAAACCGAACCCACCAGAAAACCGAATGCCAACGCCTTGGTCCAGCCCGCATACAGATCCTCAGGCAACACCTTGGCGATCATCTCGCCAGTAAATGCTCCCGCATTTACGCCCAGCAACTCAACACCGACCACATAGCCTGCTGCCAGGCCGATAATATCAAACATCGAGACCAGCAGAGGCAGGGCAATCGTTGTCGCCACAATCCTGGGAAGAATAATCCGCGCCTGAGGATTTACGGCCATCATCTGTAGCGCATCCAGCTGCTCGGTTACCCGCATGATGCCGATCTCGGCTGTAATGCTCGAACCGGCACGCCCCACCAGCATCAGGGCTCCCAAAACCGGCCCTAACTCACGAATAATGGAGAGTGCCACCGCTGAACCCAACAAAGACTCTGAGCCAAACTTGGCAAGCGTGTAGTAGCCCTGCAGTGAAAGCACCATGCCGGTAAATGCGCCGGTAATGGCAATAATGACAAATGAGCCAACGCCCAATGCATAAAGCTGAAGAACGAAGTGCTTGCCCTGCCATGGTGGCGCAAAAATCAGTGCCAGCGATGAACCCGTGATGGACGCCATATCACCCAGCCATGCGACTGCACCAAGCACTTTTCGCCCCAACCTTCCAAGCAGCCGTTCAAACCCGTTATGTGCTACTACCACCTGATTACTCATCCGAATTTCTCCACGGCTCCACCCAGAAGATCATCAATATAGGGTGTCTTACTGCTGGAGAAAGGAATCGGGCCATCAGGCCTGCCCTCGATGAACTGGCCAACCCGCTCATCCGTACTGTTGCGAATCTCATCCGGAGTTCCCTCCGCAATGATCTCTCCCTGCCAGAGCAGCACCACATGGTCTGCAATCGACAAGCCTGCATGCACATCATGGGTCACAACAACTGAAGTCATTTTGGTTTTCTGCGTCAAATCATGAATCAGTGTGGTAACCACGCCGGCAGAGATCGGATCCAATCCGGAAGTTGGCTCATCGAAAAAGACTATTTCGGGATCCATTGCCAGAGCCCGGGCAAAGGCGACGCGCTTGGCCATGCCGCCGGAGAGCTCGGAAGGCATCAGGTGCCCAAAGCCTCTCAGTCCCACCTGCTCAAGCTTCATGGATACAATCGTGCGGATCACTGACTCATCCAGCTTGGTATGCTCATGCAGTGTAAATGCCACGTTGTCATAGACGTTCAAAGAATTCAGCAGTGCAGAGTACTGGAATACCATACCCATGCGCGAGCGCAACTCATAAAGGCGCTTACGGCTTACATGCGCAAGGTCATCGCCATCAAACCAGATCGCACCGGATGTCGGCGTATCCAGTGCGGCCAGCAGTCGAAGAAGTGTTGTCTTGCCTGAGCCTGAACCACCCATAATCACCGTAGTGGCGTGCTCACGGATATGCACATCGGTACTATTCAGTGCCAGCGTATCGCCAAAACGTCGTGTAAGCTGCTCTGCCCTGATCACAGGCGGCTTCCCCGGAAAACTGTTTTCATGTGGTGAAATCTAGCCCGAACCATGGTTAAAGAGAATGTAATTTATGGCAGATATGTCAAAAAGAACCGGCCCATGATCATTAAACCATGATCTCACTTCCCGGCAGCCATTTTGTTTCGAAACAATATTTCCTCTAACACCTTGTAAAAAAACATGTTTCTTTCGCCAAAAAAGATAACCCAAGCACTGTTTTATTCCCTGTTTCATATCATGTTCGCAGCAATCTTTAGCTGCTGCTTTGCCCCCTCATTTTAGATAGTATCGGGGAATGAGTGATGACTCCCTGCAAAAATCAATCGCTGCCACACCACATCTTGAAAAGAAGATAGCCCATCTCTTCAGCATCTCACCACTGTTTGCTGAGCTGATGCGCAGTGCAACTGAGGATGAGATGACTCGTCTTTTCCTTCCAGAAGAGAGCGCCCTGCTTCCGAGTGCCTCCTCGCCATGGGTCCCGGGCAACAGTTTTGATAACCCGAATGATGCCATGCTTGCACTGCGCAGCTGCAAACGGCTCGGCATGCGCCATTTTCTCTGGTGGGAGCTGGGGCTGCATGCTGACATTGAGAAATCAGCCAGGCATCTGGCCATCTGGGCAGGGGGCCTGCTGCAATCATCCTTTGAGATTGCCACGGAACTTCTAGCTCGCCGCTACGGCAGAATCGCGCAGGGTCGCTTCACCATTATCGGCCTCGGAAAACTTGGGGGCATGGAGCTCAACCTCGGTTCGGATGTCGACATTCTTTTCATCTGGGATAGCGAAAGTCGCGAAACCTCAGGTGGCCGAACCTCCATTCCGCCTCAGGAGTACTACCAGCACCTCTCCCGTATGATCATCAAGCTGATGGGCGAGCACAGCGTTGGTGGTATCGTCTGGCCGGTTGACATGCGCCTGCGTCCAGGTGGAGATGGCTCAGCCATCTGCCTGAACCTGGATGCCACACTCGATCACTACTGCAGTTACGGTCAGACATGGGAACGGGCGATGCTGATCAAGGCTGCACCTGTGGCCGGTGACTTTTCGCTGGGCGCAGAGTTTCTGGAGGGTATTCGCCCCTTCATCTATCGCCGCTATCTCGACTACACCACGGTTCAGGCGCTGGCCAAAATGAAACAGCGCATCGATGCTCAGGGTAGCCTGCATGAGATCGGTGAAGGCTTTGATGTGAAACGCGGGCGCGGTGGTATTCGCGAAATCGAATTTTTCATCCAGTCACTGCAACTGCTGCATGGCGGACGCAATCCGAAGCTGCGCAGCCAGCCGAGCATGCCGACCCTCATTCAGCTCTGTGAGCACGGGGTTATTCAGGCCGAGGACAGAGATATTCTGCACGCAGCCTATCGTTTCTGGCGGGAGGTGGAGCATGCGATCCAGAGCCGGAAAGGGCAGCAGACCCATAAACTTCCAGCTGATTTTGAAGCCTACCTGAACAGCGCACTTGGCCTGAAAGATGTGTTGAGCGACATGCGCTTCCAGGCCGAGAAGGTGCACGAGATCTTTGCAGATCAGTTTGCCGAGGTGGAGCTGGAGAGCGTATCCGGCCTCGCCTGGCTTGAGCTGGAGAAAACTGAGCTTGTGAGCCAGCTTGAAAAGTTTGATGAAGAGCAGGTGAACAGAACACACAATGCCCTGAGCAGAATCGATTCTCAATTGGATCGGGGCGTTCTGCCCGAGCGCAGCCGCCAGCAGGTTGAAAAGATTCTCGCCATCTGCATGGAGGCGTGGCGTGTCGATGCCAACGGTGTGCAAGCCATCGAACAACTCACCACCCTCTTTCAGAATATTGCTGGCCGCGCCACATGGATCGACCTTCTGGCCACCCATGAGACTGTGCTGCAGTGGCTGATCAGCATGCTCTCTGCCAGCAGCTATATTGCCGAACATCTGGTCAAGAACCCCTCATGGCTGGAGTGGCCGGTTGAGGATGAGCGTGGCGCGGGAAGAATCAAAACCATTCTCAAGCAGTTTCAATCGCTTGATCCGAATGAGCTTGATGAAGAGCAGTTTCTGGCCGAGATGGGGAGACTTACCGACCAGGCGCGCCTGACCTGCGCTGTTGAAGTCGCCTCGGACAATGATGCCGATCCTCTGCTGATTGGCGGCTGGATGTCGGATTGTGCTGATCAGGCAACCCGTGCGGCACTGAAACTCACTTTGCACCAGTTTAAACTACCGCAAGATTTTCCGCTGGTGGCGGTTGCCATGGGCAAGCACGGAAGTCGGACGATGGGCCTGGTATCCGATCTCGATATGGTCTTTCTCTTTATCTGCGATGACCCATCTGGGGCAGGCCCTAACGGACGCAGCATGCGCGATTGGTCGCAGCGTATCGGGCGCCGCATGATTCAGCACCTCACCCTTGCACCACCATTCGGGGCAGGCTTTGAGTTTGACTCACGACTTCGTCCATCCGGTGCCAAAGGCGCACTGGTCAGCACGCTTGCCAACTTTGAGACCTATCAGCTGCAGGAAGCTCAGGCGTGGGAACATCAGGCGCTCACTCGCGCCAGAACCGTCACCGGTGCCGACGACATGCAACAGAAAGTGGCGGCAGTCATCGATGGTGTACTGAACCAGCCAAGGGATAAAAAAGCACTTGCTGCAGAGGTTCTTTCCATGCGCGAGAAGATGGTGGAGCATCTCTCCAGCAAGGCATCGAAGCAGATCAACATCAAGCAGGATCCCGGCGGTCTTGTCGATATTGAATTCCTTGCGCAGTATGCACGCCTTGCATTTGGCGGCAGTGAAAAAGGAACTGCCGGCATTTTTCGCCAGCTCCCCTCCTCGGCTCCGGCCAACTGGAGAGATGCGGCTGAAATGCTGGTTGAAACCTTTATTGATTATCGACGAATGGAGAATGCACTTCGTGTTCATCTCTGGGCATCGGTTGGCAGGCTTCCAGCAGACGATACCGCCTCAGAATGGGAGACGCTGAGACGTCATGCGCCGATCAAGCGTGTGGATGAGTTGCAGCAACGAATGGTTGAAATTCGGAAGCTATTTATCGAGCTTTTGAATCATGTTGAAGCGTGAATGTGTAGTGATTAAGAAAGTACGGAGCATGAAATGAATTTTGCTGATCGTGATGGTCTGATCTGGTTTGATGGAAAAATGGTGGATTGGCGTGATGCCAAGGTCCACGTTCTAACCCATACCCTGCACTATGGCATGGGCGTGTTTGAAGGCGTCCGCGCCTACCATGCCGACCAGGGCACAGCTATTTTTCGCTTGAAGGAGCACACAGACCGTCTTTTCCGTTCGGCACATATCATGAATATGCCAATGCCGTTCTCTAAAGATGAGATCAATGCTGCTCAACTGGCGGCGGTTAAAGAGAATAACCTGGACTCAGCCTACCTGCGTCCAATGGTTTTCTATGGCTCGGAAGGCATGGGCCTGCGCGCCGACAACCTGAAAACACACGTTATTGTTGCCGCATGGAGCTGGGGCGCCTATCTGGGCAAAGAAGCACTCGAAAAAGGCATCCGCATCCGCACTTCCTCCTTTACCCGCCATCACGTTAATGTCGCCATGTGCAAAGCCAAGGCGAACGGCAACTATATCAACTCAATGCTGGCGCTCTCCGATGCACTGCGCGACGGCTACGACGAAGCGCTGCTGCTGGATGTGGACGGCTTTGTTGCCGAGGGCAGTGGTGAGAACTTCTTCATGGTCTACAACGGCGTGATCTACACACCGGAACTGACTAGTGCTCTGGACGGCATCACCCGTGCTACGGTCATTCAATTGGCAGAAGAAGAGGGTTATAAAGTTCGCGAAAAACGCATCACCCGAGATGAAGTTTATGTGGCCGATGAAGCCTTCTTTACCGGCACAGCCGCTGAAGTAACCCCGATCCGCGAGCTCGATGGCCGCGTCATCGGCTGCGGTTCACGTGGGCCTGTTACTGAAAAGCTGCAGAAGAAGTATTTTGACGTGGTTCATGGCAGAAGTCCTGAACATGCCGACTGGCTCACTATCGTCTAACAATTCGACTGAGTCTAAAAGCAACAGCCCCGACATATTTGTGTCGGGGCTGTTTGTTTTTGAGGACTGTCAGAAACCATGCTCCTGATGAACGGCTGCTTCCGGCCAAAAGCGGACATGCGATTATTATAACTACTTAATACAACAATTGGATTGAAGATAAAGCAAGAGAGCGAAAAGACCTGTCCAACTCAAATTTTATTGATCTATATCAAGGTGCAACCTGTATTTGATGGTCACAATTCCCCCAGTTGAACGGGAGAAATATTCAATGATCGATCCAGTAGAAATGCAGGACTTTTTTACAGCATTCTTTTCAGGTGCGTTAGTTATTGTTTTCGGGGCGGCTTATGCCCTTTTGCTGGCCTGGGGGCGGCTCAAAAATAGCCGTTCTTTTATCGTCGCAGCCTATCTCTTTTACGCCCTGCTTTCGGCAGCCGTATTCTTTCTCTCCGAGTCCATGCACTTCGACGGTTTCTGGAACTTGATTACCGTGACCATGCTGCTCGGCTATCTAGTGGCTCCACACGGTATCTGGATCTTAAGCCGTGATACACACAGCCATGAAGAAACACCTTCTCAAATTCAATCTTAACTGACAACGGAGGCACGTATGACATCCAAATGGTGGGCAAGCGAAGATTTCTGGCGGAAGATGGCCGTATGGGTAACAGCTGGAATGCTACTTGTTCTGATCGCTCTGACCTTCGACACAATTCCGAAAATATCGGTGGGAAGCGAGCGCGTTCCTGCCTACAGCGTAATCAATCAACGGATTGATTACGTCTTCAATGAGGAGCGCAATTTTCAGGTACCGGTGATCGGCAAAGAACAACTTCTATTTGGCAAGAAGATGAGCGAAGAGGAAGCCGAAGCCATGGTCACTTGGGGTAAGAAGATCGTGCAGGGAAGAAACTGTATCAACTGTCATACTTTACTCGGCAATGGTGCCTATTATGCACCCGACCTGACCAAATCATGGCTCGATCCCAACTGGGGCGACAGCACTACGCGCGAAACGATGATGGTCAACTTCCTGATGGATCCGGTTAACAACTACATGAACGACTCGGGCCGGAAGATGCCCAATATGAACATCAGCAAAGATGAGGCACAAGCGATCATCGCTTTCCTAAAATGGATGTCGTCGATTGATACCAACGGCTTTCCTTACAACTTTAAACCAATCGATCAGGAGGGTTAAGCCATGTCCATCGGAGTATTGGATAGCAACAATCTAAACGGCGGTCAGAAGCTGGCGGTCAAATATTTCAGCGTTGCTGTCATCCTGTTTGTCGCTCAGATTCTGTTCGGCCTGATTTCAGGCCTGCAGTTCATCATGCCGGACCTCTTTTTCAACGTGCTCGACTTCAACGTCACCCGCATGGTGCATATCAACGCCTTGGTGGTATGGCTACTGATGGGCTTCATCGGCTCGGTCTACTGGCTGTTGGAGGATGAGGCAGGCGTGGAAACCGTCGGACTGGCTCTCGGTAACCTCGCCTTCTGGGTGTTGACCGCTGCGGTCAGCGTGGTGGTTCTAGTCTACCTGTTTATTCAGGTCGGTCCTGGCGATGATTTCACCCGCTGGTTCGTAAATGAAGGCCGTGAATATATCGAGGCCCCTCGCTGGGCAGATATCGGTATTGTGGTTTGCATGCTGATCTTCTTCTACAACGCTGCTGCCACCTTCATGAAAGGTCGCTGGAGTGGCATCAGCGGTGTACTTATTCTCGACCTGGTGGCATTGGCAGG
>Ga0316187_10005396_pt1 | contig 11043 bp, 3 predicted proteins | sample CroRivburrow1_MG_FD_204927 | JGI IMG/M metagenome (GOLD analysis project Ga0316187, IMG submission 204927) | Coastal sediment microbial communities from Maine, United States - Cross River worm burrow 1 | ecosystem: Environmental > Aquatic > Marine > Coastal > Sediment | place: USA: Maine...
AGTGAAATTGCATTATCGGCTTCACTGCGCCGTGTTGCCGCCAGCTCGTGCGGGTATTGCCAGCGCTGATCATTTTCACCTGTTTCACCATTTGTTACATACGCGCTGGTAATCTTTGCGCCCTGGCCCAGTCTGAAGCTGGAAAGGGTTTCCAGGTCTTCAAACCCCGGTTCGATAGCAATAGACAAGATATTTAAATTCGCCCTGGACGCGAGCGCACGGTTATGTATCGCCAGCTGGCCGGTTTCCTGGTTATAAGAGTCGAAATTTTCTTTTTGGCATCCCTGCTGGAGAAGCGTGGAAATCGTGATAAATCCAGTGATAAATATATATTTTCTAATACGCTGTATCATGTAATTATCTTGAAAATTGATGACTGGTTTCATGTGAATTAATGTATGCGTTTTCGGGGGCAATCAAGTCCTGTACTCAGGGAAAATCAAAAGGCATTAGTCAGGTCATAGCTGGGCGTGCATCTCTCAATCCGTTCACAGACTGACAAAACATGCTCATTGATTCGTGACCGCGTTATTAAATGCTTGCCTTGTTTTGTGCTTCATTCAATCTGGATTACTCAAAGATCGTTGGGTGTCATGGTCTTAACGTTTAAAAAATAAAAGGCCATGTCAGGAAGTCTAAAGAGTGAATTTTAAGCATGGTCCGACAGCGCCTGCTTGAGCCCTGAAATATCAAAGCCAGGTTTAAATTCAGGGTGGATACATTTTGTCATAATTTGATGCTTTGAACATTAAAAAAGGGCTGCCTGTAAATCGAGACAGCCCCTTTTTTAAACGTGTTACTGGTATTCTGAAAGTAGCTTAGAAACCAAGAATGATACTGAACATATTGCTATTGCTGAAGTATTGGGTATCACGATATGCATAATCAAAAGTGATATCCATACCTGTTGTTGCATATGTGAAACCAAATCCAGCAGTTATGCCGAAGATATCTTCGTCAAACTCATTCGTTGGTCTCATGACTTGCCCTGCACGTGCAGACATGCTGAGAGCAGACATTTGATAGGTGAGCTCAAGTGCTCCCTTGTAACCATCAAGCGCCAGATTGTCATTTTCATAAGCACCCAGAAGGTTCATGGTAAGCGCATCATTAACCTGTCTTACGTAGGCAAGGCCTATTTCAACAGATGATGGCAGCTCGAATGATGCAGCATTACTGACATAGTGCTGTGCCGGACGTCGTCCATCTGCAGCAGTTGCAACACGCGAAAGAGCAGGTCCACCAAAATTAACCGATGGTCCAAAATTGCGCATTACGACACCAAGATTGACACCTTTAAAGCCAGCTACACCGTGGTATTGAATACCAACATCAATTGCAACACCAGTACCTTGAACGCGCTGCAGATTTTCAGATATGACCTTGAACGTTCCACCAGCAGTGATCGCGTCTGTGAACTGTCGCGCAAGGCTGAAACCAACCGTAAACATGGTTGGTGAATAGGTCCTGCCAACGAGTCCTTCCGGATCATCAGTGGTTGTAAGTGGAATGTCACCAACATCCAAGAGTTTTACGAAAACACCAACCTGCCCGAAACTGGAGAAGTTAAGTGCCAAAGCGCCATAGCTCATGTTGATATCTGCGATGTATGGCATTGAAGAGAACATGCCCTGCGCCTGATTGTCCATGCGGGCAAGGCCAGCTGGATTCCAGTGAAGAGCGTCAACGCCAACAGCATTTGTTGTCATTGCACCACCAAGAGCCAGACCTCGGCCGCCAACAGGAATTAATAATTCTGTAGCTGCAGCAGTTCCAGTTCTTTTGTTGTTGATTCCTGCCTGCTCTGCGGAAGTGTTTGTACTTCCCTGTGCCAGCGCATTGCCAGCCGCGACAGATAGTATAAAGCAGGTACTCAAAACCGTTTTTAAGAACTTATGCTTCATAATTAATATCTCCTTTTTCCCTTAAGTATGTATCAAAGGCATTTTTAGTTTTAATAAACATCGAGCACCGGATTTTCAGCAACTACGGTGAGCTTAAGTGTTTTTTGTACTTGCAAGTCCGGCAGATCGATATGCACGATGTACACACCGCTGGCCACTGGCAAGGTGCCAAAATTTTGTAAATCCCATCTCAGGAATTGTGAATCATCATCTTTATTTAAAGTCCTGACCAACTGTCCAGCAAGATTGAAGATGCGTAGCGTTGCTTTTGGCGGCAGGTTATTAAATGTTACAAATGGCTCCAGACGATTCGTCTCAAGTGGGTTGTATGCATAGTATGGATTAGGGAAAACACCAATGTTTTCAACACTTTGCAGCGCCAGATCCTTGTTCGAAACAGGAGCAACAGTTGTGAATTCGAAAACATCATTCAATGCATTCGGCTTGGTTGTTTCCATGCGAATGATTGTACCTGTTTCAGGCATTTCCTGATTGAATACAGGTGGGTCTACAGTGACGTCTCCACCATTCCAGTTCATCAGAACGGTTCGACGCAGGTGATCTTCAGTGGCATGCAGATCGGTGACTGCCCAGTCGGTATCAATTGAGTCTGGCAACGCTAGTACTGCTGCTTCCCAACCCTTGTATCCCGCATCACCAGGTGTCTGGTCGATTGGCATTGTCCAGTATACCCAGTCCGTGTAGGGATCATTTGAAGCGCCGGATTGGGGATGATCGATTGCCATCAGGTTAAAGGCATCATTTCCATCTTCATCAAAAATAAAGGGAACCATTCTAACATCATCACTTGGATCATCCGGTGTACCAATGCCGATATACCAGAGTTCAAATGGAACGGGGACTATCTTGTGAGTAGAGTAGGCCATTAACGCATAGCCACCAGTTGCGGTGAAACGCCATTCAAAATCTTTTGGAATGATGTTGCCCCACCTGGTGCCGCCATTTGTTGTACGGTCCAGAAATTCTGAATAATTAGGTCTCTGTCCACCTGTAGTGACCATCCACATCCCGGCACCAACCTGCTGACTAGCGCCAGGACGATTAGGGACCGGAAAGTCTCTGAAATCTGCCGCAGCACCTACAGGTGGGTCGATAGGGCCTGCGCCGTTAGCAACCGCAGTGAAGTTTTTGAATTCCAATGGTGCGCCAACAACACGCGCCTGGAATCCTTCTGTTGTCAAATAGTCTGAGTCTCCTGTCTGGTTTGTGCCACCAGTTATAAGCTTGGCACCAGTCGTGATATTTTCCAGATTAAACTCAGTGACGCCATCCTCATCTACATCGGTGAAAGAAACGCGGTAATTATCACCAGAGAGTACAGTTGCATCAACGACAACAGGGTAAACTGCACCGTCGCTGCCACCAGCAACATGCGTTGCCGCCGCCATGGTGTCTGCCAAAGCAACATCATATTGTACACCAAATGGACGCTTTGCTTTTACGGTAATTATTTGCATAGGTGACTCGAGAGAGCGCAAAGTATAGGTCGGATCAGTTGCAACACTATAAGCCGTGACTGCTAAATAGTATTCAGTACCATTATTAATTGCAGGCACATCCCTGATGAGATCACGATCGAACTTGAAATTACGTTCGACACCGCTGTTTGAACCGAATTGAACTGCTTTGGTCAAAATACTACCTGATGCTTTATCAAATGCACGGTCAAGAATGACAGTCTCTTCATTGATCACATCATAGGTCGCGATTCTCTTACCATCTGAAAGTGACGAGTTACCTGTTGGTAGCTGGTAAACATTGTAACCTTCAAATTTAAATGCGCCAGGCATGGAAACTTTATTTTCTGTTTCATCAACACCTGCAGGAGAACCCCATTCCAGAATGATTTCCTGATCCAGTTCCTGTACTGCTACTTTTGGTGGCGCAGGTGCAGCTGGTACCTGGAAAAGAGCATCATATGTTGACTGGGCCACTTCGTCATTAAATTTCATAACTGAAACGCTCGAAAGTCTGTCAGCACCAAGGCCAACAACCAGCGAGACAACAACTTCCTGGGTATCACCAAGAGCGAGCGCAAAAGGGCCTGTAATCGTAAGAAGACGGCGATCGCCAGGAGGGAAAGAATAGTCAGTTCCAAGGCCATCAATAAATCCAGCTTTTGAAACAGGATCACCGCTCAATGGAAATGCACCAGGCTCAAAACCTGGAGGGTGGTTGTATCGTGCATCTTCACCGCCCAAAGGTGCAAAACCACGCAACATTTTGTACCAGTAGATTGTGTTTGTTGCATAACCGCCACCTGGATCTGAGTAGGGACTACCAGCAGAGAAGTAGGAGAAGCCAGTCATACCCAGATTCTTGAAGTCCTGTTTGTACTTCAGGTCAAATACAGCAACGTCACCAGGAGATGGAACAGCGGGACCCTGCAGGAAGTCATAGCCAGCTGCAGGTGGAGGCAGGTTGTGCTTGCGATATTCCAGGTCGACAGCGTTTCCGTTATAGATAAATCCCATACTCAGGGTCGTATCGCAACCGGTCAGGTCATCACCAAAAGTACCTAAATCAGGATCTGACCACTGGCAAACATACATGCTGTCCAGATATAAACCGCCGATGGTACCAGCGTTATCAATTTGGACACCACCTTTATTGATGAAACGCCATTTTTTAAAGTACATATCACCAAGTGAGTCCTGTCTTTTATAACCCCACATGGTCATCTGAACTTCCAGCCCCATTGGCTCAGAGCCAAAGCGGGATGTAGCTTGTGTACGATTCAGGTCATTCCAAACACACCAGACAACCTGATCAGCAGGTGAATTTGGGTCGATTCCAGCAACACCCGGTTCGTCGTATCCATTTTCAATCAGGGATTTTGCTGAAGAGTCAGCAGGTGGCGGATCGTATTGTCCATTGCCATTCCTGTCGATGTATGGAGCACCTAAATGAACTGGCCAGTTTTCCCAGCTGAACTTATAATCTTCCAGGATCAAGTCTACCATTGCATCTGTGACATTGGCCAAGGCGACTTCATTGGACTCAGCTGCATCTCTGATGAGATCAGGGCTGGCAACACCATCCACTTTCAGCTCTCTCCAGTCGCGTCGGATACGAAACATACGCGCATCAGGATCATCCTGACCGGATGGAATTGCATCCGCTCCAAGGCCATTTACAAATCCAGCCCGTGAGTTGGTTCCATAAGTTGACCCACCGACACGAATCGTCTGGTCGTAGGGAGCAGGGATTGTTTTTGCTTCGTCAACATAAGAACGAGCGCCCCAGACCAGGCCATCTTCGTAAATGACATAAGATGTTCCGCGCGGGTAGTAGACACCATTGTCACCACCTGTTGAATGATTTGAGAGACCATCATTTCTATGCCATGAGATCAGATTATTTATGTTCAGCAGGTTATAGCGCTCTGGCTTATATGCTTGAACACCCTGGCTCTTGGCAAGGTTGTCTTTCTCTGATTTTGGTTTTTCTTTTGCAAATGCCGTAGACCCGACAACAATGCCGCTAAGCGCGCAAGTTGTGAGCAGCATGCGAAAGATTTTCATACCTTTTTTCATAATTATAATACTCCGTGTATTATCGTTTTATAAAATCAATAGTCGGAATTCTTCTGATTTATTATGCGTTTAACTCAAATTCAAAATGTCGATTTCACGATACTGATTAATGGAATTCGAATCTGATACCGAAATGGATTTCCCGTGGTCTTCCCCAGAGTTCAGTTCCATCAGCATAGCGCCAACCATAACCATTTTCCAGGTTCATTGTGCGATAAAGGGCTTCATAGCCATCTATTTCCAGAAATTGCTTAGCAAGTGGATTCTTGAGCCAGCCATCATCATCGTCAGTTCCTGTAGTCTGATAAACATTTAGCACGTTGCGCAGATTCATCGCGTTCTGAATTACACTATATACAGTAACGTTAAATTTACTGAAATAGAACATCTTGTCAATGTTCAGATCAAGATTGAAATTCCACGGTGTTGTAGAGCTGTTGAGCGGTTCAATCGGGTTGCGGCTACGATGATCCCTGGTTGCACGTACACCAACCGTGAAGGGACTTGCCTGCCCAAGATTCAATGGTTCAGCGACCTGTGTATAGTTGTGGCCACTGTTGAAATTTAACAATGCATTGATCCCAAATCCTTCCATAGGACCATCTCCACGAGCAAATCGGTAGTCCAACATTGCTGTTCCACGATGTGCTTGATTGTGATCCAGATTGTAAAGCAAGGATGGGTATTTGGTTGTAACACCTGCGGTTACTACACTACCAGAGCCAGGAGCGGAGCCAGTACCTTTGGTACTACCAAGCGTGTAGTTTAGCCGTGCTGCAAGTCTTTTGGTACGACGCAGTTCGAGCGTCATCTCAAGACCTTTGCTGGTTGCAATATCATTGTTTGTGGTTGTTTGCATCAGCCGTGTTCCTTCGGGCTCTGTACCTTCGCCATCTGCATAAAGGAATTCGTACCGCCACAAGTTTGGAGAATCTTTGTAGTAGGCCGTAACTGTGAAAGCAAAATCAGCAGTCAAAGTTTGTCTGATGCCGAGTTCATACTGATTTGTACGCTCCGGCTCAGAGAGGTGTGATGCTCTGCCAGTTCTGTTAAGTGGATTATAGCCTCTCAATGAGTTGATTGATCGATACAAAGAGCCAAGCTCGGGACGCTGTACATATTTACCATATTGTGCGTAAAAGATACTGTTCTCGGTCACAGGAAAGGCAAAATTGACGCGCGGCATCAGGAATGAATATGGCTTTCTGGGAGAGAAATTTTCTTCATCGACCCAGCCAGTCTCCAATTCAACATCAGGATCTTCAAGGTTTTCCGGGGCAAAAGTCTTGGTATCCAGTCTCTCATAGCGCAGACCAACATTCAAAATGAGATCGCGATATTCAAACTTTGACTGGAAGTAAGTTGAATAGTAGGCAGGGGTACGAGCGCCAACAACACCACCATCAACCTTGTTTTCACCATTGTAATCCCAACCGTAATTCGTGATATTGCCTCTATCAGTGAGCGCAGCTTTCCGCAGGAATTCTGATGAAAGCACTCCATTTGGGTCAATGAATTGATCCGGAGAGTTACCATCTGCACCATACGACGCTGTAAGCCAGTTTGCTATATTGCCAACCGTGAAACGACGGATTGTATATCGATCTGCATTTGCGCCAACTTTCAACTCAATGTTTTTGTTAACCTGGGTTGAAAAAGCAAATGAAGCACCAAGGCTATTGCGGCTGGTACGATGATAGTTGTTGATGTATTGATTAGGTGCATTGAATGTGAAATTATTAATGATACTGTAATCCAGAGGCTGCTGGAAAACGCCCTGCCAGTCACTTGTATCTCTGCCAGCGGCAGCCCATTCACGGCGATCAGCATATTTTTGCCAGTCTTCGCCAAAAAAAGGATCAATATTTTTCAGGGAACTTCCCGTCCAGTTGACATTAATTTCATAGAATGTTGTCGGGTTGACCAGATGGGTCATCTTTAAACCAGCCAGTCCATCTTTTCTTTGTTGCTCACGCTGGGTTTCTCTGAAGATATCATCAAACCCGTCGTAGAAGGAGTTTCTGTCGAGGTCAATGGCCCTCTGGTTGTAGGTACCGCTGAATTGGAATCTAATTGCATTGTTCATGGCATAGGTTAATGTTCCCTGGAGGCTCTGGTCGTTCCGTCCGTTATTCGGCAACCAGTTTTTCTTATAGGCAACAGCGCCTGGCAGGGTGTCTCCTGCTGCTCTGCCTTCCAGTCCATCATCAAAATCAAACGCAGGTTGTCCCCCAAAATCAAACGGGTTAATAAACTGCCGCGTACGATTGCGCTGGCTGTTGTGCTGACCTACGAGAAAAAAACGCATTTTGGAATTGACTGGTCCGCCGATGGTTGTAACTACATTGTTGTAGCCACGTGATGTTGTGCCCAGAAATTCTTCACCAGCTTCTGCAAAATCATCAGTGCGGTAATCCATGGTCATCTTGAGCTTGGACCCACCTGTTTTCATGTTTGTCCTGACCACGCCTGAGTTTGAACCACCATATTCTGCTGTGAAGCCACCCGCCTGCATCTGGATCTCTTCAACGGCTTCCTGGATAACGGTTGCACTTTCTCTGTTATCCATTGGATTGTTTGCTGAAACACCGTCAACAAAATACATGACTTCGTCGGCACGGCCGCCACGGATATAAAGCGTACCATTTTGCTGCACAACACCTGCATTCAATGCCAGTATGTTCTGCACACCACGCACAGGAAGATTCGCAATATCTTCAGCAGTAGTCATACGAATGGTGTTTGTCGTATTCCGCTGAACAATTGGACGTGTTGCAACAACTTCAAGCGCTTCAACATTGATTGTTGTTTGCTCAAGGACAAAGTCACGAGTTGTTGTGAGCCCGGAGCTGATACGAATATTTGAAATATTCTGCGCCTGATATCCAATGTATGATGCTTTAACTGTATAGGTCCCTGGGGGAACACCTATAACGACATAATCACCTTTGGCATCGGTTGAGCCACCAAGGTTTGTTCCTTCGATGATAACGTTTACGCCAATGAGCGGTTCATTTGTACCCTTCTCAGTGACTCTGCCGCTAAGCTTGCCCTGTTGAGCAATTGCAGCTACGGACAGCATTGTGAGTAATAAAAATGTTGTTAAAAGTTTTTGAAGCATAATAACCCTCCTCCAAAAAAGGATTTAAGATGTTTTTAAACGTGTTATTTGCTGTTTTTAGTTGTCAGCAAATATATGCAGGAATATTTCAGTTGCATTTTCCATTGAATATTAAAGAAAAACGGTGAAATGATTCGTCTTGCCTGTGTAGATGCTTGATGATGAGATAACCGCAGCCATTTTTATGAACGTGTAGGATGCATGCCGCAATAGATTTTATTAGACTAAATGAGACCTTTCTGGTTGTCTGCAGTTTGAAATGAAAAACAACATGAGACCATCATGGAATCAAAATATAAATGATTAAAAATCTTCCGCGAATGACTCCTCAAGCAGCTGCAATAGCTATCATTGAGCATTGATGTGAAGTTTTAATTCATAAATATATCCTCCCTTAAGTAAAAGATGTCAAGTGATACGATCAATTCGGGCTTGAATTGCAGCGTATCGCTATTCCTATTAAAATAATAGCATGTTTTCCAGGGTATATTTGCCCAGAGTCTTATTGCTATGTATGCAGAGAACCGGGTTCTGGGGATAGAAGGCTGATAGCTTGTTCTCAATATTAAATTGGTAAGCAGGATCTTTTGCGTTTGAGCGAGAACCTGCAAGAATATTGGTATATTTGGGTTGGAAAAAAGAAGGTAATGCTGCAAGGGGTGCTGTGCACAAACATATTCTCTTCAGGACGCAGGAGAGTTGTGTGAAACAGACGACTGTTCTATTAACAATTGTGTACACTATTTACAAACATCCTTTTGTTAGATTTTGTGAAAAGGAGTGAAAATGGCTGTATTCAAAGTAGGTGTCAGCGTGAAGATGGCATGTTTATCCGTTATTCCTTAAAGTGCTGCGATGTCTCTTTTCATGAGTAGGTTCACACTTAGATCCGCAAAAGATTTCTACTGGTTCTGTATTTAGTAATGATTTTTATCCCGGAATACGAACTCAGGTAGCATACTTATAATTGTTACAATGATTTTTTAGAAATGTAATGCAACAATTACTATTCCACAGGGAAATAGTGATTGGCTGTGCAGTGGTTTTTTATTGTAAATATTGATGTTAAAGTTGGTGGGAAAGATGTGTGTGACTATCCGGGAGATTTGATTTTTTTCAAAGTATGCAAAGAAATGCATAGTCATCGTGACATGAATTGCATAGGGGATCGTGAAGTTACTAATGTCAGTGGTTGATTCGGCCGCTGGATGATGCTCTGCATAGGGAGATTGTACCGATACTTTTTAGTCTGGCATTGCCAGCTTTAATAATTCAATTGCTGAATTATTACCTTTGTCCCCAGTTTCCATTGCAGGTCCTGAGCAGGATGGGCAACCAGCATCACAGCCACATTCCTGCAAAAGTTGGTGTGATGCATACAGCAGGCTGTCGAAGGTTGTAAATAATTTTGCAGAAAATCCCACCCCTCCCGGGTAACGGTCATAAATATAGATGGTTGGAAGCTCTGTGAAGGGGCTGCGGATCATTGGAATGGTACTGATGTCAGCTGGATCAGCCATAAGGAAGACCGGGGCCACATGCCCAAGTACATTTGCCAGCGCTTTTAATCCATCTCCAAGTTCCTCTCCATTAAGTTTGAGGCGGTCCTGCACATCTGCTGCAAATTCCCACCAGAACGAGGTAGTCTGCAATTCAAATTCAGGAAGCTCGATTGGTGCCCACCCTACATTTTCATGCGTCCGGAATTTTATTTTTTTATACATCGTAGGTACTGTTGTTACGCTGATTTCACCATGTACCTTCCTGCCGTTGCTCATGGGTGTGGACTCGCTGATGTCCAGGACTTTCAGGGATGATTTAACCTGGGCATCTGTGTAATAATCTGATTTAACCTTGCGTACATAGGCCTTTTTACGTTTCTGATCAAAGACATCAACATGGAAAGTTGCTGTCCCGTGCAGGTAGATCGCGTCCTTGTGGACATAGAGCGGCGCAGTGATGTAGTCAATTTCACCGATTACGCGCTCTTCTCCAGTGCGGTCGATAATGACAACATTCTCGGTTGAAGCACTGCGCAGGGAGACCGCTTCTGCCGGGTATGTTTCCGCCATCCAGTGCCATTTATTTTCGCTATGATGCAGGATGCCTTTTTCCTTTAAATAGTCGAGGATGTCGCGTGTTGCATCGATGCCATAACCAGGCATGCCAAATTTTTCTTCATCTGAAAAGGGGAGCTCAAAGGCCGCGCATTTGATGTGGCTCATGAGAATAAGTAGATTGTTCGGATCAATGGTCGCTGCTTCGGGACTTTTATCAAAAAGGAAGGTGTTGTTATTGACAATGTATTGATCCAGCGGCGCTGATGATGCAACAAAGACAGCTATTGAAGTGTCCACCTGCCGACCAGCCCTGCCTGCCTGCTGCCATGTACTGGCCCGCGTACCGGGATACCCGCTCATGACGCATGCATTTAGTGCGCCGATATCAATGCCCAGTTCTA
>Ga0316187_10005400_pt1 | contig 11041 bp, 8 predicted proteins | sample CroRivburrow1_MG_FD_204927 | JGI IMG/M metagenome (GOLD analysis project Ga0316187, IMG submission 204927) | Coastal sediment microbial communities from Maine, United States - Cross River worm burrow 1 | ecosystem: Environmental > Aquatic > Marine > Coastal > Sediment | place: USA: Maine...
ACGGTGAGACGGAGAGCCTCGACATCCGGTCGACGATCTGGGGACCGGTCATCGACCACGATCATCTGGGCCGGCCGCGCGCCCAGCGCTGGATCGCGCACGACGCCGAGGCCGTCAACCTCGGGCTGCTCGATCTCGAGCACGTAGCGACCGTGAGCGAGGCCCTGGATGCGGCCGCCGGCGCCGGCATCCCGCCGCAGAACTTTGTGGCGGCCGACTCCGAGGGCGACATCGGCTGGACCATCGCCGGCAGGATCCCGCGCCGGGTGGGGTTTTCTGGTCGCCGGCCCGAGTCGTGGGCGGATGGAACTCGTTCGTGGGACGGCTGGCTCGACGCAGCGGAGTATCCGCGAATCGTCGACCCGGTCGATGGGCTCATCTGGACCGCCAACGCCCGCGTGGTCGATGGTGAGATGTTGCGGATTCTGGGTCACGGTGGCTATGATCTGGGCGCTCGCGCGCGGCAGATCCGTGACCATCTCCGCGAGCTCGAACGGCCTGACGAGGCAGACATGTTGGCGGTGCAGCTCGACGACCGGGCGCTCTTCCTCGAGCCGTGGCGCGAGCTGGTACTCGAGGTCCTGACCGACGAAGTGGTCGCCGGGCATCCGCAGCGGCAAGAGTTTCGTGGCCTCGTCGAGAACACGTGGACCGGAGAGGCGAGTGTGGATTCGGTGGCCTATCGTCTGGTCCGCGCCTTCCGCCGCTTTACCTTCGAAGAAATCTACGGCCGGTTGACCGCCCCCTGTGAGGCGGCCGACGAGCGCTTCAACATTTGGCGGGTCGGCCAGTGGGAAGGTCCGTTGTGGCGGCTCGTGACCGAGCGGCCCGAGCATCTTCTGGACCCGGACCATGACTCGTGGTCGGACCTCCTGGTTGCGGTCGTCGACTCGACGATCGCCTATTTTGACGACGGGACCGGTGTTCCCCTCGAGGAGCGCACCTGGGGCGACCGCAACACGGTCTTACTCCAGCACCCCTTGAGCCGGGCCGTGCCTGCGCTCTCCGGGTGGTTGGACATGCCGCACGAGCCGCTGCCGGGGGATAGCCAGATGCCACGGGTGCAGTCCCCGGGGTGGGGCGCGTCCGAGCGTCTGGCGGTCTCTCCGGGTCACGAGGAGGACGGCTACTTTCACATGCCGGGGGGGCAGAGCGGCCACCCGATGTCACCCCATTACCGGGCGGGGCACGAGGCGTGGACCAGGGGCGAGCGCACGCCATTGCTTCCGGGTCCCACCGAGACCGAGCTGACGCTCGTGCCGCCTGCCGGATAAAGGCGGGTCACAGAAGCAGTTGACAGCGGCAGAGGCAGGATCAGCGTCAGTGGACTGCGCCAGCGGCAGTGGACAGTGGCAGCATCCAGCGGCCGGGACAGGGGCAGCAATTCTGAATTCTCAATTTTGAATTTTGAATTCTCAATTCCCGCACCACCACCCCAATTTCAGGGGGAGGGTGGGCGGAAAATCCGAAATCCAAAATCCGAAATTCAAGGCACGGGGAGGGCGGATGGGAATTCAAAATTCAAAATTGAGAATTCAAAATTGCCGTGCGGGGGCACGGATCATTCCCCCTTGAGGTATTTGTCGTACCAGGCGATCCATCGCGTGTATATGTCTTTCTCGTAACTGGGGCGTTTGATGCCGTGGTGCTGGTCCGGGTAGACCACAAGCAGTGTCTCCCGTCCCAGACGTCGCATCGCCTGGTACATCTGCTCCGAGTTCTGGATTGGCACGTTCCAGTCCTTCTCGCCGCCCATCCACAGGGTCGGAGTGGTGATCATTTCGACCTTGTTGAACGCCGACACCTTCTCCCACACATCCCGCGTCTCCCACGGCAGACCAAACTCTTTCTCGTACCAGTGCTGGTACATGTCGTGACCGTAGTTGGCCACCCAGAGGGCGCCGCTGGCCCCCGAGATGGCGGCCTTGAACCGCGTGGTTGTCGTGATCACGTAGTTGGTCATGATCCCGCCGTACGACCACCCGCCGACCCCCAGGCGGTCGCCATCCGACCAACCCAGCTCGATCGAGCGTTCGAGTGCCGCGAGCACGTCTTTCAGATCGAGGTTGCCCCAGTCGGCCCAGATGGCGACGCAGAAATCCTGGCCGTAGCCGGTCGAGCCCCGCGGATTGGGCAGGACGACCACATAGCCGTTGGCGGCAAAGAGGTGGGCCTCGAAATCCCACCCCCAGTCGTGCTGCGCCATCGGGCCGCCGTGGGGCCACAGGATCGTCGGATAGCGATGCCCCTCTGTGAAGCCCGGGGGTTTGTAGACCAGGGCCTCGATCTCGGTTCCGTCGCCGCTGGTGGCCCTGATCTTCTCCACCTCTGGGAGGAACAGACCGTCCAGTGCTTGGTCGTTGACGTGGGTCAGCCTGCGCGGTGCAGCGGCCCATGATCCTGCTTTGGCCGGGTCCAGAGCAAAGACTTCGGCCGGAAAGCGGGTTGTACTGATCAGGGCGATCAGGGTGCCGTCGGCCGCGACGGCGCTGTCCTCGACGCGCTGCTTCCCGGAGATCGGACGGCTCACAGGCCCTCCGTCGACGGGCGCGGCGGCGAGGGCGACCTCGGCGGAGTCCTCGACCCGGAAGTAGACGGTCGAGCCGTCGGGCGAGAACCGCGGGTCGTGGGCCAGACGATCGAGCTTACCCGTGAGGATGACGGGTTGCGGGTCGTCGATGCTGATCACCGCGACGTCGGTCTGTGCGAAATCGGCGATCTCCGGCCGCGTGATGGTGATGTACGCCAACCGCCGGCTGTCCGGGTGCCACACCGGACTGCGATCCGAACCCGGGTTGGTCGTGACCCGGGCGAGGGTCTCCTTGGGTGCGGGGCTCGCGGGGTCCACCACCCAGAGATCGGTGTTGTAGTTGGCGTCGGGATCCTCGGTCCGGTTGCTGACGAAAGCGATGGAGCGTCCGTCGGGTGACCACACGGGTTCGGAGTCTTCATGGTCGCCAAAGGTGATCTGCCGGAGTTCCTTGTCCTCGAGGGTGAACACGTAGAGGTGATTCCTGCGGCGATCAAGGTAGCCCTCGTTGTCGTTTTTGATCTGCAGACGATCGATGACCCAGGGTTTTTGCGTCTTCTTCTCGTCTTCCTTGGTCTTGTCTTTGGCACTCAACGCGTCTGGGTCGGGGTCCTCGATGACCAGGACGAGCCGCTTGCCGTCGGGCGACCACTCGTAGGCCTCGACGCCCTGTTTGACATCGGTGATCTGACGCGCCTCGCCACCCCGTCGGTCGAGGACGAACACCTGGTCCTTGTCCTTCGATCGATCGGACAGGATGGACATGTACTTGCCGTCCGGGCTCCAGCGGGGGCTGCCGGCCGAGCTTCCCCCGGCCGTCATGATGACCGCCTCGCCGCCCGCTACCGGTGCCATCCACACCCGGCTTTCGGACTCATCTTTTTCGAGATCGATGGTCTCGACTGTGAAGGCAACCCACACGCCGTCGGGACTGACCCTCGGTTCTTCGACCCGGCGGAGGGCGAACCGGTCGTCGATTCGCAGGACGCGCGGTTGGCCGTTCTCCTCCTCTGAGGGCTCTTGCGTCGCGGCGCCGCACAGCCCGGCCAAGGAGATCATCAGCATGGATAGAATTGCGTGAGTTCTGTTCATCGAAGCCTCCCCCGGAGTCGCTCCTCTCAGACGTCTTGAAAGATGCGTATCACGCTACCACCGTTTGGAGGGTTTGGTACGGGAAAGTCGGCAGAGGCAGGTTGAGGCGCGCGAAGGGGCGTCGACGACACAGGTGCCACTCTTCGCATTGTTCGAATTCGTCGCTTCTCGATTTGGAAACGCACCCCGGGCGAACAATGCGAAGGGTGGCACCCAGCACGTCGAAGCATGGAGCGCGTATGGGTACTCATCGGGCACGGAGACGGCTTGCGTCAGGGTTACGGATAAACCTATGTCATTGGAAGATGCGCGATGAGAGAATGGCGGTAGTTTCGGAGCTGTTGCCTGCGCGGCCTTCGCGCGCGAGGTGAGGAGGTTGGCCATGCGTACGATCATCGAGCCCTTCCGCATCAAAATGACCGAGCCGCTGAAAATCACCACCCTGGAGGAGCGCGAAGCGGCCCTCAAGGTCGCCCACCACAACGTGTTTCTGCTCGACGCCGAGGACTGCTGCATCGATCTCCTGACCGACAGCGGTACCGGTGCGATGTCGGCCCAGCAGTGGGCAGCCATGATGCTGGGTGATGAGAGCTATGCGGGCAGCCGTTCGTGGAAGAGCTTCGAGCACACGGTGCGCGAGATCACCGGCATCGCCCACGTTCTGCCGACCCACCAGGGTCGCGCCGCCGAGGGCATCCTCGCCGAGTGTGTGATCCGGCCCGGCGATGTCATCCCCAACAACAGCCATTTCGACACCACCCGCGCCAACATCGAGTATCGAGGCGCCACCGCGCTCAATCTGCCCTGCCCGGAGGCCTTCGACACCCAGGTGCCGGCCCCCTTCAAGGGCAATATGGATGTCGATGCTCTGCGCCGGTGCATCGCCGAGCATGGGCGGGAGAAGATCCCATTTGCCATGGTGACCGTGACCAACAACACCGGTGGCGGCCAGCCGGTGTCGATGGCCAACCTCCGTGCTGTCAAGGCCGTGCTCGACGAACACGATATCCCCTTTGTCATCGATGCCTGCCGATTTGCCGAGAATGCCTACTTCGTGCGCGAGCGCGAGGGGGGCTATGCCGACCGGCCGCTGATGGAGATCGCCCAGGAGATGTTTTCGCTCGCAGACGGCGCCACCATGAGCTGCAAAAAGGACGGTCTCGCCAACATCGGCGGCTTTCTGGTGTGCCGTAATGACGAATGGGCCGTTCGCTTCCGCAATCTGCTGATCCTGCGCGAGGGTTTTCCGACGTACGGCGGTCTCGCCGGTCGGGATCTCGAGGCCATCGCGGTTGGTCTCAGGGAGGCCCTCGACTATGACTACCAGGTCTACCGCCACGCGACCGTGGAGTACATGGTCGAGCGGTTGACGGCCCTCGGCATCCCGATGGTGCTGCCCGCCGGTGGCCACGCCGTCTTCCTCGACGCCCGCGCCATGCTCCCCGATCTGCCGCAACTGCAATACCCGGGAGTGGGCGTGGTCAACGCCCTGTATGTGGCGGGGGGGATCCGCGCGGTTGAGCTCGGCAGCGTCATGTTCGGGCATTTCGACGAGAACGGAACCGAGCAACCCTCACCGCTCGAGCTGGTGCGTCTGGCCTTCCCGCGGCGGGTCTACACGCAGAGCCACTTCGACTACATCATCGAGGTCATCGAGCAGGTGTGGCGCGAAAGGGATCTGATCCCCGGCCATCGCATCACCAAACAGGCCGAGGCCCTGAGGCACTTCACCTGCCACTTCGAGCCCATTCCGCACTAAGGAGCGCGGTGCGCACCTCAGTGCTTGTGCGCGCCCTCTTCGCCGAAGTAGGCCGTTCGGAACGAGGCCACCAGCTCGCGAAGGGTCTCGATCTGTCCGAGATCGGTGCTCTGTTTGGCCTTCATGGCGTGGATCTGGATGGCGTGGAGCAGCGCCAGCTTGTGGAGGTACTCCTTGACCGCGGTCTCGTCGTCGTGATTTGCGGGCGGTTTGATGCGCTGCGCCATGAAGTAGGCGGTGACGATGTCCTGGATCTTCTGTGCGTGTTCTTCCTTGTTGACCACCCAACGCACGAGCTGGTTGTAGTCCGTGGGGCTGGCCTTGCCGAGAGCGACCACCTGTGTCATCGATTTTTCGACGGTGGTGATGTGCTCCTCGATGAGTTGTACGCGGAGCTCGTCATCGTAGATCCCGCACGGTATCTGGCAGTGAGCCGCGGCTGAAGCGGCAAGAGCCAGGGCGGCGAGCAGGCTCAGGGCGGTGAGTGCGTGGCGTTTCATTGAGTCCTCCAATTCGCAATCGACTGTGATCATCTAAACCGGACCGGCACGGTGTCTATTTCTACCCTCGTCATTTTTCATCCAACACGTTGACGGTTTGGCTCAGCTCGACAACCTCTCCATCACGCAGCACAGACACCTCGACCTTGTCGAGCTCGCCCAGGGCCTGCCCGCGTTCTCGGATGCGTTGGTGGAAGTCGGTGTCACCGATGCGGATACCGTGGATAGAGAGAATGATGTCGCCTCCCAGGGTCAGCACCTGACCCGCAATGTTGGATTTCAGGGTGCCCGCCGTCACCCCGAGGGCCGATGCGGGCGATCCGGCCGCCACTGCCTCGACCAGGATCCCGGCCGATTGCGGGAGGTTGAGAGCCCTCGCCAGGGGGCCCTCGACGAGCACGCCGTCGAGCCCGGTCCAGGCGGTGGGCTCGTCGAGCAGCACGCGCATGGCGAGGTTCGAGGTGATGACGAAGCCGACCCCCTGGAACCCACCGCTGGTCGAGAGGATGTGGCTGACGATGCCGATCACCTCGCCTCTCATGTTGAACATCGGGCCGCCGGAGTTTCCCTGGTTGATGGCGGCGTCGGTCTGCAACAGCTCCACCTTTTCGAATCCACCAAAGAGCTGGGTTGGTGTGCGGCGGGCGCTGATGTGACCGACGGTGAGCGAGTGCGATATGCCGTAGGGTGCACCGACTACAAAGACCTGATCACCGACCTGTGCGGCATCGGAGTTTCCGACCATGGCGGGTTTGACGCCGTCTGGGACCAATTCGGCCTGGATCAGCGCGACATCCGCGCTGGGGTCCGATGCGACGATTCTGGCATTGACCACGTCGCCGGTGACGAATCGAACCGAAACCTCGTCCGCGGTCTGGACCACATGCGCTGCGGTCATGATCCGTCCGTCCGACGAGATCAGAAACCCGGATCCGAGGCTGCCCGCCTGGACCCGGCGCACAGCACCCTGATCGGCCACCACCCGTTTCACAGTGGTAATCTCCACAACCGCCGAGTCGACGTCCAGGAAGAGCTCGGAGATCGGGCGATCCTGGGCATCTACGACCTGTGCGAACAACACCGCGATGAACGCCAACAACAGTCGGATTGAGCTGATTTTCATGGCATCTCCCTGCTGTCACTGCCGCGGATTGTACAGCAGAGGTGTCCGATCAATCTCCGAAGCGGATGATCAGACCGGCGGAGACATCGAACTGGTAGAGGCTGTTGTTATTTGATGAGCGGAATCTCTCCGGCCATTTCGTAGTCGATGATGATGTCCATCTTGTTTTCTATCTGGAAGAACTTGGCCACCGTTCTGCCGGAAAGGGCCTTGCTCATCTTTTTGGCGTGTTTCGTCCGGATTTTGAGGACCTCTTGCTCCCACGCCAGGTGCCGCTCGAGCAACGCCACGGCCTCCTTGTCGGTCAAGGTCTCATAGCTCGCAAAGTACTGATCGAGGAAGTCCACGCGTGAGTTGATGGCTGCGTTCAGATCGTTGCGGTATTCCTGGTAGAGCGGCCAGAAGACGGCGCGTTCGGTCTCGTCGAGCTGTAGATTGGTGGCGATGATGGCCTGGCGTTCGGCCTGCACCGCCGAACGCGTGAGGCGGATGGCCTCGGAGCCCTCGATCTGGGCCCCTGCGTTGGACGTGAGGCCGAGGCTGATGGCGAGCGCGAGTAGAACAAGAGATCTCTTCATAGGTCCTCCCTGCCGCCGTACGGCGTGGTGTTACAGCGCGGGAAACAGACCTCCGCTGTCGATCATTCCATCGGCGAGACCGGTTCGCAGGTGGCTGAGGCGGTTGTGATCGCCGCCCCCTCGCACGAGACCGTGGTCCAGCCGCCGCGGACCTTGGTGTTGCCACAGTAGTTCTTGCCGACGCTGTTGGGGTTGTTGAGATAGGCCAGGATGTTGCCGCAGCTCTCCTCGGGGCCGGGCGCTACCTGGCAGGTGCCGGAAAAACGAGGATTCTCGAAGCAGCACGGCGCCTTCGAGATGACCGTTCGCGCCTCCTCGTTTTCGGTGGCGCCCGCCACTCCGGCGAGCCACAGAATGCTGATCGACACGGCGATGATTGTTCTGGATGATTTCACGATTGGTCCTCCCGTCGGTTCAGTCGCGCGGCGCGTTCGCCAGAGATCGGATCTGGAGCTCGCGCTGCAGGTTGCCACGATAGAAATCGGTGTAGGCCATATAGTACTTGTTGATGTTCGAGACATAGGTGACGGTCTCGCGGCCGATGCGGGCGGCAGCGATCGTCTCGACGTTTCCAAACCACAGATTTGGGTCGTATCCCTTGGTTGCGGCCTCGCGGCGCAGGCTCGCCACACGTGACGGGCCGGCGTTGTAGGCCGCGAGGGTGAAGTCGAGGCGTGCTCCGTCCGGGATCTCCGGATCCGAGAAGTAGCGATCGCGAAGAAAGGCGAGGTACTTGGTTCCCGCATGGATGTTCTTTTCCACGGTGTCGATCGGGGTGATGTCGACGTTTTTGTCGGCCGCGGTCGATGGTCTGATTTGCATCACGCCCACCGCACCGGCGCTGGAGCGCTGGCTCTGGTCGAGGCCGGACTCCTGGTAGGCCATCGCCGCCAGCGCCAACCAGTCGAAGCCGTAGATCTCCCCGTATTTCTGAAAGAGCCCTGCAAGCTCGTCGAGCCGCTGTTGGTCGGCATCCGAGAGCGGGTTGGAGATCCACTTCGAGTCCGAAAAGTAGCGCTTGAAAAGGACGTTGCCCAGAAGGGTGCCCTTTTTGATGGTGCGTACAAAGCCGTCCAGGCTCGCCCTGAGCTCCGGGTTGTCGCTGCGAACGGCCCACGCGATGGAGCCGCCGGAATGGACCGCGAGGTCGGGGTGGACCCGAATATCCGGTAGGGCGCCGGCCCAGGCGGTGGCGATGTGTTCGTCGGTGACGGTGTAGTCAAAGACGCCGGCGTTGACGAGCTCGAGCAGATCCTCGGTGGCGAGGTACGCCGGCGCGTCGACAACTTTGATGGGAGGTTGACCAGTCGTCCGAAGCCGCTCGCTGAGGTCTCGAAGGTGCTCGGCGTAGCTGCTGCCCTTTCTCACCCAGACCTTGCGCCCGCCGAGGTCGGCGAAACTTTCGAGGGTCTGGGCCCTCGCACTCGACACCACGATTTCCCTCACGTTCGGAAGATACGGCCGCGCAAAGGTGACCCTCTTCGCCCGCCCCTCGGTGACCGTGAGCCCGCCCGCCGCGATGTCTCCTCGGCCTGCGGCGAGTTCGGAAAGGAGACGGTCCAGTGGCACGGGGATGAAGGCCACGATGATCTTCTGACTGACCTTTCGTCCCTCGTTGAGGTGCTTTTCGTATTGGCGGAGGAGTTCGTACTCGAAACCGCGGGCCGTACCGAAGTCTATGAAGTAGTTGGTGCGGCTGAAACTGATGAGAACTCGCAGCAGCCCTCGCTCGGTGATCTCAGGGAGGTCTCCGGTGAAGGTCGCCTCGATGCGCTTGAGGGCTTCGGGGCCGGTGACGGCAGTTTGTTCCGTCTCCTGGGCCGCCACCGGATAGGCCAGCACCACCATCCACGCGACGATGAGCAGCCAACCGCGAGGGCGGTCGGTACCACCGGGTGAACCAATCGATGTGGAGCATCTGTTCATGTTGGGTCATTCTAACCTGCTCGCGGCGGTTGTCTGCATTATGATGGAACGGCTGAACCATGAGCATACTCGCCTACCTCAAACGCCTCGATCTCAGCGAGCTCCCCTGGTGGGAGGCGGCGCCGGTGCGTGTCATGCAATTTGTTCAGGCGACCCTGGGCCAGCTCAACCGCGATAAGGTCATCATCCGCGCCTCGGGTCTGGCCTACTCGTCGCTGCTTGCTGCGGTGCCGCTGGTGGCGGTCGGCTTCGCCCTCTTCTCCGCTTTCGGCGCCTTCGACGACGTGAAAAAGAAGGCGGAGGAATTTCTCTTCACTCAGTTTCTGCCGACCAGCCAGGACGAGATCATCCAGTACTTCAACCAGTTCGCGGAGGGTGCCAGCAAGCTCGGCTTGATCGGGTTCATTTTTCTGATCCTCACGGCGATCCTTTTGCTCGACAACATCGAGTCCAACTTCAACCAGATCTGGCATGTCACGACGCGACGCCGGTTCATCGCCAAGATCACCTCCTACACCTCGGTGCTAGTGTTCGGGACGCTCTTCCTCGGCGCCAGCTTCACGATCTCGGCGCGCATCAAGGCGGCCATTTTCCGCGGGGTTCCTTTCGATCCCGGGACCCTCGAAAAGGTCGGCACCTGGCTTTTCCCTCTTTTCTTCACCTTTTTGGCCTTCTGTTTAATGTACCTGGTGATTCCGTTTACGCGTGTGAGGATCAGGAGCGCGCTGCTGGGTGCGGCGGTCGGTAGCATCCTTTGGGAGCTCGGCAAGAACCTCTTTGCCAACTCGATCGGCCAATCGGTGCGTTACTCGACGATCTACGGTTCGCTGGCGATCATCCCGATATTCCTGATCTGGCTCTACATCACCTGGATCGTCGTCCTCCTTGGGCTCGAGATCGCCTTTACCCACCAGCACTTCGCCGCGCTCGTGAGAAGCAACGCGGCCAGCGAGCGCGACGAGTGCGACCGCGTCCCGACCGGTCTTCAGCTCTTCACCCTGATCGCCCGGAGATTCCACCAGGGGAAGGATCCGCCGACGGCGGATGAGCTGTCGCGCCGCTTCCTGGTCGCGACGGGCTCGGTGGACAGCCACCTCGACCGCCTGGTGGCGGCCGGTCTCGCACGACGCGTCGCGGTAGGTTCGGGTCCAGAGGGCGTGGTCCCTGCGCGGTCGCTGGGTGAGGTGAAGATCGCCGACGTGATCGCTGCCTTCATTCCGATGGGTGAGGAGGAGATGCGCCGGCGTCCGATCGAGCTCGAGGTCGAGGAGATCGTGTCGGGCTTTCGCGATGCGGGCTTCGATGCGGTGGGTGAGACGACATTTCTCGAACTCGTCGGCCGGCTCTCTGCCAGGGCAAGAACTGCTCCTATAAAGATATGAGTGAACGGCGCGAGTACCAGCGCGACTTCTCGCAGATCCACCCGGAGACCATGTTCGACGAGCGCGGCCGTCTGCAGAAGGCGCGCAAGACGGTGATGGTGCTCCAGGACGCTGTGCGGTCCGAGGGTCTCGATCCTTCAAGCGCCAGGGT
>Ga0316187_10005406_pt1 | contig 11037 bp, 10 predicted proteins | sample CroRivburrow1_MG_FD_204927 | JGI IMG/M metagenome (GOLD analysis project Ga0316187, IMG submission 204927) | Coastal sediment microbial communities from Maine, United States - Cross River worm burrow 1 | ecosystem: Environmental > Aquatic > Marine > Coastal > Sediment | place: USA: Maine...
TCTAAGATAGTAGAGTTAATTGACGGCACTTGGATGATAAATAGTCGTATAAATAGTAAAGGAATTAGGTTCGTTCATACATCAACGGATGGGGGAGCAACATGGCTCTCTAAACCAGATTCAACGCTTATTGATCCAGGTTGTAATGCTAGTATAATTAGATATACATCGATTAAAGAAGGCGCTGATAAAAACAGACTTCTTTTTTCAAATGCAAAAATGAAAGATAACCGAATCAATATGACCGTAAGAATAAGCTACGATGAAGGTAAAAGTTGGACAAATGGGAAAACCATCTATAATGAAGGTTCGGCTTATTCTTCAATGAGTATACTTGCAAACGGTGATATTGGTTTGTTTTTTGAAAAGGATAATTATCAAGAAAATGTGTTTGTCCGACTCACATTAGAATGGTTAACTGATGGTAATGATAAATACACAATACTTCAGCCTGAATAACGCATGGTAACAATAAATATATTCCATTTGGCACAGAATTGCAGTATGTCTGATTTAATTCCAATTCAATATTGTTACAATTATTGGCTGAACTGAAATAATCCAGATAACAAACAATCATCTGGATTATAACAATGAAAACTAATGTTTTCATTTTAGATTTATTTTATAACTCATTTTTTTCCACCAATACTCAATGGGTCCTTGTTTATGTCTTTTTAACCATAAGTGGCTCAATACCGATTGTAAGATGAAAAACAATAAGGCAATTATATATGTTTCAGTTCTTGATACTTTTCCAAACAATTCAAAGCTATTTGTACAATGAAAAAATACAAAGAGATAAAAAACTGACTGTGAGATGTAATTTGACAAGGCTGTTTTACCCACATATTTAAACAATTGTAACATTTTCTTTAAAAACCCTTTTTGATATAACCTGACAAAAAGCGCCACATAACCCAAGGCCTGTACGATCATGCCTGCCGCTAAAACAAAAGGAACCCAAAGCATAGGAATATCTAACTCTAGTTCGCCCGACATCACAAGATGAAAAAAGTAACTTGAAGTAAGGCCCACGGTAAAGCCTAATAGTATCATTCCATTGGTGATTTTTTTTAGTGTGGCTGGAAGCCTAAAGAAGTTGAGCTTTCCTAAAATTACTCCAATGAGCATATTGCCAAAAGTATAGACCAAGGTAATTGGCATATCTTTTAAAAAGTTTACCCAAGGAGCCATAATAGCATTTACCCTCAAATACTCCCAATAAGAATTCGTGGTGGGCTGCACCAATGCTAACCCATAATCATAGTCATATACTTGCCATTCTAAAGCACTATTCCCAATAAAAATAATACCTGTTAGCAGGACATTAAAAATGACAGCAAGTATGATGGTCTTTTTTATTGACCAATTTCTGATCAATAATAAAAAGATACCCCCAAAGGCATATGACATAATTATATCGCCATTCCACAATACAAAACAATGTATGGTGCCTATAAGAAATAACAGGGCCATTCTTTTTAGAAAGTAACTTTTAAAATGCACTCCGCTTTGCTCGGCTCTGGACATTTGGATATAAAACCCAAATCCGAAAAGGATAGAGAATATGGTAATAAATTTTTTGGAAATAAAAAGGTCAGATAAAAAGCTTAATGTCCCGTCAAAGACACTTTCAATGGGAGGCTCCCCGCCAAAAGGAACATTGGCAAATAATACGCCTAATAGGGCAAATCCCCTTAAAGCATCTACAACTTCAATTCTTGATTTATTGGTTGGTTTAAATGTTTTCATGTCGTTATTTTATTAAGTTTTGGCATCCGTTTTTCGGCCACCTAACTAGAAGACATGACCCAATAGGGCTTGTTACGGTTTTAGAAGTTGTACATGTGCTGAAAACTGATTTCAGGACATTTTTTACCTGAAATGACCCGGGGAATGCCCTAATTTTTTCTGGAAGGCCGAATACATGGCCGATCGGGATTTGAATCCGGCATCAAAACCAATACCTTCAATTGATAATTGATTCTTAGTATCAGCCTTTATAATTTCCAGGGATTTATCTACGCGATGGTTATTTACCCATTCATTAAAATTCAATCCTAAATGTTGGTTGATACAGGAAGAGATCGTTCGAGCCGCAACCTGAATCTCTTTGGCAAAAGAATGGAGCGTTAGATCTTGATCGAGGTAATATTTTTTGGTTTCCATCTTGCTTTTGATCTTTTTACAGATTTCAGGATCAACCATTGCACTTGCTTTATGGGAAGTGGTCGTATTATCTTTCAATGTTTTTAAAGAATCTCTTGATCCGTCAAAAAGAGTCTGTTGTGTAAAAGCTTTGTAACTCACAAAATAGTTAAAAACAGCGATGAATAAATAGGCTATTAGGGTTAGATCAGATTGACCACTCCCACCCAATAGTATACGTACTAATTCAGCTCCCCAAAACAAGATAATAGGGGCTATTCCGAAGATACATTGCCATAGCCAATTAATATCGAGAAGAGCCATGTCTGTAAATTCATTTCTAATCAGGTCTCTATAACGCAATGTTTCCTTAATGACAAGGATAAAAATTATTACTGTTAATACAAATGCATAATACTGTTGACCCATGAAAAAACGGTCAAGAATAGGCCATCCCAAATACTCCAATAATGAACTCCCTGAAAACAAGAAGAGAATGATATTTATAAGCGTAATACCTATGATTCCGAACGCTAGAAAATAATGACCTTTAAGGAACATTCCATAATACGATGATCTTCCAACTTTCTCCAAAATAAAATGCAAAAACAAAACTGGGAAAAGCAGTTTTACTTCAGGAAGGGTAAAATATCCTTGAATTGAATAACCCCAAATTTCCTCAATAGGCAACAGATCAGTTAAAGCCGCAAAAACAAAAGCAAGTAAAAAAGAACCTAGTAATTGGTTTGCGAAACTGCGGTGTTTCTTAGAGGTAATAAAAATTACTCCAAGTAATAGGCCTTGTAGTACGGCTCCCCAGATTACTATGGTGATTAACCTTTCCATCAATTTTCAATTCAATTATTCCTAATACGTATTATACAAAGAAAGTAATTTTTAAGAAATATTATCTATTACATAGCATACAACATTGTATATAATTCATACCTGCTTCAGTACTTCATTTAAATCTATTATATTTAGTATCTGATTTGACTATCAGAAAATTGCTTAAGCCAGTTCGCTGTGCTCGTATCTTGCGGATTTTAAGCCGCACAAATTATATATGTACAGCTAGGCTTCATTATAACAAACACTAATCAATGATTAAATTCTTTAGTAAAATTAGAAAAAATCTACTTTCGGAAGGCGAATCTGGAAAGTACATAAAATATGCCGTTGGTGAAATTGTGCTTGTAATGATAGGAATTTTACTCGCATTACAAATCAATAATTGGAATGAAGTGCGAAAAACAAGTAAAAAGGAAGTGGCGAATCTAAAAAGTCTTAAATCAGAAATGATAACTTCCCTTGAAGAATTAAAATTAGATCAAAGTAGAATTCTAACATATTATGAATCTACGATAAATGTTCACAAATATATCCAATCAAAACCTGTACTTGTTGATTCAATGTATATAGATTTTTTCAATATTATTCAGTTCAGCTATTTTTTTCCAAAAACGTCAACCTATGAAACTTTTAAATCTGGTAATTTGGAATTAATTAAATCTGATTCATTACGAATGCTTATCACTGATGTTTATGAGTCAGGTTATCAAAGAATCTTAACAAAAGTAAATACCAGACGTGATGGTGCACACATTCTTTTCCCATATTACCAGAAACATTTTAGAACTAAAACGATTTCTAAAAAAGATCCATTGACAAGCGGTAGTTATTTGGCCATACCAAATGACTATGAATTTTTAATAAATGATCCTGAGTATGAAACATTAGTTGCTGAAGCTCTTATAGGTAGAAATATGGAGATTAGAGATTTTAAAAGAACCGTTGAGCTTGTCGAAAATTGTATAAATCAAATTGAAAGATATTTAGGGGAATAATCAAAATATCGTATTAACGAAAGGACAATAACCCATGATAAAATTCTTTAGAAAAATTAGACAAAGATTACTCTCTGAAAATAAATTTAGTAAATATTTGATTTATGGAATAGGCGAAGTAATTCTAATTGTCATTGGAATTCTACTCGCTTTATATTTAAATAATATAAATATTGAACAAAAATCAAACCTTGTTGAAATTGAATTACTCAATGAATTAAAGGCTAATATTAAAAGCAGCATTAAATCATTTGAAAGAACACTTGAATCAGAACAAGAATATCTAGAATATAATTTATTGATCTTAGATTATTTAGACAATAAAAAGCCTTACGACGATAATCTTCTCAAACCATTTGGTACATATTTTTGGACTGTTTCTTCAAATCCCATTTCAGGTGGTTACACCTATTTAAAATCAAAGGGAATTGAGTTAATAACCAATGCTGGCTTACGAAAAAACTTGAGCATTTTATTCGAAAAGGAATTTTTAATCATTAAAGAAGAAAATCAGGTCTGGGCGAATAACTTGCAGCAAAATATTTCTTATCCTTATCATGTCAATCACTTTAGGAGGTATTTTTTACATGATAGCATTTTAGGAGATATTGAAGTGACAAAACCTTTTAACTATAATGACCTAATTAACGATGATAAATTTAAAAGTATTAACGCCGAAATCATTTCAAATAGAAATTGGAATATTAAAAGCTTACAGGACTTAATTAAGAAATCAGAAGTCATTATGAACGAGATTGAAGAAGAATTGAGAATTTTATATGATCAAAAATAATGAAAGGCTAACAATGGCTATAATTATAAAACAACCTTGAAATGAATAAATCAGAAAATAAAACTCCTAAATGGTTTTGGGTTTTGCTATCCCATTTATGTTATTAGCAATTTCAGGTCTTATGCAAATCAACTCAATATTTGGCGATGAAATGCCAGAGCCTATTTGGGCAAAAACTGGCTATATCATTGGAATTATTGGAATCTTTATTGGCGGTGTTTTTTTATGCTTTCGAAAAAAATGGGCAATTTTATTTCTTACTATTTCTATAATAGGATTTCTCACCCATAGATTTTGGCTATTTTTTATAAGTGATATAATTGATTCACTTCCTTCTTTTGCGCCAGTAACACTTTTCCTTTCAATAATTCTAAATTTGATTGCAATTTATATTCTTAAAAGAGGAATAAAAGGAAAATGGATTACATAATTCAACTTTTTTGAATTTGAATTAAATACTGTGCCTAAGAAAATGTATAGTTCATTGCTACTGAATTTCCTCTCGAAAATTCCAAGCTGCTGAACAATGATCTCGCCTTTTTTCCTAACTTAGCTCTAACGCAACAAAATCCTGACAGACACCGTTAAGTTTTATTAAATAAAAACTAACTTTGAATTAAAGTGAATTTAAAAAAATACATAGCAGAGCTTAAAAGGCGTAATGTATTTAAACCAGCAATAACCTATTTAATAGTGGCATGGATAATTGCTCAGGTGTCTGATATTGTTCTTCCAACTTTTAATGCACCGCCTTATTTTATGAAAACCTTGATCATTATATTGATCATAGGTTTTCCGCTCAATTTAATTTTAGCTTGGATATATGAATTGACACCACAAGGAATTAAGAAAACTAAGAATGTTGAGACTGAGACATTAATATCAGCACAAACGAACCATCGGCTCAACAATGACAATAAAAAACTGGCAGTATTACCTTTTCAGAACATCAGTTCGAACAATGGCAACAATTATTTTAGTAACGGACTGACGGAAGAAATCATTATCCGTTTGTCCGGAATCGAGGAGCTTGACATCGCTTCACGAAGCACTTCCATGCGTTATAGAGATTCTGACTTGGATAATGAATCATTGGGTCGAGAATTGAACGCGAGATACCTTTTACAAGGAACTGTGCGCAGGCATAAAGACGATTTAAGAATTTCAACGGAGTTAATTGATGTTGAAAAGGATTCTACACTTTGGGCCGAGATTTATCAAGGCAATATAACAGATGTTTTTGTTATTCAGGAACAGGTATCTAAGAAGATTGTAAAGTCATTGCAACTAAAGCTTAGTCCCAAAGAAAAAGTGGCGCTAGGCAAAAAAGCAACGATGAATAGTGAGGCGTATGATGCTAACTTAAAAGCTCGTGAGTTTCTGTTCAAGTATACAAAAAGCTATCTTCTTTTAGCTATAGACCTTTTTCAAAATGCAATAGATTTGGACCCAAAATATGCTGCTGCTTATGCCGGTATGAGTGAGGCTTGTGCCTTGTTATATGAAACACACGATAGAAATCCCATATGGCTTGCAAAGGCCGAAGAGTCATCATTGAAAGCACTAATTTATGATCCTGCCTCATCTGAAGCGTATAGTGCTCTTGGACTGGCCTATTATAATAAAAATTTACTAAACGAAGCACTGATTGCCGTTCAAAAAGGAATTTCATTTGATCCTGACAATTTTTTTGCTTATTGGATTAGGGGCCGACTCTACAGAATGATGGACAGAGATTCTGAAGCTATAATTGATTTCAATAAAGTATTAGATCTTAATGGTGATTTCCATTCGGCTTTTGGCGATTTGCAGATGGCCTATGAAAAATTAGAGGATAAAAAAAATCTACAGGATTGTATTCAAAAGGCGGCATTATTTTACCCATCCTATTTGCTGCGTCACCCTGATGACGCCCGTGCCTACCAATTTTATGCCTTAACATTGAAAAGGCTGGGTCGTTTGGAAGAAGCAAAAGTAGAAATGCATAAAGGGATCACACAAAACCCCAATGATCCAATTATTATTTATAATGCCGCCTGTTTTTATGCCATGATAGGTGATAAAAAAAAATCAATTGAAAATCTCAAAAAAGCAATAGATAATGGGTTTGGAAATTATGAATACATTAAACATGACCCCGATTTACATAGCTTAAGAAAGGAACCGGGTTTCATTAAACTACTACAAGGTAAATAACTAGTTTAAAATAAGCTCATGAAGGAATTTAAGTCCTGGTCAATTTTATAAAAGAAATATGAGAGCAGCAATTTATGAAAAATTTCAGGGGGCCATATCTATACAGAATGTGGCAGATCCTACTCCAAAGAAACATGGAGTCATTATTTCAGTGAAAGCTACTGGATTGTGCCGTAGTGATTGGCATGGCTGGATGGGTCATGACACGGATATTGAATTGCCTCATGTACCCGGGCACGAGTTTGCCGGAACAGTGGAGGCCATTGGAAAAAATGTCAAAAATTTTCAAATAGGAGACAGGGTAACAGCTCCATTTGTATGCGGATGTGGAAGTTGTGGGCAATGTTTATCTGGCAATCATCAAGTGTGTGACCGTCAATCACAACCTGGTTTTACACATTGGGGTTCTTTTGCGGAATATGTTGCTTTAGATTATGCTAATATTAATTTGGTAAAACTACCTGAGGAAATTAGTTACTTAACCGCTGCACTTTTAGGATGTCGGTTTATTACGTCTTACAGAGCAATAGTAGCACAGGGAAAGGTTTCAGGTGGTCAATATGTCGCTATACACGGTTGTGGTGGTGTAGGGCTATCCGCAATAATGATCGCCAACGCTCTGGGGGCTCAGGTGATAGCAGTAGATATTAACGATGAAACTTTAGATTTAGCAAAAGAATTAGGAGCGATTGCAACCATCAATGCATCGCGGAACCCGGATATAGTAGAACAAGTCAAAACATTAACTAATGGAGGTGCTCACGTATCTATTGATGCCCTCGGAAGTTCAATCACCTGTTTTAATTCTGTTGCGAATCTAAGAAAAAGAGGCAAACACATTCAGGTTGGTTTGATGACTGGGAACCATCAGCATGCTAAAGTTCCTATGGATAAAGTGCTGGCCAACGAATTGGAAATAATCGGAAGTCACGGAATGCAAGCCTATAAATATCCTGAAATGTTCGAAATGATTAAAAACGGAAAACTACATCCTGAAAAACTAATTGAAAAGACAATTTCACTCAAAGAATCTACCTTTGTATTACCAAATATGGATAAGTTTGACCATAAAGGAGTTTGGGTTATTGATTCTTTTTAATATTTCAGTAAAATAGTTAGTGCTATATTCGAGTAAAATAACGTAATAAATCTTGCTGACGAAAATTACCAAGGCCAATATTTTATAAAAATAACAAAGGATAACCAATAAACCAATGATAAATTCTTTAGAAAAATTAGGCAAAGAATACTGACTGAAAATAAATTCGCCAAGCGATTGGCGCCATCATCAGGTATCTACTGAACAGATGCCATCCTAGTCAAATTTGCAGGCGGCTTTCTCACATTTCCCAACTCTTTTAACCTGCGAAAATGAGAGGCGAGTGCACTAAAAACATTGGGCTTCAGGTTGTAGGTAAACCCATATTCTTCAGCAGTTGTTTTAATAATGCCTGCAATGGCAGGATAATGCACATGACATATATTTTGAAAAATATGGTGCTCAATCTGAAAATCTAATCCGCCAATATACCAACTGAATAGGCCATTCTTTCTTCCAAAATCTGATGTGGTGCGCAATTGGTGCACCAGCCAATCGTTCTCAATTTCATCGTTTTCATTAGGCAGTAGCTGATCGGTACCTTCTACCACATGTGCCATTTGAAATACCGTACTCATAATCATCCCTGCAGTTACATGCAAGGCAATAAAGCCAATTAATATTTGCCAGAAAGCGAAATTTGTAAAATATAAGGGCAGGCCAATAATAACTGCAAAGTAGACGATCTTAATAGCAATAAGTTTTACCAGTTGCCATGATGGATCAACATTTTGCTCGATGGTGATGCCTTTTCTGTTATATTCTAGCAATACTCCAATTTCACCAAACAATCTTGCAAATGTCATGAGGCCATATAGCGGAAATGCGTAGAATTGCTGATAACGATGATATTTTTTAAGTGGACCATATTGGCACAAACGGATAATCTTTAAGTTTGAAATATCAGGGTCATAATTGAAAATATTGGTAAACGTATGGTGCTTAATGTTATGCTGTATTTTCCAATTAAAGATATTGCTACCTAAAAGGAACATGGTAGACGAAGCGAGATTATTTACCCATTTTTTTGAAGAATAGGCATGATGTACCCCGTCATGCATGATTGACATCCCCACACCGGCTTCTCCTATACCCATGATAACCGCTAAAACCAAAGCCGTCCAAGGTGATACGGGCATGGTGAGCAACATGATAAAAGGCACTAAATAAACGCCTAAAATTACCACCGACTTCAGGTACATGTTAAAGTTGCCATAAATTGACTTATTATTATCCTTGAAATAGGAACGTACCCGTTTTCTCACCTCATAAGCAAACTCTCGTTCCTTACTGTTTTGCCTCACGAACTTAATTTTTTCCATAATATCAGTTTAAGTTAATATTACACTTGCAATTTATTTAGAACTTACTATACGAGGCAATGATTTTGGTCAGTTTCAATAAAAAAGTTGTGCTATTTTTAGCAGTTACATCACTCCCTAAACGAGACTAATTAAGTTATGTCTCCGAAATAACAAAGCACAATGGAGTGTTATAGTGGTATACATAAAAAATAGAACTCCTTAAGTTGATTAAGGGAGAATTATAAAAATATCGAAAGGCTAACAACGTGTATAGTAAATTGCTAGCTCTATGTATGCTCGGAAAATCCTACGGCTTCTCCCCTGGTTCGTTTTCTTTTACTAATTTAGACCTAACCAACGCAACTAACCGTACACGAACACATTAGGATTCACTATAACCAACCTTTAATGATGATTAATTTTTTTAATACTTCAACCTATTGAATACCTGCATATTTCATTACATTTATGTCCGCTACAACTTTAAAAAGTTTGCAATTCATTTATATTTTTTGGTGTTAAATTTAAGTATTATTGCGCCTATATTTGGACAAGATTATCAAGACAATACTGTCAAAGATGATATAAGGCATAAAATTAGCTTAAGGCATGATAATGACTTTTTAACTTTTTCTGACAGATACTACACTTCGGGTTTATTTTTATCTTATAATAGGTTGTTAGATAATGTAGTTTTTAAATCTGGTCAGGAACAAATTTCAATAGCTTTAGTTCAACAAATTTATACACCTTCTAAAGGAAACACTACGAACCTTGCGGAAATGGATCGTCCTTATGCTGGTTATATTGAAGTTAATACTGGATGGTCTTATGTTAAAGACAATTATCGCTTTGAAACTAATTTTATTTTAGGGCTGGTTGGTAAAGTATCGGGCTCTGGAGATTTTCACAGATGGTACCATAACGCTCTTGCTATTCCTAAACCTCCCACATGGGCCCATGAGCTTGCCAATAAGGTTCATACCAACCTATATGCTTCATATACCCACGAGTGGCAATTGTCTCCGAACAATTTTAGCGTGTATTTAGGTTTAAGGTCAAAACTCGCTTTGGGCACAAAAGATATTTACGCCCAACCTGAATTTATTGCCCATTTTGGGAGGCGGCAAGCCATGGCCTCAAGTATGGCCTATAATGGTATTGGATCGACGGAAATGGAAGTGTTTTTTACTTTACATATGGGTTATCGTTTTGTGGCTCATAATGCCCTATTGGAAGGTCATGTTTTCGCTGATAATTCTGTTTTTTTAGTAAGTTCAGGAAATAGATTTTTTTATGGGGGATTTGATGTTAAACATCACTCCGGGAAGAATGATTATTGGCTTGGTTATCGTTTTAATACCGCAGAAACCATGCAGACAAAATTGCACAAATATCTTATTCTTTCATATGCACGAAGTTTTTGAAAGTAAATAAATAAATTGCTTTTTACATCATAAACAATTATGAAGTCACTCCGAAGTAATAAATAAAATCTAAAGTTTTAATGCTTGACTCAACCTAAAATTATAGTCTTCTTATTTGAAAGTTCATATCAATAGCCAAGCACTGTTTAATGACGTTCTGCAAATCTTTTAAATTTTTATGTATCTTCGATTTTACAATTGAAAATCCTGAATCTAGCTG
>Ga0316187_10005407_pt1 | contig 11036 bp, 7 predicted proteins | sample CroRivburrow1_MG_FD_204927 | JGI IMG/M metagenome (GOLD analysis project Ga0316187, IMG submission 204927) | Coastal sediment microbial communities from Maine, United States - Cross River worm burrow 1 | ecosystem: Environmental > Aquatic > Marine > Coastal > Sediment | place: USA: Maine...
CCCCGAAGAGCATCATGGTGCCCCCGCACGCGACAAGACAGAGCAGCGAGACCACGCTGACGCCGTTGAGGAACTGTCGGGGAAGCGGCTGCCAGTACCCCGCGGCCGACTCATTCCCCAGGGTCGTGCGCAGCGGGCGGCCCTCCAGCGCGGCCCGCCAGACCGACCCGACCCGGATCCCGGCATCCTCGACGCTGGCGTGCTGATCGGTCACCGAGTCCCTCGACAGGAGCGAGCGGGCCAGCTCGGGGTCGAGCTGCTGCGCCCGCCGAAGAGACTCTTCGGCCTCCTTGAACCGGAAGGACTCGGACTGAGCGATGTACATGTTGTAGTACGCCAGCACCGAGTCGGACCGTAGGTCGATGGCGCGTCGGTAAGCCGCGATCGACTCGGCATACTGGCCGAGGCGATAGTAGATGTTGCCGATATTGATCTCGGCCCGGTGGTTCGAGGGCTCGATCTCGAGGACGCGACGGTACTGCTGGTAGGCCTCCTCGAAGTAGCGGCCGTCCTTGTAGAGCCCGGCAAGCAGGAAGGTGTAGACCGGGTCTTCCGGGTGGGTTTCGGCCAGCTCCTTGAGCTTGACGAGACCGTCGGGGCTATAGGCGCCACTGGCCGACTCGAGGGTCGTGCGCACCGCGGGGTCGGTGGTCATGCCGTAGAGTGCCACGGAGACTCGGAAGCCGGGCACAGCCAACGTCGCGGCCACGAGCATCGCGACGGCAACCGCACGTTCGCCCCGCCGCATGAACCGGAACAGGATCACGATCCAGTACAACAGCGTCCACGCCGCCAGGATCCACGTCAGCAGTGGAAAAAGCAGGATCGCCCACCCGGCCGGCTCGCGCCATCGATCGGCGCCCAGGCGGGTCATCCTCTCCTCGATTTCATGACGGAACGGCGCCTGGTACTTGAACGTCATCAGCAGCGAGAAGATCGCGACCGCCGCCAACACCGCCACGACTGCGAAGATCGCGAGATGGTTGATGAGCGTCCAGTTGCTCCATCCCACGACGAACGTACGTTGGATCCCCCGGGCAAATTCCTTGATCGACTCGACCACGCCGCCCCCCGACTGCTGCAAGATGGCGGCGCGAGCGAAGTGGATCTGAGGGCGGCCCGAATCGAAGGTCTCCGCGAGGTCGAGGGCATCCAGCGCCCTTTCGTAGCTGCCTTCCTCGCGATACCGTCGCGCCTCCGCCACCAGCGCGCCGGCGGGATTCTCGAGGCGCCGGATTCCCTCCTCGGCGCAGAAACTCCGAATCAGCTCGGACTGGCGGTGGGCGTCATCGAGACGGCCGTCGGCAAGGAGCGCCTTTCTGAGAAACCACGAGGACTCGAACCGGAACTCGAAGCTGTCGTAGTCGAAGCCTCGACGCCCGCCCCAGCCCGGTCCCGTCTGCGGCGAGGCCGTCTCGACGGGCTCGCCACGGTCGGCGCCTCCGAGGCGAATGACCCCGGTATCAACGGATTGCGCCTCGACGGGCGGGGCAGCGAGAGCTGCCAGCGAGAGCACCGCCACGGCGAGATATCGAAGTGTCCGCAACTTCCTTCCCGCGTCGGTCCGGGCAATCGCTGTCGGCGCGCGACCTGAGCTCGAGCCGGGACCGATCCTAGCCGGGCTTGGTCGTCCGGGCCACGTACAGCATCCGCAGCTCGTACAGGACCCGTTCAAGAAGCCCTTCCTCGGGAGGCGTCAGATTGCCGCGACACTTCACTCGAAGCAGGTCAAGCATGTCGATCTGAATGCGCGCCTGCTCCAGGTCCACGGTCTCTTGACCCGTCGACGGATGTGGGATCTCACCCAGAAAGAGCAATGCCGGTTGCGCCATGGCATTGACCAGCATGGTGAAATCAACACCCTCGGGTTCCTCGAGCGGTCTCCGCTCGAATTGGCCCTGGGGTCCCGGTGTCGGCGCCTCGGCCTCCGACCCCTTCTCGGCCTGCTTCGGCGGAGGCGCGACCTCTTCGTCGTCGTCCCGTCGTCGCTCGCCTTCAGCCGTGAAGTGCCGCCGATCCGTGACCTTGAATTCGGTGTCTTGAGCTCTGTCGGTCCCCCGTTCGTCTTCGGCCATCGTCGCCTCCTGGTTCCGAGCCATGAGCGGCCCGTGCGCGGAAGACGCGATGGTAACATTGCCTTTCTCGAACCATCAATCGGACGGTCCGAGCCCCGGAAACCAAGACGAAGCCAAACATGTGGCGCCACCGGAGCCAAGTCAAGGAGCGGCCTTTCATGAGCGAATCGGAGAGTTTCGAGGGCCTGGTGGCCATCATGGATCGCCTCCGGGGGCCCGACGGCTGCCCGTGGGACCGCGAGCAAACCTGGAAGAGCCTGCGGAGGTTCCTGCTCGAGGAGTGCTACGAGGTGGCCGACGCTCTGGACCGCGCCGATCCCGACGAGCTCCGCGAAGAGCTGGGCGACCTCCTCTTTCAGATCGTCTTTCTCTCTCGCCTCGCCAAAGAGGAGGGGCAGTTCACCGCCGATGACGTGGTGCGCGGCATCGCCGAGAAGATGGTCCGCCGCCATCCCCACGTCTTCGGCGAGGATCGGGCCGAGACCTCCGATGAGGTCCTGCGCCGCTGGGAAGAGATCAAGCGTCGGGAGCGCGAGCCCGGGTCCGAGGGGGAAAGCCAAGGTCGCCGCTCGATCCTGGACGGCATCCCGCGGGCCCTTCCGGCGATGATGAAGGCCCAGCAAATGGGGGCGCGGGCCGCCCGCGTCGGCTTCGATTGGAATAGAGAGATCGACATCCTGGAGAAGATCGACGAGGAGCTCGAAGAGCTGCGCGCCGCCGTCGCCTCCAGCGACCGTTCGCAGGTCGAGGAGGAGCTCGGGGATTTCCTCTTCAGCACGGTCATGCTCGCCCGTCGCCTTCAGATCGATCCGGAAGCTGCCCTCGAGAGGACCAACCTGAAGTTCCGGGAGCGCTTCGGCAGGATCGAAGACGAGCTGAGCCGTCGAGGCATCCCGGTCGAAGGGGCCGGTCTCGAGCTGATGGATCGGCTCTGGGACGAGACCAAGACCGAGCGGTAACTCAGCCAGTCAGTCTGAATCGGCCCAACCGCCGGAACCGCTCGTACCGTCCGGCAACCAGGAGCTCGGAATTCAGGCTCTCGAGCGCGACGAGGTCGCGCTCGATGATGTCGGAGACCATCGCGGCCTGGCTCTCGGGATCGACGTGGGCGCCCCCGGTGACCTCGGGGATGATCTCGTCCACGATGTCGAACTTCTCGAGATCCTGGGCGGTGATTCGCATCGCGCGGGCCGCCTCCCGGCTCTTGCCGGAGTCTTTCCAGAGAATCGCGGCGCAACCTTCCGGGCTGATCACGGAGTAGATCGCGTGCTGGAGCATGTTGACGCGATCCCCCACCCCGATCGCGAGCGCACCCCCGCTTCCGCCTTCGCCGGTGATCGTCACCACGATGGGAACGCGGAGCCTGGCCATCTCGCGGAGGTTGTACGCGATCGCCTCTGCCTGCCCCCGCTCCTCCGCACCGATCCCGGGGTAGGCTCCCGGCGTATCGATGAAGGTCAGGATCGGCCTTCCGAATTTTTCCGCGAGCTGCATGATCCGCAGCGCTTTGCGATAGCCCTCGGGACGGGGCATCCCGAAGTTGCGGAAGATCTTTTCTTTCGTGTCGCGGCCCTTCTGGTGGCCGATGATCGCCACCGGACGGCCGCGAAAGATACCCATGCCGGCCACGATGGCCGGATCGTTCGCGTACTTGCGATCCCCGTGGAGCTCGATGAAGTCCTCAATGAAGAACCCGATGTAGTCCAGGGTGTAAGGGCGTCTGGCGTGTCGGGCGACGAGTGCCTTCTGCCAAGGCGTCAGCGACGAGAAGACCTTTTCCCGCACCTGGTCGAGCTCCCGCAGGAGCTGCTCGCGCTGACGCTGGATGCCCGCGTCATCGCCCATCCCCGACAGGGACTCGATCCTCCGCTCGAGATCGAGGATCGGTGCTTCGAAATTGTCTTCCGAGGGCGCTGCCATCGCGTAGGGCCCCTTCCCATCGTCGGTGAGCGACAGTATTCACGCCGGGACATGGTGTCAAGCCGGACGCGCCGCCGCCAGGGCCTTACGCATCTGGCGTTCCCGGTCCGGGGCCTCCCCATCGAGCTTCGCCCGCAGCGCCGCGGCCAGGCCCGCCGCCACCCGCGGTCCCTCGGGCACCCCCGCTCGCACCAGGTCCGCGCCCCGGATGTCCGGCCGGACATCCCGCAGGCGCGACAGGTAGAGGGCCACCGACCGCCGGACCTCCTCGCGGCCCGTCAGTGCCATCGCGAGGAGCAGCACCTCGGTCGGCTGCTCCCTGCACAACTCGTGAACCCGGCTCGCCGGAGGTGAGCGTCGGCGCGCCAGCCTCGAGATCAATCGGTGGATCACGTCGGGCGCCTCGGTCAGGACCCGTGCGGCCAGCCGACCGGGCCGGAGCCTGGCGAGGACATCCTCACGCTCGGCGGCATCGAGACGCTCGACGAGGACCCCGAGGGCGACGATCCAGCCCTTGGCTGCCTCGCCCTCGTAGAGCAGGCGATACCATCCCAGGACCTCCTCTGCGCGCTCCAGCCTGGTGTAGGTCGTCCTCGTCGGGCGTAAGGCCGGATGCACGACGGTAAGCAGCTTGAAGGACGCCAGCATCTGGACCGCGCGGACCACCCGCTTCTCATCCAGGATCAGCTCCAGCTCCCGACGCAACCGCTGTGGCGACAGCGAGTCGAACACGGCCTCCCGACGCGCCACTTGAATCAGGCGTGAGGTCTCCCGCGAGATCTCGAAGCCCAGGCGCGCCGCGAACCGGATCGCTCGAAAAACGCGCGTCGGATCCTCGATGAACGACAGGCCGTGAAGCGCTCGGATCTTCCCGGCGCTCAGGTCGCGGCGTCCGCCGAAGTGGTCGACCAGCCTCCCGAATCCGGGAGGGCTCAAACGGACCGCCAAGGTGTTGATCGTGAAATCGCGGCGGAAAAGGTCCTGGCGGAGGCCACCCGGCTCGACCTCGGGGAGCGCTCCGGGCCCGCGGTAGTGCTCGGTGCGGGCGCGCGCAAGATCCAGGCGGAGATCTCCGGGCAGAAAGACCGCCGCGGTCTGGAAGGCATCGTGGACGTGGACCCGGACCCCCAGGCGCTCCCCGATCCGGCGAGCGAGGCCGCAGGCGTCACCCTCGACGACGACGTCCAGGTCGCGATTCTCCCGCCGCAGGAGAAGATCCCTCACCCCTCCCCCCACCAGCCACGCCCGAACGGCGTGCTCGGTCCCGATCTCGCGGAGAATCTCCAGGGCGCCTTCGGGGAGCCGCCTCGCCAGCATGCCCGACAGGTCCTCTCCGGGGGGAGGGCGGTCCTCACCGTGGCTCTCGTCCCGAGGTGCGGCAGCAGCGGTCTCGGTGGCATCGTGGAGATGGCCTAGCAGGGCGGTGCGGGTGATGATTCCCGCGATCGAGCTCGAGTCCTCGCCGACCAGGACAAAGCGTTCATTGCCCTGCAGCAGCCGGTGCCGGAGGACATCGAGGTCCGCCTCCGGCGGGAGGATCTCGAGCTCGGAGGCGACCAGGTCGCGAACCTCTCGGTTCGCAAGGCCGTGATGGAGGGCCATGTCCGCGATCTGTCGCGTCAACGCCCCCACGACCCGCTCGCCTTCGACGATCGGCAGGGCATTGACGCGGTAGCGATTCAGAAGCTTCACACCCTCGATCACCGAGGCATCCGCAGCCACCGTGTAGAGGATCGGCGTCGCCAACTCCCCGGCCCGCACCGACGGGACCAGGATGGCGCGCAGGGCTTCCAGCACCTCGTCCCTGGCCTCGATCAGCGTGCGGTCGCGAATGACTGCCGATGAAGCGGAGGCGTGTCCCCCGCCCCCGAACCGTGCGGCGAGCTTCGCGGCGCTGAGACTCGTGCTTCGACTCCTGACGATCAGGACAATGCGATCGCCCATCCGGATCAGGGCGACGAGCCGGTCAGCGTGGGTCGTCTGCGCGTACTGCTGCACGACGACCGAGGCCTCGGGCACGAAACCCGCGACCGCCACCGCCGCAAGAACGACCGTCTCTCCCGCGACGCTTACTCTGCGGGCCTCGTGGAGCAGGGCGTGGTAGAGCTCGACCTGCTCGGGCGACAGACCCCGCGCGAGGATTCGAGCAATCCGGTTCAGATCGGCGCCCCGCTCCAGCAGCCAGGCGACGGCCAGGAGATCATCCGGGGTAGTGCCCTGGTAGAGCAGGCCCCCGGTATCCTCGTAAATGCCCAGCGCCAGGAAGGTCGCGCTGTCCGCGTCGATCCTCGCGCCGGCAGCACGGATTCGCTCTACCATGAGCGAGGCGACCGCGCCGGTGGCCCGCGAATGGACCTCCGCACCCTCCGGCGGTGGCGAGTCGGGGTGATGGTCGTAGCAGATCAGGTGCACCCGGCGATCCGGATCGAGCAGCTCCCGGAACCGCCCGATCCGTTCCGGAGCCACGGTGTCCACCAGGATGAGGGTCTCCACGGAGGCGAGATCGACGTCCCGAGCCCTTACCTCAGGCAGGAGATCCGGATGGGCCTCCAGGTATCTCTTGACCGCCGACGCCTTCGCCCCCGGAAAGGACGCCACGGCCCCCGGGTGGAGCACCAGCGCGGCAAGGACCCCGGCAGCCGAGTCGAAGTCCGCACCCTCGTGCGTGGTAACCAGGATCATGCCGCAAGCCTACTTCGCCCGTCCTGACCCCGGCAAGGCGACTAGGCCCTGGGGTGGAAACTCTGGTAGAGGCGCTTCAGCCGCTCGCGGTTGACGTGGGTGTAGATCTGCGTCGTCGAGATGTCGGCGTGTCCGAGCATGAGCTGAACGGACCGGAGGTCCGCGCCGTGTTCCAGGAGGTGGGTCGCGAACGAGTGCCGGACCGTGTGCGGCGACAGGGTCTTTCGGATCCCGGCACGACGCCCGTGGGCCTTCAGGATCTTCCAGAACCCCTGCCGCGACAGCGGGCCGCCGCGCCGGTTCACGAAGACGACGTCGCCGCCCACCTTCCCCACGAGCTCGGGACGAGCTCGCTCCAGGTAGCGCGTCAGGGCGCTCGACGCCTCGGCGCCCAGAGGAACGACCCTCTCCTTGGAGCCTTTGCCCATCGAGCGGAGATAGCCGGCATCCAGATGCAGCTCTCCCAATCGCAATCCCACCAGCTCGCTGACTCGAAGGCCCGTGGAATAGAGCACCTCGATCATGGCGGCATCTCGCATCCCGAGGATCGTCGCGGGATCGGGTGCCCCCAGGAGGGCCTCGACGTCCCGGTACCCCAGGACCGTGGGCAGCGATCGCCACGTCCTCGGGAAATCCAGGTGGGTGGCCGCGTTCTGTTCGACTACCCCCTCGGCCTCGAGATAGCGCAGGAAGCCTCGGACGGCCACCAGCCAGCGGGAGACCGAACGCGGCGAGCGGCCCTCGATCCTCATCCGTTTCAGGACGCGGATCAGATCTTCCCGCCGAACCTCTTCCAGCCGACGCCGCGGCCCGAGGCCGCGCTCCAGGATCTGCAGGTCCCTTCGATAGCTGTCGATGGTGTTGACGGAGAGCCCCCGCTCTGCCGCGAGAAAGTCGAGATAGCGACCGAGCCAACCTTCAGGCCGCCGGGGATCGGCGTCGCGCGGGCTCACGAGCGATCGCTCCGGCGCGGCGGGTCGAGCAGGATGGTGACGGGACCGTCGTTGACCAGCTCGACCTCCATCATCGCCTGAAAGACGCCCTCCCCCACTTCCAGCCCGCGGCTGGCCAGGCGCTGCACGTAGCGACGGTAGAGACTCTCGGCCTGGTCGGGTGGGGCCGCCGGGTGAAACGAGGGACGCCTCCCCTTGCGGGTGCTGGCGGCCAGCGTGAACTGAGAGACCACCAGAACGGCCCCGCCGACCTGTTCGACACTGCGATTCATGCGCCCTTCTTCGTCGGCGAAGATCCGCAGCTCCGCGGTCTTGTCGGCCATCTCGTCGGCGTCCTCGGCTCGGTCCTCGCGCTCGACGCCGAGCAGGACCACAAGCCCGGCGCCGATCGATGCGACGGTGTCGCCCTCGACCCGCACCGAAGCTCGGGAGACCCGCTGGATCAGTACCTTCAAGCCGCCTCGTCTTCCCGGGACGCCTCTTCGGAGAGGTCCTCCAGATCGTCCACGCTTCTCGGAACGGCGTCAAGATCCTCGGCGGCAACCGTGAAGACGAATCCCGGCCGCCAAGAGCTGCGAGCGACAAGCAGCGCCCCCTCGTCGGAACCACGCGCCCCGCGGAGCCGCTGGACCGTGAGCCGACCCAGCTCGCCGGCTTCTCCCGACAGGACGACCTCGAGGATCCGTTCCCCCGGCCGGCCGCCCGACACCCCGAATCCTGCAGCCCGTAGCCAACGTAGTCGATCCAGGAACGCCTCGACCCCTTCCCCCGTGAGACTCGACGCCCCATCACCCTGTTTCGCCGTCCACGATCGCCCCTCGCTCCGAGCGAGTGTCAGCACACCGTCTCCCGTCTCGATGCGCACCTCTCGGACGTCCGGTCTCGAGAACGGCGCGAGACGCCGGTCCCGCAGATCATCGACCTCGCGCGCGAGCTCACGAACCTGCTCTTCGTCCACGATGCCCCAGAACTCGGTGCTTCCCGACCTGCGCGCGAACCACTTCCCACGTCCGGCCGGCGCTCCGATCTCCACCGTCCCCGGCGCCTCGCCCGAACCCGTCTCGACGGTCAGACGGACCGGTGTGGCAAACGAGCCCCGGGCCAGGTCGATCTCTTCGGAGTCCAGAAGCTCGATCGCCCGCAGCTCACGCACAGCGCGGATCAGGCGCTCCCCCGCCGTCGCGTCCACGAGATCCTCGAGGGGTTCCGTGAGCCACCAGGTCGCGTCGCGGCGCTCCAGGCGGAACCCCGACGCGGGACCTCGTACGGTGATCGCGCCGACTCCATCGGCTTCCACGGGAACGAAGCGGCGTTCGACGAAGGAACCGGGCACCCGCCCGAGGAGCTCGACAATCGAACCCTCCACGAGCAGGACGGCTCCGTTCTCGTCCCGGACGTAGACCTCGTCCCCCACGGGGGATCTCCCGCCGAGCTCGATCCGGCGAGCGGGCGTATCGGACTCGGTGAACACGAGCAGACTACCCGCCGAGGTTTCGAGCCCGAAGGCATCCAGGTCGCCACCCGGATGATCGTTCACGACGCTCACCACGGCGACCTCCGAGAGGGCCCGCAGCAAGCCTTCGACCTTCCTCGGATCTGCTTCCCGTGGGTTCGGCAGCGAAACCCGCCACGCGCCGCTCTCGTCCCGCTCGAGGCGTGTAACCCTCGAGCGGTACACCATCTCGATCGCCCGAATCGTCTCGGGCGCGTAGTCAACCAAGGAGGCGATCCGCTCCCCGTTCGAGCTCGGCCCCGGCTTGTCCATCCAGACCCACCAGGCCAGGGCGGCGATCAGAAGGACGGCGAGAATGACGATCGCCCGGACGCTCACAGCGAGCGTCTCCACCACCACACGCTCAGACCGAGGATCACCAGGATCTCCGGCAGAAGGAGCACGGCAAAACGAAACAGATTGCGGTAGTCGGCCCGTGTCATGTCCAGTCGCGACGGTCGGAGGCCCCGCGGGCCCTCGCCGATGAGCGGCTCGTTGCCGACGAGCCACTCGACCGCATTCAGGAGAAACTCGCGATTGAAATAGACCCCGATGCCGACGTTGCGTGCGATCTGGGAGTCGCCGATCACCACCCACCGGGCCTCCGGAGGCGACGCCGAGCCGCGGGGCTCTCCGGGTCGTGGCGCACGGGCGGCCACCGCCACGGGGAGCGGTCCCGTCGTTTCATCCCTGCTCCTGTCGACCCGCCGCGACTCGATCATCGTTTCGAAGTCCCTTTCCGCCCAGGCGCGTTCGCCCGTCCGAGCCAGCACCGCGGCCTCCACCGCGACTCCCGGCAGACGACCGCTCGAGAGCACGTCGACGGAACGAGCGCGGTCGAGGGCGATGCGCTCGTGGAATCCTCGGGTGATCGGGTGGGCCGGGAAATCGTCGACGATCGTGGCCAGTCCGAGCGGAGAGCCCACGAACGGAGCGCGGCCGGGATCCACGATCACGTCATCTCGAATCGCGATGCGGTAGGAGGCCAGCAGCTCTCCGAGGCCGACGGCCGTGCCCGGATCCACCATCAGCAGAACTCTGCCGCCTCGGTCAATCCACGCCTCGATCTGCTCGACCTCGTGCTCCGTGAGCGGCTTCACCGGTCCCGCGATCACGAGCAGGGCGGTGTCTTCGGGGACGCGCGCCTCCGCCGAGAGCAGTAGCGAGCGCACCTCGAAGCTCTCCTCGGCTAGCGCGGCTGCGAGCAGCCCCAGCCCATCCGGGCTTCCGGCGTCGTCGGGGGCGCCCTCCCCGTGTCCCGACAGCGCGTAGATGACTCGCGGCCCCGGACGGCTGACCTTCAACAGCAGATGGGTGAGCGCGCCCTCGGTCCACCCGAAGGTCGGGTGCCCCGAGCTTCGTGCCGATACCGAGCCGAGCCGAGCCACGACGACGCCCTCATCCCGCACGCCGAGCTCGGTGGCAAGCTCGGGCTCACGAACGGGATCTGCGAACCGCCAGGTCAACGCCGGGCTCTCCGTGGCGAAGCGCTCGAGAAGCTCGCCCAGATCGCCGCGCGCGGGAGATCCGCCGGCGACAAAAGCGATCAGCTCGACCGGTTGCTCCAGGCCTCGAATCACCGCCAGGGTCTTCTCGCTGAGCGTGTAGATTCGATTCTCGGTTACGTCCCAGCTCCGCGGATGGCGAGCGGCGATGACGTTGACCGTGATCAGCAAACCCACGAACAGGAGCCCGCCGGCCGCGACCCGCAACCGTTCACGGGCCCCGCGCGAGGCGAGGGTCCGTCGCAGGTTCGCGAAATTGAGCGCGCCCGCGGTCGCGACCAGAATCCCACCGCCGGTCACGTGAAGAGCGGTCCACAAGTCGAAGACGCCGGATAGGACGAAGGGCACGAGGCCAAAAACCAGCAGGACGATGCCCGCGAGCCCCAGCAGTCCCATGGCCTCTCGCATC
>Ga0316187_10005408_pt1 | contig 11036 bp, 10 predicted proteins | sample CroRivburrow1_MG_FD_204927 | JGI IMG/M metagenome (GOLD analysis project Ga0316187, IMG submission 204927) | Coastal sediment microbial communities from Maine, United States - Cross River worm burrow 1 | ecosystem: Environmental > Aquatic > Marine > Coastal > Sediment | place: USA: Maine...
TGTTGAAGAGATTTACGTCACTGATGCCTATCACTCTCTATCCATAGAGGGCTATCGAGTGAGTGCAGAGTTAATTGAGTTAGTACAAAGTGGTGCGTGGAATCCAGACGATAATGAGGATGACCGGGAACATCGTAATGCTCTGGCTGCAAGCGGATATTGGCAAGCTTACCAAGCTGTACAGCAAAGCCTTGACAAAATTTTGCACGGTGATAATCCGGGAACAGTTGTGGGTGATGACCACAGCAATTGGTATGCAGAGCTATTTGGACCAAGTGTAACAGCGGGCATAATTAGCGCCGTTGATCTGGCTGGTTATCGAAGCGGCCCCGTATATATACGCCGATCTATGCATGTGCCGCCACCAAGAGAAGCAGTCCGGGATTGCATGCCTGCTTTCTTTGATCTTCTGAGTGAAGAGCCTGAACCGGCAGTTCGAGTTGTGCTCGGGCATTTTATCTTCGTCTATATTCATCCTTATGTTGATGGAAACGGACGTATGGGGAGATTTTTAGTGAATACGATGCTGGCAAGTGGCGGCTATCCCTGGACTGTAATTCCAGTGGAAGAACGGGACGCCTACATGGCGGCACTAGAAGAGGCCAGCGTGGAACATAATATTGGCCCATTTGCTGACTTTCTCGCCCACCTGGTTCAGGCAGGACTGGAAGGAAAGGTCACAACCGAGCTTCCAGTTTCAAACTAATATTGATGTGAGAATACGATGAATATGAAGTACGTTGCTCTAATCAGAAAAGATAACGATAGGTTTGAGTGGCAATTTGGTACTTTGAGCTTTAGGTGAATATAGCGTTTATTTTACTTATACTCAGGCACTCATCGACGAGCTGCGTTTCAACAGGGCGCGCGAATTACTTCTGGAAACGGATGCATCCATCCGTGAAATTGCCACCGCAACCGGGTTCAGCGACCAGGCCAATTTATCACGCCTGTTTCGGCGTGTGGCCGGCCAGAGTCCGCGACAGTTTCGCCGGAATGTTTGTGAAGCGAGTTAGAACCGCCAGGGAAACCCGGAATTAAACTCAATGAGCCTTGCCCTTTTTCTCCTCAGTCTCCGGGTGATTTCCCCACGTCCACCGCCTTGACCAGGTGGATTTTCACCCGCAGCGATTCGTCATCCATCTGTTCTTTTATCAGCGCTTCCAGGCCTTTCACGAATTCCGGCTCGGAATCACCCGTGGTGCTCAGGACGATCATTACGTCCGAGGTTGAAAAGGGCGAGGAGGGCTGGCCCGCGGTGAGAAGTTCGTACCCAGGGTTGGCGGCGAGTCGCTCCTCGACAGCGTCCATCACCGACTTGGCCAGTGGATAGCCCCTGGGTTGAGGCTTCGCCTGAACCAGGCTCTCCTGCATGGCTTTCTGTAAGGGAAAGCCGATGGCGATGATGGCGATACCGAAAATGACGACTATGCGGAAGACCCAGAACTTCTGCCGCGCGCCGGCCTGCTTGGAGCTGATACCAATAAGGCGGAAAGTCAAGCCCGCAGCCAGTACGATGGCGAAGAAATTCGTCGCGAACAGCAGCGCAGCGCCCTGGGCATTGCCAAAATCGCTGTACGCGATTGATATCCCGACCGAACAGAGCGGGGGAACGAGGGCCGTGGCGATGGCGACCCCGGCGATGGAGCCGACCAGGTTGGGCCGGGCCAGCGCATAGGAGGCGGCAGCGGCGGAAGCCACGGCTATAAACAGGTCCAGGATCGTGGGCTGCCCGCGCGCGAAGATTTGCGAGGTTAGCTCTTCGCCGGGGGTGAAGACTCCGATGAGGTAACTGAGCACAAGGGTACAGACCAGGCCGACGACCACGGTCTTGAGCGCCATGTATCCGAGTTTCGAGTTTGCCTGGGCCAGGGCCAGGCCGCATCCGATCATCGGCGTCATCAGGGGGGCCAGTAGCATGGAGCCGATGACGACGGCGGCGGAGTCCTGTAGCAGGCCCAGCGAAGCGACCACCGTCGCCAGGCTGAGCATGGTGACAAAGTCGGAACCGAGCTTGGAACCCTGCCGAAGCCCCTGTATCAACTCTGCGTAATCCGCCGGGCTGAGGCGCGTGCTCCAGACTGAAGCCTGCGGGCCGGCTTGCCAGCGCCGCAATGGCGGCTGGCGCTTGACGACAGCGAATGTAGGTTTATCAGTGAGTTCGATAAAAGCCGCCAGGTGCTCGTAATTGGCGCCGAACATCACCAGGTCATTCTCGTTCATCATCTGGGCTGCTTGTTCGATTTCTCCGGACTGGAAAACCTGGCTTTGCACATCGCCACGGTCGTGGACGCCGGCATCGCGCTTCAACTGTTCCAAATCCCGGCGACCGATTTCCGCACCCTCCAGGCCTGCTTCGAACTCGGGGCGCGCCAGGGTGACGCTGGTCTGCAGTGAATCTGCCAGCTGGTACGACAGGAAGACGCTGGAGATGTCGTTGGCGTTGTCGGTCGCCCCCACCATAACTTTCTGTGGCCTGGTCGACCGCGCAGAGCCACCAAAGAGGACCACCGTTGTAAAGGGAGACTGTTTCAGCAGGGGATTCGTTGCAAGGGTACCGCCTTTTTTCCCGCTGGGATCGCTTCCCGCAGCCACGATGAGATTGACTTCTTTTTCCCTTGCGGTATCGATGACGGCCCTGGTTTCGTCGGGGCCGTCAAGACCGATGATCTCGGGAACATTGCCCGGTTTGACACGATGGAAATAATCCTCAGCGGCATCGATCAGGCTCTGGCTGACGGGCCCGGAATCCTCGATGACTTCGCTGGATACGGCAGACTGCGTCCAGCACAGGACGATAAGCGACGTGTCGCGCGCCGTTGAGAAGCTAGAAGCCCAGGGGAGCACGATATCAATGTCTTTTCGATCGTCGATCAGCGCTAATACAGGCATGCCAGTCTCTATCTTAACGGGATCAATACAGCATAAGATAACAACTGGTCAAAAAAAAGGACGGGGATCGTTAATCATGATTCTGGAACGGCTTAATGTGCCCTGTCCCTTTTTGTGCCAGCCATTTTCTCGTTGATAGCGGCATTCGGTGTAGAATCGAGAAGTGTAGCCGTGTACATTTTTCTTGCGAGTGAGACCAAGTCCAAACAATGAGTCGACCACCAGAATTCCCTGATTTTTTTGTAGTTGGCGCACCTCGTTGCGGCACCACGGCCATTTGCCGTTACCTGTCGCGAAATCCGAAAATCTGTTTCTCACGCCCCAAGGAACCTCATTACTTTTCCCGGCTGGATCACGACCCGACCGCTCAGGAAATACAGCGCGATTACCTGGACAAGAATTTTGGTCATTACGGGGAGACCCACACAGCGGTGGGTGAGGGCTCTGTCTCCTACCTGTACCTGCCGGGGGTGATCGAGCGGATCAACAAGCTGAACCCCGGGGCGAAGTTCGTCGTGCAGATACGCAATCCACTGTCGATGCTGCCCTCCTATCACCAGCGTATGCGGTTTTTGCTGCAGGAGGACCAGGAGGACTTCAAGGCCGCCTGGAATCTGCAGGAGGCGCGCCACAACGGCAGCGATGTACCGAAGCGCTGCCTGGATTACCGGTTGTTGATGTACAGCCACGTGGCCCGTTACGGGGAGCAGGTCGAGCGGCTGTTCGACCTGGCAGGCAGGGATCGGGCCCATGTCATCGTGTTCGACGATTTCAAATCCGACGTGGGGGCGACGTACCGGAAGCTGCTAAAATTCCTGGGTGTGGAGGACGATGGCCAGACCGAGTTCGAACGCCGGTTCGAGAGCCAGATGTACCGCTGGGGCTGGCTGCAGAAGTTGCTGTACGTCCCCGCCACCAAAGGCGGCAAGGCAGTGGAAACGCTGCAGCAGAAATCGCGCAAGTACAACCCGGATGGCACCCGCAAACCCAGCCTGATCAAGCGCATGGCAAAGCTGAACAAGATACCCACGTCGCCGCCGCCGCTGACGCCGGAGATGGCGGAGGTGGTGTGTGAAACCCTGCGCCAGGACTTGGCGCACCTGTCCGGGCTGTTGGGGCGGGACCTAGGCTTCTGGTTTGACTCGTGAAGCCTGATTATGAAAAGGAGATGACTCGATGACTCACCCGTTTTCCAGACTGATTGCCTTGACTGTAACGACGCTGCTGTTGTCTGCCTGTGCGTCTTACGGGGTGATAGAAAACGATACGATCGGCACACCGGTTATTGAGTCGGAGTACTCGGTCCGCAACAGTGCAGGGGGCGACGACACCCCGGACCTCTCGCTGTTCCTGTCTTTTTCCGGCGGCGGCACCCGCGCGGCGGCAATGGCTTACGGCGTAATGCTGGAATTGCGCGACACAGCGGTTGAAATCAATGGCGAGCAATCCCGGATGCTTGACCAGGTGGACGTCATCAGCTCAGTCTCCGGTGGCAGCTTCACGTCTGCATACTACGGTCTCTACGGCGATGGTATGTTCGAAACCTTCGAGGACGTGTTTCTACGTTACGACATCGAGCAACACCTGGTACGGCAGGTGTTGAACCCGTTCCACTGGTTCGGGCGGAAAGGGCGAACGGAACGGGCGATCGAATACTACGAAAAGCAGGTGTTCCACAACGCGACGTTTTCCGACATGAAGAATCCGGAGCGGCCGATGATTGTCATCAACGCATCTGACCTGGCCTACGGGGTGCGTTTCTCCTTTATCCAGGAGTACTTCGATTTACTCTGTTCAGATTTGAACTCCTACTCGGTCGCCCGGGCGGTCACGGCGTCTTCCGCCGTGCCGGTCGTGTTCAATCCGGTCGTACTCGAAAATTATTCGGACTGCAGCCACGTTGACCTTTCCTGGCTGGATGCACTTCGACGTCAAGCGGAAGAGGAGGAAGATCCGGAACTGCGTTTGCTTGCAACGGGCCTGGAGTCTTATGAAGACAAGGGCCAGAGGAAGTACATTCACTTTGTCGATGGTGGTATTACGGACAACATTGGTCTCCGGGCGTATTATGACGTCTTGACCTTGTCCGGCGGGGCGGAAGCGTTTATGGACAAGGTTAGGAAGACCCGGCCCAGCAAGGTCGCCATGATCGCCATCGATGCGTCCACTGCGCCTGTTTATGAAATGGACCAGACCACCAGGCAACCGTCGATCAAGGATTCCATCGGCGCCGTTTCGGGTGTTCAACTGCACCGCTACAACACGGCCACGCTCGAATTGATGCAAGTTTCCCTGGAAACATGGAGCGAAAAGTTATCCGTGGATGGCGATCCGATCACACCCTACTTCATAGAAATCAGTATCGAGGAAATCCAGCAGCCGGAAGCCCGCGAGTTTTTCAACAAGGTGCCGACCTCGTTTTCACTGACCGATGAACAGGTGGACCGCCTGATCAAAGCTGGCCGCGAACTGCTGCGCAATCACCCTAATTTTCAGCAATTGCTGGCGGATCTTGGCCAACCCTGACTAAAAGGGAAACGAAGCCGCCTTTCGCAACGAAGTTGCGGGAGCAGGGAAGCGAAACTCCTTAATCGAAATTCGGATACCCGGCCGGAACCCGCCAGAACTTGGCGCCCAGCGATTCCAGCGGCCGCTCCGGACTGCCTGGATCCGCGTCTTCCCTCAACAGGATGATCAGGTCGGAGCTGACGGTCGGGGCGTTGCGGAAGTAGCTGTGGCCAAAGCCATCCTTGCCGGTGATCGGGTTGTCGGATGTCGGAAAGAAATTGATAACGGCCAGATTCGAATTGCCGTTCTCCATCTGTGCCCGTGTTTCCGGTGTCATCTTGTCGATTTCGAGGTTGCCGATCCGGCCCGAGGGGCTGTCGAACAACTTGCGTGACCAGCCGATGGCGTTGTCCTCCGGCGAGGCGTAGACCGTAAAACGATCCGCACTCCAGGCAAGGTAGTCGCCGATGATACGCTGACCGGCGACCTGGGCATCCAGGTCAGGAGCGGCAAGCACGACGTTATGCAATTTGAGTTCCTTCTTGGGATCGTTGCCGACTGCGCGCACTTTTATGGTCAGTTCGCGCAGCGAATTGACAACCACGTCCGTTCCACGGCTATGGCCGATGACATTGAGTTTTTCGACTTCCGGGAAACTTGCAATGAACTCGATCAGCTGCCTCAGGTGATAAACCGTGAATTCACTGGATTCGCGGTCGTAAGTGTAACCAAAAATCCCGGGGTGGCCGGCCGGCCAGGTGTAAACGATCGGTACACCATACCTTCCAAGAAAGTGCCACAGTTCGGCCATAGTGAATGCCGCGTCGTCGAAAGAGTTATGGAAGCCATGCACAAAAATGAACACTTCCTTGCGGGGCGTCTTGTCGAGCCATTCAACGACGGCCTCGCGAAACTTTTCGGCAGATGCCTGCCGTCTGGCAAGGTATTCGGGATCTTCAACGATTTTCCCATCGACTTCGGTGTACGGAATGGGCGCGTTGGGGCCACGCACAATCTCGTTGATGGATATCCGGTGCATGGGAACTTCATTGCTGCGCTTGTTGGTCCTGCTCTCGTTCAGCAATTCTTCCCAGGACATATCGGCCCCCATGTTGATCACGGTGGTGCCAAATGCCAGTGACGGCGACCGGCCGTAGCCGTATTGCAGGTTGCCCTTGTCGTCCCGTTCGGGGACGCGGTCGGTTACGTAGAAAAGCGGGACCTCAGTGGTTTTCAAATCCTGGTGGAGGTCATCATAAATGCCCGGGCTTTTGTTCACCGCCTCATTAGGGGTGGGCATCATGACTCTTTGTCCGCTACAGGCGGTGAGGATCAGAACGCTCAAGAGAACTAAACTTGTCCGCAAGGTAATCGGGTAATTCATGTTGATCCTCCCTTTTTAATGTTATTCCTTATTGATATCTTACCGCAGCAGAAGCAGTTCTGCCCATCATGCGCATTGGAAAAAAAGGGCGCAAGCCAATGGGTTAAGATGGCGGGATGAGTGACCTACTCGTATCCGGCCTGACCATCATCCGCAACGGCGTGCGGCTGAACTATCCGTTCATCGAGGCGATCCGCTCGGCGCTATCCATTTGCGACGAGTACGTCGTGGTGGCTGGGGACAGCGACGACGAAACCGTGCACTACCTCGAGGCGCTGGACGACGACCGCATCCGGATCATCCACACGGAATGGTCGCCGCTGGTCAAACCCCGCAAATACTTGCTGGCCCAGCAAACCAACATCGGCCTCGGGTTCTGCCGCGGGCGCTGGTGCCTGTACCTGCAGGGCAACGAGGTGCTGCACGAGCAAGACCTGCCGCGGTTGCGGGAACTGATGGAAACCTACGCCGACAATGACGCCGTAGAGGCCATGCTGGTCGAGCGCCTGACCTTCTGGGGCGATTACCGGCATTACGTCGCGGTGTATCCGCGGCGGTTTAAATACACGCCGCGAATCATCCGCCCTAACATCGGCACCTATTCGATCCGGGACGCCATGAGCTTCGCAGTGTTCGACGATTTTTCTACGCGCGGGCGCTACCCGAACGCCATCGACACCGGTGTGGACCTTTACCGTTACGACTACGTGCACACGGTAGAACAGCAGGCGCGCAAGTTTGCCGACGCGGTGCACCGGGCCGGCACAGACGTGCGTGCAGATCCGGATTACTTCACCCGCTATTACCCCCGGCAGTTCATCGCGCCGTTTGGCGGGACGCACCCGGCGGTGATGGCGGAGCGGATCGCCGGCTGGCCGCAGGCGGAGGGGCTGGACCTGCAGGCCGGCCGAACTGCGTTGACATTCGGCGAGCGCAAGCGCCTGGCGGAGAGCTGGTTGTACAGCCGCTTCCGGCTGCCGAAACTGAGCCGCAACCGGTTTAAGCTGGTCGGGCAACTGCAGCCCAAGCAACGGCCCGCGCTCGGGTTTTTCGATGGTACACTCAAGCTCTGATCGACCAGGACAGCAGGCCGAACATGAACGCAGTCAATCCGCACGATTCGCTTCAGAAAAGAGGTGAAAACCTCTACCAGGTAACCACCCAGATCGGTTGTGGCATCAAGCGCTTCGAGAAGACCGGCCGGGCGCAGCTCGAGGCGCTGGTCCGCCATGGGCTGAATCCCTGGGACAAGTTGCTGGACATTGGCTGCGGCGCACTGTGCGGCGGCTACTGGATGATCAATTTCCTGCACCCCGGCTGCTATTTTGGAGTGGAGCCCAACACCTTTATGTTCGAGGAAGGGGTAAAGCACCTGGTGGAGCCCGGGTTGTTCGAAGAGAAGAAGCCGCAATTCCTGCACAACGACCAGTATGATTTCTCCGGGTTCGGCGTGAAGTTCGATTATTTCCATGCCCACTCGATCTGGACGCACGCACCGAAGAAGGACATCGAGAAGATGCTGGACGGTTTCGTCGAGCACACCAATCCGGGCGCGCGGTTCCTGACCTCGTTCAAATCTCCCCACCTGTTTCGCCCGGACTACAAGGGCGATGTCTGGATCGGGCGCTGCCATGAATCGGATGTCGCCGGGATCTGCCGGCACAGTTACAAGTGGATTCAGCAGGCTTGTGCTGCGCGCGGCCTGAGCGTTGAACTGCTCAAGGGGGAAAAAATACACAAGCAGAAGTGGATCATGGTTCGCCGCTGAGCCCAGATGATCTGCCGCGAATTCAACTGCCTTTATGTTCATGTGCCCAAAACCGGCGGGCAGAGCGTGGAACAGTTCTTCATCGACCGGCTGGGCCTCGACTGGGACAAGGACCGGGGTGGCATGCTGATCCGGAAGAACGAAAACAGGGACTGCGGCACCGAAAAGCTGGCTCACCTTTCCGCAGCTGAATACGTGGAGTGCGGTTACGTTAGCCGCGAAGAATTCTCCAGCTTTTTCACATTCAGCTTCGTGCGCAATCCCTGGTCCCGGATACTTTCGGAATACCGCTACCGCAACTATTTCCACCACCTGAGCTTCCGGGACTTCGTACTGAACAAAATGCCGAAACCCGGCTGGGATGATGAGTACCGCCATGTCATGCCGCAATACGACATGCTGCACGACAACGATGGAAACCTGCTGGTCGACTATATCGGGCGGTTTGAAACGCTGCAGGACGATTTTGACCGGATCTGTGAAAAGCTGGACATCCCAGTCTCCCGCTTACCCCACCGCAACAAATCCGACAAGAAATCCAGGGACCTGAAGCGCACGGTGCGCAACCTGCTGTTCATGAACGGCGAAAACCGCAAGCGCAGCATGGCCGATTTCTACGACGATGAAACCCGCGCCGCAGTTGCCGATTACTACCAAAAAGACATCGAAACGTTTGGCTACAGTTTTTGATTACTGTTGGAACGCCCTTGTTGTTTTTCATGGCCCGGCCTCCAAGTGAATTTTCCGGATATTACCAGCAAAACTGGAGAGACCCGGCATCTGGCCCTACAATGCAGGCATGGCAGGAGAGTTGAAAATCAAAGGGTCCGCGGATTTGTTTAAGCTCCTTCTTGCGGCGCCTATTTTATTGCTTCTCAGCGCCCCGCTTTTGGCACAGGATCTGGAGCCCCGGCGCTGGTCGCATCTGCCGAGCAAACTCAATGTTGTGGGTCTGGCAGCGGCCTGGACCAATGGTGAAATTTTATTTGATCCGGCGTTGAATATAGAGGACGCAACCTTCGATACCTACCTGGGCGCTGCGGCTTATGTGCGCACTTTTGAATTCCTGGGAAAATCAGCACGCGTTGATTTCACAGTCCCCTATGCTGCCGGTCGATGGGAGGGGTTGCTTAACGGTGAGCCCGCATCGGTTCGGCGGCGGGGTTTTGCTGATCCGTTTGTGCGCTTTTCGATCAACCTTTACGGTGCTCCACCGTTGAGCGGCAAGGAGTATGTGCAATACAAGCGTGAAAACCCCGTGACTACAACGGTAGGTGCAGGCTTGCAAATCAGGCCGCCGTTGGGGGACTACAACGATCAATGGCTGATTAACCTGGGAAATAATCGTTGGATGATCCGGCCTCAACTGGGTGTTCTTCATCAGCGCCACAAATGGCAGTTTGAGCTGACCGGGTCGGTGTTTATGTTCACGGACAATGACGAATTCTTTAATGACTCGAGCCGCGAGCAGAACGCTTTGTGGTTTATGCAGGGGCACGTTATCTATACGTTCAAGCCCGGTTGGTGGGCCAGTTTTAGCGGCGGTTATGGCTACGGCGGGCGAAACACGATAAGCGGCGTGAAGAAAGACGATGCCAGCAGGGCGCGTTACATAGCAGTAAGCATTGGTATGCCGATCTCTCCGAGGCAGAGCCTGAAGCTTACTTACTACACCAGCGATACTCACGTCGCGACCGGCACAAACACCGATGCCCTGATCGCGGCCTGGTCGATCAACTGGGGTGGTATATGACGGCCAGGCCCCCCCTGACTCCCGACGAATTGTTGGAACTCAGAAACCGTCTCGACGATATCGATACCGGTATCGTGGACCTGATTGCCGAGCGCCAGGCCGTGGTCACGGCCATCGGTGAACACAAGCTTAAAACCGGTGCACCGCTCAGGCACTTCGCACGCGAGCGGGAAGTGATCGACCGGGGCATGGCCCGGGCTGAATCGCACGGTCTGCCGGGTGCGGTTGCCAGGGATGTGCTGGAAACCCTGATCCATCACTCGCTTAGTAACCAGGAGACCTACAAGCTGGTGCAGTCCGATCATGGCGCTGGAAAATCCGCGCTGGTCATCGGTGGCCTGGGGCGCATGGGTGTGTGGATGTCTCGCTACCTGGACATGGTGGGGTACCACGTGGATGTGGCCGACCTGTCAGACGAAGAGACGCCATTTCACCGGGTCGCTGACTGGCAGAGCCGCGTGGACGAATACGACATGATCGTGGTGGCGGTTCCGCTGCGTCCCTCCAACGATATTCTCCTGAAACTGGCGGAATTGAAGCCGCAGGGACTGATTTTCGACATTGGCTCACTGAAAAGCCCGATGCGAACCGGGCTGCAGGCGCTAGCGGATGCGGGTTGCAGGGCGTGCTCGGTGCATCCGATGTTTGGCCCTGATGAGCTTGGCCTGTCCGGACGCCATATCCTGTTCGTGGACACGGGCGATCCCGAGGCCCTGGCCGAGGCCCGCGCG
>Ga0316187_10005409_pt1 | contig 11036 bp, 7 predicted proteins | sample CroRivburrow1_MG_FD_204927 | JGI IMG/M metagenome (GOLD analysis project Ga0316187, IMG submission 204927) | Coastal sediment microbial communities from Maine, United States - Cross River worm burrow 1 | ecosystem: Environmental > Aquatic > Marine > Coastal > Sediment | place: USA: Maine...
TGGGTCAAGCCGGCCAGCACGATCATGACAGCCGCCAACCAGCGCAGCTCCGGCACACGCTCTTTGTCGGCGGCGATCGTCGCCCACACCGCGAGCAGGCCGAGGGTTATGCCGGCGGACTCAACGGTGAACCGGGAGTACTTGGTGACGAGCACCGTGTAAGCCGGGAATTCGAGGAACATGAAGAAGACTCCGAACGCGGCCGCCAGCCGCCCGGCGAATGTGCGAAGGATCGCCCACGTTCCCACGAGCGCCCCAAAAAGTGTTGCCAGCGGAAGTAGCTGGACAGATCTCGTGTAGTCCAGGCCGGTGAATGCCCGGATACTGCCAAGCCAGGCAAAACCTCCAGCCTTGGTCACCGCGAACGAAACCTCCTCCCCATACTGCAGGTTCGTATCTGGGAATCCCCCGGCTTCCAGGATCGCCGCGATGTCGGCGGCGTATCCCCACGCCGAGTTGGCCGCCGGAATGATGTTGGTGGCCCGCCATACTGCCGAGCCCGCAACCAGGCCGATCATCACGACAACGGCGACCGAGACCCACTCGAGCCTGTAAGTCGCCAGGGCCGCGCGGGCCGCGCCCCAATCCCGCCGGAGGTGCCGTGTCGCCGCGAATGCCAGCGCCAGCGTGATCGCCAGGTTCGTCACGACAATCGCCGTGGGAGTGGCGAGTCCGAAGGAGATCAACACCAGCCCGACAAGCATCAGCTGAAGAATCGACAACGAAACGGCCGTAGCCACCCTGGCGGTGAGAGACAATCGCTCACGGACTGCGGGACCTAGCGCCGTTATCACCCAGCCGGGAACGACCTGAACGAGCACAAGAACGACGACAACGACGGGCAGCGGCATGAGGCGGCATGCTAGCCGGATGGTCTATTTCGCCAGATTTGCCGACAAACCGATGAGACGACGGATCGCCAACCGGCTCAGCGGATGAGTTGGATGTCCAACAACTCGGGGAACAGTACGGCCCGGTCGAATTCGGGGGCGACAACCAGGAGGCCCTTGCCCCCGGAAGACAGTTGCAGGGATATGAACTGGGCGGACACCTGCTGCTGGATTCCCTGGCCCTGGTAGCTCACCGTGGCGAGCGGGACGAAAAACACGCCTTCGAGGTCGAGCAGCGCTTGCCCGGCGAACTTGTGCTCCGAGGAGCCTTCGGACCACAGCGCCAGATCGTCGAACCGGTACGTATCCAGCTCGGGTGCCGTCCACACCAACGCGCCGGTGCCACCGCCCAGGTCCAGGTTCGCCGTCTCGGACATGTACACGGTCGTCTGGTGGAGGTAGAGGTTGGCGCTACCCGCCTTGTTGAGCTCACCGTCTCGCAGGTAGAAGATGTGCGGGTTGTCCGGGAGCCGCGGTGTGTTGAACGAAAGGGTTGCGCCCGACTGGATTGAGACACCGTTCTCGATGATGAGGTCGCCGTCCGTGAGTATGAACTCTCCGTTGATTCTCAGATTCGGGGAACAGTCAACGTATGTGTCCCCGGATAAGGTGATCGTTGTGCCCGGCGGAATGACACACGGACCCCCGTAGGTGGCGAAGCTGCCGGGCACCGTGCCGGCACCGCCGTAGGCGGCGACCAGCTGGTCGATGTGGGGAGGCGTCGGCGGTTGCTTGGTACACGGGCTGATGTCGTATCCGGGAGCGAAGCTGTACCCACCGGGCTTGCAGTTGTAGCGATGATCCACCGGCGACCGGGTCACCCTCCTCGGCAGTCGTTCGGGCAGCGGAGCAACGACACCCGAGCTGGTACATGCCGGCTGGTTGCAGCCCGGGTACGGCTGACCATCCGCTAGCACCCGGATCTCCCCACAGCCGTCACCGGTGCCGGGAATCAACTCGCCGGGGCAGCCGGCCGGCCCGTCGGCACGGATAAACGCGTTCGTGCCGTCGACGTCGAGAACGCCGTTGGCCGAACAGCCGACACCGGAAGAGCCGTCCGAGTCGACGGCGATCCAACCGGGGTCAAACGCCATGTCGACTGGGTTCCAGATGGCGTCGGTGACGATGCCGCCGATGCCGCCGCCAGAACCTGCAGCCGATATCGCGTCACAGTCGTAGCGCTCGAGGATCAGGAGATTGAGCACAAGGTCGGCCGAGTCGCTGGGCGTGGCACGCGCCACGGCGTGAACCTCCGTGTCCCCCGAGGCGGCGCCGAGCACGTTCGCAAAGAAGAACTGGCGAAGGCCGTCAATCTGGACGCCGAGGCGCTCACATCTCTCGCCATCCTCGGTGTTGATTGCTTGCGTGGTGGCCCCGATCGCGGATGGGTCCAACAGCGGGTGGCCGTTGGGAACGGGATACGTGATCGTTGCCGTCCATTGCCCGGAGGTCGCAGTCGTGGATATCGCCGCAGTGCCCGGACCGCACGACGACGGAAGTGACAGGCAATTGGCGCCGGTGAAGGCTCCCCCGGGCATGTTGAGGTCGATATACGAAAGGGCGGTATCGCAAGCAGCCGTGCCGTCGCCGTTCCACAACTCGAGTGAGCCGGCGGTAGCGGCCTGGTCACTCACGGTCCGCGACAAGGCCCGATCGGCCCGCAGCGCCGCCAGATCGAGCACGAGGGCGGCAATGGCGAGTAGCAACACCATCGCGCCGGCAACGATGAGGATCACAGCCCCTCTTTCGGAGTTACGGAGATCCTTCATTGCAGTCGCTCGTATCGGGATACGGACTCTTCGTCGAGGGTGACGGTCCTGGAGAAGATGAGGGCGAAGAAGTCAACGGTGCGGGTGACTCTCACCTGGACGCGCCGTTCGTCGTTGGGACGACCGTCGCCAAAACATGTTCCGGCGGAGTATGTCCGCACGCCGGCAACATCGATATTGACTCGAGCCGTGCGATCGACGGCGGAGCTGCCGTCGGGATAGACGTAGGCGACACACACGGTGCGCCCGGGAACGCCGTTGTCGAGCTCGCTGGTCCCCGATCGGATGGCTACGTCGGCGACGTCATCGAGAAAGGCGTTCATAGTGGCATCTACCGGCAGCGTTGCTCCGTAGCGAGCGCCTTCACGGGCGGCATTGTTCAGGGAGTTCTTGCTGTTGAGAGCGAGGCCGCCGGTGACGATGCCGAAAAGCAGTGCCATCAGGATCGGGAGGATGATGGCGAACTCAACCAGAGAAGCGCCCCTCTCGGGTGCTTCTGTAATCGCGTTACGAATCCGTCCGCCCGCCGAACGAAGCCTTCCTGAGCCCATCAGTCGTGCCCCCTAAGCCACACCGGTCGATTATAGCAATACAACTCTCAGCGCGAAAGCGAATACTCAGAGAATCTGAAATTCGCGGTCTGCTCACGCCCGCGGAGCCATACCCTCCGGATCATACGGCGATGGGGCGATTACCTTGGCGCGCCTCTCCACCCCGACGATGTGCGTAGTCAACTCCGTGCCTTCTGCCGTGTAATCGCGGTCGACGAGCGCCATCGCCAGACTCTTGCCGACGGTGTGGCCATAATCGCCCGATGTTATGTAGCCGACCCGGTGCCCTTCGATCCAGACCGGCTCATAGCCCGAGGCGTCGGCATCGGCGGCATCCACCTCCAGGGTGACCTGCTTGCGGCGGGCGTCGTCGGCGTCTCGCTCCCGTCGGGCGGAGTCGGCTCCGATGAAATCGGTCTTCCCCCAGTCGATCCAGCGATCCATCCCGGTCATTGCCGGGGTGTACTCCTGCTTGAACTCCCTGGACCAGATCCCGTAGCTCTTCTCGAGTCGGAGCGACCCGAGCGCCTTGTAGCCGTACTCGATGGCGCCGAGGTCGGCGCCGGCCTCGATCAGGACGCGACGCAGCGCAACATGCTCGGCGGCCGAGCAGTTGATCTCGTAGCCGAGTTCACCGGTGACGGATATCCGGCCCACCTTCGCTCGAATCAAGCCAACATCCAGCTCGCCGCATGACATGAACCCCAGGGCCGAAATATCGCCGGTCGCCACCCGGGCCAACAGATCGCCGGATTTCGGTCCGGACAGCGAGAAGCCGACAACGGCGTCGCTGATGTCGCGCACCACAACCCCCTCGGCCAGATGATCGTTGAACCAGCGCATGTGCCAGGCGCGCAGGTAGTACGACCCCATCAACCACCACGTGCCGTCGCCCCAGTTGAGCAGCGTCAAGTCTCCCTTGAGACGGCCATCGGTGCCCAGCATCGCAGCCAGGCGAATGCGGCCCGGAGTTGGTAGCCGGCTCGATATGAGTCGATCCAGCCAGGCCTCGGCGTTGGGTCCCGAGACCTCGTATCTCGAAAAGCTCGAAATGTCGAGGATGCCGACGTCTGAGCGCACCCGACGACATTCTTCGCCAGTAATGTCGAACGCGTTCGACCGACGCAGCGTTGGCACCTCTTCAAACCCCGGAGGGGCAAAGTACAGCGGGGTTTCGAGCCCCCACGAGACACCCCACTGGGCCCCGGCTTCGGTCATCGCGTCGTAGGCCGGGGCCATCCGCAACGGGCGGCCTCCCCACAGTTGCTCGTTCGGGTAGGTCATCACGAAACGACGTGAGTAGAACTGCCCGGTGGTCTGGCGGATGTACTCACGGTTCTCCGCGTACGGCCCGAACCGGGCAACGTCCATGCCATAGACATCCTCTTGCGGCTCACCTTCGATGATCCATTCCGCCAGCGCCTTGCCGACGCCTCCGCCTTGAAGGAACCCGGCCATTACGGCACACGCCGACCAGTAATTGCGCAGCCCGGGAACCGGCCCCACCAGCGGGTTGCCGTCTGGCGAAAAGGTGAATGCGCCGTTCACCCAACTCTTGATGCCCACGTCCTCGAGAACCGGATAGCGAGACATCGCAAACGTGAGCTCGTCGGAGATTCGATCCACGTCCGGCGGTATCAATTCAACGCCGTAATTCCAGGGCGCGCCGTCCATGTGCCAGTGCTTGTGGTCGAGCTCATAGATGCCGACCAGCAGCGCGTTGAGCTCCTGACGGGTGTAGGTGAACCCTTCGAGGTCGACGATCATCGGGATCTCCAAGTCGAGCGCCTCGAGCTCGGGAATCGGCTCGGTGATCAAGAAGTGATGTTCCAGCGGCGAGACGGGAAGCTCCACGCCGACCATCCGCCCCACCTGTTTGGCCCAGAGTCCGGCCGCGTTCACCACGTGTTCGGCAACGATCGTCCCCTCCTCGGTGACGACGTCCCAGGAGCCATCGGCACGGGGATTCAGCTCGATCACCCGGTTGTGCTCGATGACGTCGGCGCCCCGAAGCCGGGCCGCTTTGGCGTAGGCGTGGACAACCGCCGACGGATCGATGTAGCCGTGCCGATCGGCCCAGAGCCCGCCGAGAACGCCGTCGACGCTGATTATCGGGCATCGTTCCTTGATCTCGTCCGGGTCTATCAGCCGGACGTCGTCGATCCCCATCGTCTGGAACACGCGGTAGGTCGATTGCAGCCACTCCCACCTCGCCGGAGCCGAGGCCACGGAGATGCCGCCCGTCATGTGCAGGCCTACGTCCTGGCCGGACTCCCGCTCGATGTCTTCCAGCAGATCGATCGTGTAAGCCTGGAGGGCGGCGATGTTGGGATCCGCGTTGAGGGCGTGAAAGCCTCCGGCGGCATGCCAGCTCGAACCTGCGGTCAAGACCTTGCGCTCGACGATGGCGACATCCGACCAACCGGCTTTCGCCAGGTGATAGAGGACGCTCGCCCCGACAACGCCCCCTCCGATCACCACAACGCGGTACTGCGACTTCACCAGCTCTCCTTTCCGCTCCAGCCTGAAACTAGTGATCTGTGATGACCCGAGTCCTAGAGCCCTTGGTACGGACGCCGGTCGGGCACACCGACCACGCGCGACCACTCGAACCAGCCACCGTCGTATACGGCCACGCGCGGCCACCCCATGAGATAGGCACACAGCAGCGTTTCGCTCGCCCGCCAGCCCGTCCCGCAATAGAAAACCACCCGCTTGTCCGGCGTGATTCCGATCTCTTGCCAGACCGCGGCGATCTCCTCATAGTCTTTCATGGTGTTGTCGACGTTGCGGTAGTACTGCATGTCGTAGGCGTTAGTGCCACAGTTGCCCCACACGGTGCCGGGGATGTCGCCGGTTTCCGAGATGTAGTTGTAACCGCTGGTATCGCCCAGGTACTCGGGGAAGCTGCGGATGCTCACGACGACGCCGTCGTCGGCTGCCAGCAACTCCTGCACCTCCGCCAAATCAATGAGGAATGCGGGGTTGGCGGGGATAGTCACCCCGAAGTCGGTGGCCGGCGTCGGCTTCCTGTCGACGGTCTCGACGGGAAGTCCGGCTGCGATCCATGCGTTGTACCCGCCGTCGAGAAGACGCACGTCACGGACGCCGGCGTACATCAGGATGGCGGCTGCCCGGGTCGCAGCGATTTGTCCCGCCTTTCTCCCCGGCTTCTGTTCGCTGGGGTCGGCCACGCTGTTGCGGCCGTAGACGATGACGGTCGTGTCGTGAGCGATGCCCAACTCGAGCAGCGCCAGCCGCAGATCTCGGGGAGGTCTCCGGTTCCAATCCTTCGCCGACTCCAGCGTGTTGGTATCGAGGTGGATGGCCCCCGGAATATGGCTCTCCTCATACTCGGCCGGAACGCCGTAGTTCACGTGGCACAGGACAAACTCGCCGGCGGGTTGTGCCGGGACCCGGCGCCCGGAGAGCAAGTCATGCAGCCACTGCCGGTGCACGAGTTTGTCGTAGCGAGGCAGCGAGGCAACCTCCGCACGATCGTCTGCCGCCCACTCGGGGAAGCCCCCTTCGTAGGTGGCGACGTCGTGGTAGCCGATGTCGGCAAGGCGACGAGCAAGCAGCTCGGTGTCGGCGCCGCTCGCCGCGGCCCCGTCGCCGTAGAGGACGATCTTGTGCCCCGGCGTCAGCTTCTTCGACACCAGCATCGTCTTCAAGCCCGGGTCGGCGGCCTGTTCGGCCCAGGACGCGGGAAATGCCAGCGCCCCCGGAATGTGGCCACCGCGGCTTTCGCCGCTGAGCTTCCACCCGTTGAACGCCGCCGTTGGCCGGGCATCGACCACCTTCACGTGCGGATCCACCATGAGATCGGCCAACTGGAACTTGTCGATGACGGCGGCCATAGCGCGGACCTCCCAGATACCGTGACGGCCGGGTTCGCGGGCCGTCACGTGGTAGCGACTACGCGCACCTTAGACAGAACGCGTTAGTCCGCCATCGACTCGGAGGTTCTGGCCGGTGATGTAGCCGGCGTCGGCAGACAGAAGAAAGGCCGCCGTGGCGGCAATCTCAGCGACGGTCCCATAACGGCCCATGGGGATCGCGGCCCGTCGTTCCTCCGTCTCCGGCAGGCTGTCGACGAAGCCGGGAAGCAGGTTGTTCATGCGAATCCCGGCCGCGGCGTACTCGTCGGAGTAGAGCTTCGTAAAAGCGGCCAACGCGGCCCGCAGCGAGGCTGATACCGGAAATACCGGCGATGGTTCAAAGATGGCGAAGGTCGAGATATTGACGATGGCGCCGACACCCTGGGCGACCATGATCGGGGTGACCAGACGCGCCATTCGAATTACGTTGAGCATCACTAGATCGAGGCCGCTGTGCCAGTCTTCGTCCGTGATCTCCAGGAGTGGGCCCTTCGGCGGATGACCAGTGTGATTGAGCACGGCGTCGATCCGGCCGTATCGCTCGATGGTGCCCGCTACGAGGCCGGCCAGATCGTCTGTATCGGTCACGGAGCCGGTGACGCCATACCCGCCGAGCTCGGCGGCGAGCTTCTCGGATGCGCCGGACGGTGACATCAGCGCCAACCGGTAGCCGTCAGCGGCGAGCCGCCGCGCAATGGCCTCGCCGATCCCCCGGCCCGACGCTGTGACGATCGCGACTCTATCTGCCATGGGGTTTCCTCCTGCTGGGGCACCTGCACCTGCCGGATGCGGTCCGACACCGCGGCTATTCCAGCAGATTGCGGACAACTCCGGCGAGGGGGGTGTAGAGATCCTTCGGCACAGGCTCCTAGACGAGAACCGGAACGTTCTCCGGTAGGGCGGCGACCGGATGCGGTTGGCCTTCGCGATACTCGAAGAAGAGCTGCCACGGGTCGAGTCCCGGCGCCTCGAATGACACCCAGTGCAGATTGCGCAATTGTGGTGGCCGGAGCGCTGCGATCGAGGCAGTTTCGTCAACATGAAACGATGCCCGCCGATCGCCGAGCAAGGCCGCCAAGCGGGCCGTCGCATGGGCGCCCAGCTGCCGCCGGGCGCCATCGCGGCTGAAGGTCTCAGGGTCGATGACTCCCCGCGACGAAGAAGAGAGTGTGGCGCCATCGTTCAATCTGCGGCGCAGTTCGCGCACGAGGTCACGCTCCACTAGATCGGCCTCGAAGGTGGCTCTGGCGACATCTTCGGTGAGATACTGCGCCTCCACCCAACCCTGACCACTGGATGTAGCCACCGGCAGCCATTCAGTGTCGCCGACAACCCGGCGCCGCCCAACAACCTCGACCTGGCGAGAGCTGTATTCGAGCCGGTGCGCCACTGTCGACTCGTGGCTCGCCTTCTCGTGAACGGCCAGGAAGTCGCCGCGTCCAACGAGGACCACGGCGTACTTGCGACCCGGCATATTGTCACGCTGCGACATGATCAACGCGGTGATTCCGATCAGACCCAACAGAAGAAGCGGCATCATGAGCGTACCGAGATGGCGTAGCAGGGCGTTGATGAACCCCTCGGGTTCGCCGCTCTGCGGCGGGATTGCCATCGGAGGGTAGGCCCACTCCGGACCGGTCACGATGTCGGCTCCCGCCGAGTTCGAGGTTGTAGCCGGCGCTGCGGTTGGCGCAACGGTCGCACCTCCGGCGGTCACCGGCATCACGGTTATCGTCACCACGGCCTCCGCCGACTCACCGGCCGGATCGAATACCCGGTAGGCAAAGGAATCGTCACCGGCGAAACCGTCCCGCGCCGTGTATTCGATCACACCATCGTTGACCGCAACGGTCCCAGAAGCCGGGCTGTTCACCGTCCCGATGACAAGCGCATCGCCGTCGACATCGCGGTCATTTGCCAGGACATCGATGGCGACCGGTTCCGTGCCGGAGGCCGTCGCCGAATCGCCGACCGCAATGGGCGGATCGTTCACGTTGTGCACCGTGATCGTTATCACGCCTGTTGCCGAACCGCCTGTGGAACGAACTGTGTATGTCAGCTCGTTTTCGCCGGTCCAATCCGGGGTCGGCGTGAACACGACGGCGGACCCGTCGATACGCGCGGAGCCCGCTGGAGTTGTCAGGACGGAGACCAGCTCGAGGATTCCGCCACCCGGGTCGCTGTCGTTCAGCAGCGGATAGCCGACGACGACGGTGTCCTCGTCAACCTCGATGTGATCCGGCTGCGTCGCAGGCTCGGCGCTCTGGGCGTGCGCCGCGGTGGCACTCAAGGCGGCCAAGGAGAGAAGGCCGATAAGCGTAACGAGAATCCTGGTGCCCATAACTAGCCGGCGGCCTGGGTCACCGACACCATCGTGGCCTCGTCCGGTTGGTCGTCCTGGGCAACGAGTACCGCGTTCGGCAGCCTGACGCCGAAACGGGTCAGTCCGTCCTCGCGCTGGTGAAATGCTGTTCCACCCATACCAACGGCAAGCGCCATGACGATCGACAATCCGAGCCCGATGTTGTGGGCACCGTCGTCGGAATTGGCGAAACGAGTGAACAGCTTCTCCTCTAGCGCGTCCGGCACGCCATGGCCGTCATCGATGACAAGCACGGTGTAGCCGTCGGCCTCGGCTTGACCCTTGATCTCAATGTTGGGACCACCGTACTTGAGTGCGTTGGCGAGTAGGTTGCGCACGATCTGGCGCAGGCGGCGGCGGTCGGCGCTGACCACACCTTCATCCATCGCCAGGTAGACGGAAGCGCCGCGATGATTGAGCGATTCGAGCAGCGCCCTGACTTCGTCGCGCACCTGAACCGATTCGATCGCATACTCGAGGGCACCGGCCTCGAGCCGCGACGTTGTCAGCAGGTCCTCGACGACACCCGACATGTCATCCAACTCACCGACCAGAAGCGCGTGCAGGTCGGTCATTCGCGGCTGGTCCATCAGCTCTTCGTCGGCGGCGAGCATCTGGGCGATGGCGCGCACTCCCGTGAGCGGCTTGCGGAGCTCTTGAGAAACCGTCATCAGGAACCGTTCGCGCGACGTGAGGGCGGCCCGCTCAGCTTCGAGGGCTACCACGAGTTCGTGTTGACGCCGCCTCCGCCGGTCGAGGACGAAGTACGTCGCGATCACGGCTGCCGGAATGACGAATACCGCGAGAAAGCCGGCGATCGTCGATGCCCGCGAGTCGGATCGCTGACCGTTGCTAACGGCGGTTATCTGCCCATCTCTGATGGCGGTCAGCTCATCCATCAGCGACTCATAGGCGGAATCGAATTCGTCGGTGGCGCGAGGTGTACGGTCACCAAGCGCCGCAACCGCATCGGTTCCGGCGGTCTTGAAATCGGCGAAGGCAACAACCAGTTGCGGCGATGACGAGGCGCCGGCCACGAGTCGCGTATGCGACGCGACGGCACTGTCAATCGCGGCCGCGGCGCGCTCGGCCGCTCGGTCGATCGCGGTCTCGTCCAAGGCAATTCCCTGGGCCAGCAAGGAGGTTTGGTAGGACCCGAGCTCCACCTGGCTACGCGCGATAACGGCGGCCCGAATTGTCTCGTGGGCCGCGTGCAGAGATTCCGTTTGAGATGCGACGTCTCTACCGCCCGCGGATATCGAGTAGACAATGCCTACCAGTAGGGCCAGTGTCAGTCCGGCCGCCAAAGCGAGGGCAAATCCGTTCTCCCTGTATTTCGCCATCGAGGCTCTATCGGTACGCCTCGGCCATCGATTGACTATTGCGTTCGTTGTGCCTATATCGCTGCCATTGCCGGGCTCTAGGCACGACGAACGCGCCTTCAGGTCGAATGAAGTGAATAGGATCGCACCTTCGACCTGACTGGGGTGCTCGGTGTCTGGCTACGAAGTGGTGATCGTTGGGGGCGGCGTAATGGGGTCCGCGGCCGCCTACTACCTCGGCGCGCTCGCCGGCGACATCCC
>Ga0316187_10005410_pt1 | contig 11035 bp, 8 predicted proteins | sample CroRivburrow1_MG_FD_204927 | JGI IMG/M metagenome (GOLD analysis project Ga0316187, IMG submission 204927) | Coastal sediment microbial communities from Maine, United States - Cross River worm burrow 1 | ecosystem: Environmental > Aquatic > Marine > Coastal > Sediment | place: USA: Maine...
ACCTGGCATCGCGTGTTGCCCATCCAGGGTGACTACCGATCCTCGACAAACTACCGAGCCGCACCGGCCGGCACGCCGGATGACGTCACTGACGTCTGCGTGTATCGCAACATGCGCTATCAGTTCTCGACGTCGAAAATCGTTGAAGAACGGGTCGCCGGTTAGCGCTCAATACTTACCGCGAACATGGCTATTGCCAGTACGACGAATACCAGGCTAATAGAGCGGCGCATTGTATGTTGCGATATTCGCCCCTGTAATCGTGGTCCGATTTGCCCGCCGATCAGGACGCCCGGAATGTCGTAGCAAAGCAGGTTCCAGGGTACCGCGGTCCAACCACCGGCCTGGATGAGTTGGGCAAACAGCGTCGTTGAGGCGAACACAACCGTTACGATAACGACCAGTACAGAGGTCGCTGCAGCGACGGCGATGGGAACACCTTTGCGGGTCAGCTGGGAAATCGTCACCTCGCCAATACCAACCGACACCATGCCCGTAAGAAAAGCACCGATGCCGGTCAGGGCGTCATTTCGCAGCGCCAGCTTCGGCACCTCGTACGAGTAGGTGTGCCCGCGCGAGTCCGTTAACTCGCGCATCTTCAGAACCTCCTCATTTGAATGGCTTCTTTTTCCTGGAATTGGGTTTCGCCAAAGTACGAATGCGAGAATCCCGACCAGGATCGCGTAGCACGCAAGCAGCAAACTGTCATGCACCATGCTCGCCGCAAGTGCCCCGAGTACGGCTGCGGGAACCGCAACGCGGAGAATTCTCCAGGCGAGCGTGTAGTCAGTCAGCTTGCGGCGGTAGTAGCCGACGAATCCGGACAGGAACCCGAACGTCTGCGTAAACAATGCGGCGCCGACTGCTGCGAGCGTCGATTCCAGTACATATTCGGGACCGAGCAGGGGAAACACGAGTATGAATATCGGCGTGAAAAAAGCGGCACCGCCAATGCCACTGAGCATCGCGCAGGTCGCGACGATAATCGACACCGGGAACATGAACCAATAAAGCGTGAAATCCAATTACAAACTCCGATCTTGCGAGCGGCCTATTGCCGCCAGAGTCGAGTATTGGGGGCGGCCGCCTCAAAGTTGCTGCGGAACGGATTGATATCTATGCCGCCGCGGCGCTGGTAGCGCGCGTAGACGGTCAATTGCTCCGACCCGCAACGCTCGAGGATATCCGTGAACATGCGCTCAACACAGGATTCATGGAAATCCTGATGCTGGCGATACGAGACGATGTAGCGCAGCAGTCCTTCGTGGTCGATCCGTGGGCCACGATAGGAGATCAGGATGCTGCCAATGTCGGGCTGGTTCGTGACGGGACACAGGCTGCGCAAAAGGTCCGAGTGCAGATCTTCGGCGACGAGATCGCGTGTGTCGGCACTCAGGAATTCTGGCGAGACCTCGTAGGTATCACAGGCACTCATGATGTTGTCGATACAGCGGCCCGGCATGCGCGCCACGTGTGCGCTGTCCGGGGACGAAGGTCCATGAACCGCGACATCGACGTCTGCGCCGGTACACGCTGTCAGGTCGCTTGTAAGGGCCGCGGCCACATCGGCGGCGCTCTCGAACCGGGTCATCGCAAACGAGCCGAGGTAGAGCTTCAGGGACTTCGATTCGACGAGGTTCGTCGAATCTGCGGAGATCGACATCTCGGCTGTGGCGACCTGCGGCAATCCGCTCATGTCCAGCCAGGTCAACTCCCAGGCATTCCAGATATCCGTGCCGTGAAAAGGCAGTTTGGATGGGAGTCCAAGCGCGTTCCGGGCATCGATACGTGCGATCGCGTATAGCAAATCGGGTGCATAATGGTCAGGGTAAGCAGTTGCCTGGCCGAGTGGGCTGTTCTTTGTCATTGCGGCCAGAGTTTACGCGTTTCCTCAGGTACAATACCGGCCTTTTTTCGACGACTTCAACCCATATTCCGAGCCCATGAGCCCATCCAATAATGATCACGCGGACCGCGGGTACATCATCCCGATCGGTGGCGCCGAAGAAAAATTCCATAATCCGGAAATACTCGATCGCTTTATCGATATTTGTGGCGGCAAGGAGGCCCGGATCGGCATCATTCCGACGGCCTCCGAGCTGGAGGACACGGGACGCAACTACGAGAAGCTGTTCCGGCATATTGGTGTCAAACACGCCATGGTCCTGCCATTCGAGACGCGCGAGGACTGCGACACGCCTGAGTACCTCGAGTACATCGAGAAATCCGATGGCGTGTTCCTGACCGGTGGCAACCAGCTGCGTCTGTCGACGACGCTCGGCGGGACCGCAACCGCACAATTGATCCGGCGGCGAAACGCGGCCGGTATGCACGTGGCAGGCACTTCGGCTGGTGCGGCGTTCGTCCCCGAGCACATGATTGCCGGCGGCTTGGAAGGCAGCACGCCTACGCCGGATATGGTCACGATGGCGCCCGGACTCGGTCTCACCAACAAGTTCATCATCGACCAGCACTTTCGCGAACGGGACCGACTGGGGCGGCTGCTGACGGCGCTGGCTTACAACCCGTTTGCTGTCGGTATGGGCCTTGACGAGGATACGGCGGCCTTCATTTCGCCCGATGACGCCATCGAAGTCGTGGGCAGTGGCGGAATAACCATTATCGATCCCAGCGAACTGAGCTATTCTTCAATGCACAAGGCTCGCCGCGGCGAGCCGGTTAGCCTGATCGGTGTGAGGCTGCATATTCTGGTTGCGGGCGGACGCTTTGATACAGCGTCCCGAGAGGCCGCTCCCGAATAGTTCATGACAGGATAATAAGAATGAAAATCGTCAGCACGAATGTGTACGTGGGCCCCAATTTGTTCGCCCACTTCCGGGTTATCCGCCATATCCTCGACCTCGGCGAGCTCGAGCACTGGCCAACGCTGCGGCTGGGTGATGCCTTCATCGAGCCGCTGCTCGAGTTGTTGCCGGGTTTGCACGACCACGGCTGCTCCTACAAGGAGCCGGGTGGGTTCGTGCGCCGTCTGCGAGATGACGAGGGCACCTGGATGGGCCACGTCATGGAGCACGTCGCGATTGAGCTGCAGAATGTCGCCGGTTCCCCTGTGACCTATGGCAGGACGCGTTCTATCGACGGCCAGCCCGGTTTCTATAACATGGTGTTCGAGTACAGGGACGAAGCGGTAGGTCGTGGGTCCAGCGCACTGGCGATGAAACTGTTGCTAAGCCTCCTGCCCGCCGAGATCAAAGTCGATGGCCGGCCCGAGGCGGACTGGGATTTCCAGGAAGAGCGGGATCGCTTTATTCGCTACGCACAGTCGCGTGCGTTAGGCCCAAGCACCGCGTCGCTCGTGGAAGCGGCCGAAGCGCGCGGCATTCCCTGGATTCGCCTGAATCGTTATAGCCTGGTGCAGTTCGGCCATGGCAAATACCAGCAACGCATACAGGCAACGACAACGGGACGCACGGGCAACATCGCCGTCGAGCTCGCGGGCGATAAAGAAGAGACCAATGAAATACTGCGCGGCCTTGGCCTGCCTGTACCCGAGCAGCGTATCGTGCGCCGTGAAGGCGATGCGGTGCGTGCGGCGAAACGCATCGGCTTCCCTGTTGTCACGAAGCCGCTGGATGGCAACCATGGCCGTGGCGTTTCCATCAATTTGAAGACGGCCGAGGAAGTCGAGGTTGGTTTCAAAAAAGCGATGGAGCATGGCCGCACGGTCATCGTTGAGAGCTACATTGAGGGGTTCGATCACCGCTTGTTGGTCGTCAATGGCGAGCTCGTCGCTGCGGCAAAGCGCGAACCCGGGCATGTTGTCGGCGATGGCAAACACAGCATCGAGCAACTCGTCGATATCGTCAATGAGGACCCGCGTCGTGGCGTTGGCCATGAAAAAGTCCTGACGCGACTGGAGTTCGATCACCAGGCTGAACGCCTGCTCGGCAAGATTGGCTACGACAAGGACACGGTACCAAAGCAGGGCGAGGTTGTTTATCTGCGATCCACGGCCAACCTGTCAACCGGCGGCACCGCGCTCGACGTCACCGATGTCATTCACCCTGACAATCGAGAAATGGCTATTCGTGCGATAAACGCGATCGGGCTCGACATTGGTGGTGTCGACTTCCTGACGAACGACATATCACTGTCCTATCGCGAAGCCGGCGGGGCGATTTGCGAGGTTAATGCAGGACCGGGCTTCCGTATGCACGTGGCGCCGAGTGAAGGGACGCCGCGCGACGTCGCCGGACCGGTCATCGATATGCTGTTTCCCCCTGATTCTCCGACACGCGTGCCGATTGCCGCAGTAACAGGAACCAACGGCAAGACCACAACCTCACGCATGCTCGCGCACATACTGAAGATGACAGGCTTCACAGTGGGCATGACATCAACCGATGGCGTTTATATCGACGGCAAGCTGACGGTTGCCGGAGACATGACAGGGCCGACGTCTGCGCACATGATCCTGCGCGATCCGACCGTCGATGCGGCTGTCATGGAGACGGCGCGTGGTGGAATGCTCCGCAGCGGCCTGGGTTACCGGCGCTGCAATGTTGCCGCCTGCCTGAATGTTTCAGCCGATCACCTTGGCCTCAGCGGCATCGATACGATCGAACAGCTAGCCGAGATCAAGCGTGTACCGATCGAGATTGCGCAAGATGCTGCGATTCTCAACGCTGATGACCCACTGTGTCTGCAAATGGCCGATTACACGGAGGCAGAGCGCGTCTGCTACGTGACGATGAACCCTGCGCACGCACTCGTGAAACAACACATTCGCGCTGGCGGTGAGGCATTCGTACTCGAGCAGGCGCTGAACGGCCATATGATTGCGATTTATGGTGGCGAGACGCATACGCCGTTGCTGTGGACGCACCTGATTCCTGCCACGATTGAAGGCCGTGCGATGCACAACGTACAAAACGCCATGTTCGCCGCGGCGCTGGCCTACAACATGGGTGTCAGCATCGAGGATATACGGCATGGCCTGCGTACCTTCGACTCGACATTCTTCCAGGCACCGGGCCGCATGAACATCTACAACGAACATCCGTTCAAGGTGATTCTCGACTACGCCCACAACGCTGCCGCGGTCAATGCTATTTGCAGCCTGGTGGACCGGTTTGACGTCGAAGGCCGGAAGATTGTAGTGCTTGCGGCGCCGGGCGATCGCCGTGATGAGGACATTCGTGAGATTGCCGGCATTGCGGCCAGGCACTTCGATCATTTCATCTGCCGCCGCGATGACAACACGCGCGGCCGCGGTCCGGACGAAGTCGCCGTCATGCTCAAGGACAAGCTGCTGGAAGAGGGCATTCATTCGGACGCTATCGAAGTCATCCCCGACGAACAGGAGGCGACGGCGCGTGGTCTTGAACTGGCCAATTCCGGTGACCTCGTTCTCGTCCTGGGTGACAACGTCAAACGCACCTGGAAACAGATCATCTACTTCAATTCGGGCGCGCATGTGGAAGATACGGGCGCGAAGCTGCCTGCCACCATCGAACTGCCCGAGACAGACGATTTCACGTTCGATAGCAATCTCGAAATCATCAGCGACGAGCGCGGTGTGCGCATCGCGCGCGAAGAAAACGACTAGTCCAAGATCGGATCCAGGCTATGGAGTTTCTCGACGCGCGCAGACTGACCGGCCCGAGCCTGTTGTTCGACGTGCCGGGGACGATCCTCGATGTGGCCTGCAGCGCTGTTGACGCGGCGCGCTTGTTACCCGCCTGGGAAAAGCACGTTCGCCGCATGCTGGGCGAGATCGGCTGGCAGGACTGTGAGTTTGCATCGCTCGAATTGACCGGTGGCATCAGCCTCGGGTTTACGGCACCGATAGACGCGCTGTATGCGGCCTCGGAAATCAACGAGTGGGCATGGGCAGTCTGTAGTGCGGAACTGAACGGCGGTGAGGCCCCGGATTTTGCCGAGGCCGTGGCGGCAACCAGGGCGGCGATCGCGGAAGAAGCCAACCCTGAGTTGATGCGGCTCTGCGCACTTTCTGTTGAAAATGGTGTGACGTTGCTGTGGGACGACGATTATGTGTCCCTTGGCTACGGACGCTATTCGCAGACCTGGCCGGTTCGCCAGCTGCCGCAGCCGGACTCCCTCGACTGGAGTGCATTCCGTGACGTGCCGTCGGGTATTGTCACCGGCACCAATGGCAAGACAACAACGGTTCGAATTGCAGCACACATCATGCGCGCTGCCGGGCACAACGTTGGACTGAGCTCGACGGATTACATCGCCGTCAATGATCGCATTGTGGATCGCGACGACTGGTCGGGCCCGGGCGGCGCACGCAATGTATTGCGTGAGCAGGACGTTGACGTTGCGATACTCGAAACGGCGCGCGGTGGTTTGTTGCGTCGCGGCCTGGGTGTCGACAAAGCGGATGCCGCCCTGATCACGAATATTGCGAAAGACCATCTCGGCGACTTCGGTTCGCGGAACCTTGACGAACTCCTGAACTGCAAGTGGATCGTCTCGCGAGCTGTCGCGGACAGCGGTAAATTAATCCTGAATGCCGATGACAGCCGGCTGGTGGCGAAGTCAAAGGAGTTCGGCGGGGAGCTGGTGTGGTTTTCTCTCGATGCTGCCAATGAGACCGTGCTGGGGCATACAGCGAAAGGTGGCATCGCTGTCGTTCTCGACGGCGAGGATCTGTTATTCGTAAACGGTAGTTCGAAGGAATTGATCTGCCGCGATCACGACATTCCCATCACGCTCGGCGGTGCGGCACGTCACAACGTGGCCAATGCGCTTGGCGCGGCAGCGTTTTGTGCGTCGCTCGGAATTCCCATCAGGGATATCCGTGCCGGGCTCACAAGCATGTCGCAGGACAACAATCCGGGGCGTTGTAACGTCTACGAGATCAATGGTTTTACGGTAATTGTCGACTTTGCTCACAACCCGGAGGCACTGCAGGCGCTGCTGGACATGGCCAACCGCATGGCCACGAAACGCAAGGCACTGTGTTTCGGCCAGGCCGGTGACCGGCCCGATGACCTGATTCGCGAGCTGGCTCGGAGCGCCTGGGAATCGGGTCTCGACCAGGTGTTCGTTTCAGAGCTTGCGAAGTACCACAGGGGCAGGGAGGCGGGCGCCGTTTACGGCGTAATTCGTGACGAACTGATCGCGTGTGGTGCTGAGGAGAACCAGGTGGAGCATCACATGGAAGAGATCGAATCGCTCGACTCGGCCATGCAATGGGCCGAGCCGGGCGATCTGATCGTCATGCTCGCGCTTGAGCGGTCGCCGGAACTCTACGACAAGCTCAAGTCATCAATTTAAACCGCGTTTCTCCAGCAGCGGTTCAATCTGCGGGTCGCGGCCGCGGAAATTCCGATACAGCTCCATGCCTGGACGCGTTCCGCCTTTCGAGAGGATTTCCTCGCGGTAACGTGCGGCTGTTTCCTTGTCGAGAATATCCGTCTCTTCGAATGCCATGAACGCGTCGGCATCGAGAATCTCTGACCACATGTAGCTGTAGTAGCCGGACGAGTATCCACCCGAGAAGATGTGTGCGAAATAGCCGCTGCGGTACCTCGGAATGATCTCCTCGATCAGTCCGATGTCGGTCATGGCCGAGTCTTCAAACCCGCGCGGCTCGACAGGCTCGGTCGAGTCGACGACGTGGTAGGCCATGTCGAGGTAGGCCGCCGCCATGTATTCCACCGTGGCGAAACCCTGGTTGAACTTGGCGGAAGCGTTAATCTTCTCGACGACTTCCTGCGGAATGGGTTCGCCCGTCTTGTAGTGCCTGGCGAACATACCCAGAACTTCCGGCGTGCGCATCCAGTTTTCCATGACCTGTGACGGGAACTCCACGAAGTCGCGCGGTGTGCTGGTACCGGACAAGGACTCGTAACGCACATTCGAAAACATTCCGTGCAACGCATGGCCAAATTCGTGGAAGAACGTTTCGGCGTTGGTCAGGCTCAATAGCGACGGCGAGCCCTCGGTCGGTGCCGGGAAGTTGAAGTTGTTCGTAACGATTGGCGATACGAAGCCATCAACGTTGGACTGCGAGCGCAGGGCATTCATCCAGGCGCCGCCACGTTTGCTCTCACGAGAAAAGTAATCGAGGTACAGGATGGCGAGATGACTGCCGTCCGCTTCTTTGACCTCGAAGACCTGCTGGTCCGGGTGCCATGTTGGCAGGTCGTCACGCTGCTCGAACTGCAAGCCCCACAGCGCGGTCGCGAGTGAAAACACGCCGTCGCGAACTGCGTTGACTTCGAAGTACGGACGCAGTGCGTCATCATCGAGGTCGTACTTGGCCTTGCGGACTTTCTCGGTGTAATAACGCCAGTCCCAAGCGCGCAGGCGATCGTCGATGCCATCAGCCGTCATCATTGCCTGCATATCGGCGCGTTCCTCCTTCGAACGTGCCAGTGCGGGTTTCCAGACCTGGTCGAGCAGGTTGTAGACGTTGTCCGGATTCTCGGCCATGTTGTCCGACAGCACGAAACTTGCGTGGTTGTCGTAACCCATCAGGGCAGACCGCTCGGCGCGCAAGGAGACCATGCGCGAGATTATTGCCTTGTTGTCCTGCTCATTGTCGTTGTCGCCACGCATTGCGTAGCCGTCGAACAGGGTCTTGCGCATTTCGCGATTGGGTGAATACTGCAAAAACGGGTTGATGCTGGGACGCTGTAATGTGAATACCCAGCATTCGTCGCACTCATGACCGCGACGTTTGGCTTCCTCGGCGGCCAGCGCGACCAGGCTCTCCGGGATATCACCCAGGTCTGCCCTGTCCGTAACCAGCAATTCGAAGTTGTTGGTCTCGTCGAGCAAATTCTCCGAGAACTGTTGTGACAACTCGGCAAGTTCCGAATTGATTTCACGCAGCCGCTCTTGTGCCGCATCTTCGAGGTTGGCACCCGAACGCACGAATTGCTTGTGCGTTTCGTTGAGCAGGTGTTCCTGTTCAGCACTCAGATCCAGGCCATCGCGTTGCTCGTAGACGGCCAATACACGTTCGAACAGTCCTTTGTTCAACGCAATATTGTCGCGATGAGCAGAAAGTTCCGGTGCGATCGTTTTCGCAGTTTCCTTGGTGACGTCATCCGAATTGGCGCCGTCAACGGCGAAGAAAATGCGTGCAACGCGGCTCAGCTTGCTGCCACTGAGCTCGAGTGCCTCGACCGTGTTGTCGAAAGTCGGGGCATCAGGATTGGCAATGATCGCGTCTATCTCCGCGTTGTGGGCCTCCATGCTGGCGCGAAATGCCGGCAGGTAGTGCTCCGATTCAATGCGATCAAAAGGCGGTACGCCAAATGGCGTGTCCCAATCCTCGAGTATGGGATTCGCAACAGCCACGGCTTCAGGCGTTACTTCTTCGACGTCGGGTGCCGGGGCTTCGCTGCAGGCGGCGACTGCAAGGCAAAGCGCCGCAGTCAATGCAATTTTGAGTTTCATCTTGGTTCCCCAATGCGTTCAGGTTCGTGTATCACTTTGGCTGTTCATTCGACTCAACTGGTTGCAGAAGTTCCTCACTCCAGAGTCAGAATCAGGTCCCAGTGCTGCTTGCTCACCGGCATGATGGAAAGGCGGTTGCCGCGACGTGTCAGGATCATGTCATCCAGGCCCGGATGCGCCTTGATCTCGGCCAGGGTGATGGGCTTTGCGAGTGTGCGCACGTATTCGACGTCGACAAGGATCCAGCGCGGCTCATCCTTGCTGCTTTTCGGGTCAAAGTACTTCGACTTTGGGTCGAATTGCGTTGGATCAGGATAAGGCTCGCTGGCTACTCGCGAAATGCCTGCGATGGCAGGCTCCTTACAATTGGAGTGGTAGAAGAAGATCTCGTCGCCAATACGCATGTCGTCCCGCATCATGTTGCGAGCCTGGTAATTACGAATGCTGTCCCACATTTCCCGGCCGTCTCGCTCGAGATCGTCGATGCTGTAGACGTCGGGTTCGGACTTCATGAGCCAGTAGGCCATTTGCGCCTCGGAGTGTTGTCATCGGGCTGCGGATTCTATCATGCGAGCCTATTCTGGACGGTCGCCGGCTGCTCCGAAATAGCGCCTTCTACGTAATCGATTTTCCCGGGTGCTGTGGTACGATTGCGCCACATGCCAGCGGCTCCAGGGACACAACAGAATGGCCAACGTGCTCGCTAACATATTCGGCTCATCGCCGGTTCGACCGCTTGAAAAGCACATCGGAATTGCCTTCAGCTGTGCCAAGCAGCTGCATGCTTTTTTTGCAGCGGCAATTAAAGGCGACTGGGAAAAAGCGGCCGTTGTTCGCAGGCAAATCGAGAAGCTCGAGCACGATGCGGATGACCTGAAAAAGAAAATCCGCCTGGGCCTGCCGAAGAGCCTGTTCATGCCGGTTCCGAGAGAAGACCTACTCGAACTGCTGCTCGTTCAGGACAAGATCGCCAATCGCACCAAGGATGTATCCGGCATCGTGCTCGGCCGAAAATTGCCAATTCCGGCCGACATCGCCGATCAGTTTCTTGAGTTTGTCGACCGCAATGTGGACGCCGCAAAGCAGGCCAGGAAAAGTGTGCGCGAACTCGACGAACTGTTCACCGCGGGTTTTCGCGGTGCGGAAGTGGAGCTCGTCACCGCACTCATCGACAAACTCGACCAGATCGAAACGGATACCGATGACAAGCAGGCGGCACTGCGTGCATCCGTATATGCAATCGAAGAAACGTTGAACCCGGTTGATGCCGTATTCCTGTATCAGGTCATTGAGCTAACCGGCCAGATTGCTGATATGGCGGAACGCGTCGGTCGTCGCCTAGAGCTGCTGCTCTCTCACTAAGAACAATAACCGACTAGCCAAACGGCTTTTCAGAGGGCTTATCCATGGAAGCACAGGTTATCTATATCGCTCTGGCTGCGCTGTTTGGCATCTTTATGGCCTGGGGCATTGGTGCCAATGACGTTGCCAACGCCATGGCAACTTCGGTTGGTTCCAAAGCGCTGACCATTAAACAAGCGATAGTCGTTGCGGCCATCTTCGAATTTCTCGGTGCGGTACTGGCGGGCGGCGCGGTCACCGACACGGTTCGCAAGGGCATCGTCGATTCGGACCT
>Ga0316187_10005412_pt1 | contig 11034 bp, 10 predicted proteins | sample CroRivburrow1_MG_FD_204927 | JGI IMG/M metagenome (GOLD analysis project Ga0316187, IMG submission 204927) | Coastal sediment microbial communities from Maine, United States - Cross River worm burrow 1 | ecosystem: Environmental > Aquatic > Marine > Coastal > Sediment | place: USA: Maine...
GAAAAAACCCATCTGTCCCATATTTGATCACCCAAATCACTGCGTCGATATCGTGATTCTACCTGATCAAAGTTGGAGTGGCTATTTTTAGAGGCGCCCTCAATTATTGCCGTATTTTCAATATCTCTCAGTTAAAGCTTGTGCGCGACAGGAGCAAGATACCGTTTTGCACAACCGTGTGTTGTGCGAATACAGCCACATCATTTGTTGTGGCATTCACAATCCCGCTGCGGGAGTTGTGGACCTGAATGGCTTCTCTCGGGCGAGGTTTTGTATGAAGATTTTGAGCAAGCTGAGGTCTGACGAGCGCGGGAGTATCGCGGTGCCTTTTGCCGTCGGTGCAACCGTTTTGCTGATGGTTGCCGGCGGCACGATAGACTATGGCATGACGATCAGCAAGCAGTCGACGCTCCAGGCTCTGGCTGATAGTGCGGCACTTGCCGGGGCCAAGCAACTGGCTATTTCCAATGTGACGCAATCGCAGGTCGTTTCTGTTGCTACCGCATTCGTAAAGCAAAACGCGGATTCAGCAGGTGGTGTTCAGGTCGCAGTCAATACGGACCTGAAATCCAAAGTTACGGTGCAGGTGACAAAGGTGTGGCAGCCAATCTTTGCCCATCTGTTTTCGAACAAAGTAACGCCGATCGTCGCCGATGCGACTGCAAAAGTGTATGGAACCGGGAGTGTATGTGTTCTCGGTCTGGACGAAACCAGCACACAGACGGTCTTGCTCACCAACAGTGCAGTGCTGACTGCAAATTCCTGCAATGTAGTGTCCAATTCAATCGACAGCCGCTCGCTTGTTGTTGGTGGCACCGCGACGATGTCAGCTCAGCATATTTACACTGCGGGCGGTTATTCAGGCGCGATGTCATCATTTTCCCCTTTGCCGGTTGAAGATGCCCGCAGGATGGATGATCCGTTGGCGGGACGGCCAGCTCCGGTATTTGCAGGATGTGATCACGTAGACTTCACGGTTTCAAGTGGAAACTTCAATCTCTCGCCGGGCGTTTACTGCGGTGGCCTGACCATCTCCGGAAAAGCTGATGTTACTCTCACATCCGGTGATTACATCATCAAGGATGGCGGCCTCACTGTCTCTGGCAAAGGCAAAATTACCGGACAGAATGTCGGTTTCTACCTGACGGGAACAGATGCAAGTATGCAGTTCGCGGTCGGATCGTCGATCAGTCTGACGGCACCCAAGAACGGGGCGCTGGCCGGATTGCTTTTCTATGAAGATCGCAACGCGCCGGTAGGTCGAAGCCACAGAATCGGCAGTGACAATGCCCGTCTTTTGTTGGGTACAGTTTATCTGCCGAAGGGAACACTGATTGTTGATGCAAACAAGCCTGTTGCCGACCAGTCAGCCTATACAGCCATCATCGTCAGGAAGCTGATTCTCATGGCGGGGCCAAACCTGGTGTTGAACTCAAATTACAACGCCACAAGCATACCCGCACCGGCAGGACTGTCTGAGGGTAAAGTATCCCTCGTAGAGTGATCGGGCATGCCGGGGACACCTGCCGCTTCAGTGCTGCGGCATGGCAACGCGCCAGATACCGCCTTGTTATCCAAGGGCTAACAAAACCAAACAGATTGTGGATGTTTGAGATGTTGTGGTCGGGATGGGCCGGAAACAACCAGAACTTGTTAATATGCTCCTGTTATCATTGCAGGTGATCACGGCCCACCCTCACAAGAGTGCATTTGCATTGTCCAGGCTTTTGCAATACCTGCTGAATGTCACCATTGCCCGCAAGATTACGGTTGTCGTGGCTGTGTCTGTGCTGGTTGCCGTACTGTCGGCGACAGGCTTCTATGTATACCGGCAAACCGATCAGAATATTGCAGCACGCCATGGTTCAGTGACTGCGACTGCACAGGTGTTTGCCGCCAGTATCGGGCCGCACTTGCGGGCGCGGGACAAAGGTGCCGCGCTTGCTTCACTGCGCGCAATCGGCAATCTGAAATCAATCCCGTTTGTATCGGCAAATCTCGCTGACGGGCGAGTGTTTGCAGCTCTCGGCAATGCCGTCATCGTAGATCAGAGAACCGGGATTGATGCCATTTCACCATCACGCGGGTCGCCCGGCATTCTGGCCATGATTTCGAACCCGACCTTGCCGGTGTCGGTGCCGGTCATCATGGGCGGTGAGCGGGTTGGGTCGCTTTCATTGCTGGCTGATATTTCAGACCTGCGCCGGCAGTTTTTCGAAGGTATCATCGCGTCCCTGATCGCCGCATTCGTCGCCTGCCTGCTGGGTATGGGGGTTTCATCCCGGCTGAAGCGAACCGTTACCTCGCCATTGGACAGCCTGATGAATGTCATCTCACAGGTTCGCGACGACAAGGTTTTGACCGTGCGTGCCGAACGCGTCAGTAATGACGAGATTGGTAACCTGGTCGATGCCTTCAATGACATGCTGGATCAGGTCAATGCACGGGACATGGCTCTGGCCCGGCATCGTGCCGGCCTGGAGCGCACCGTGCAGGAGCGGACCGCAGAGCTGCAGGTTGCGAAAGAGGCAGCGGAATCGGCATCTGAGGCGAAGTCTACTTTCCTGGCCACCATGAGCCACGAAATCCGCACGCCGATGAACGGCATGATGGTGATGGCAGAACTGCTGGCTGCCGGCAAGCTGCCACCCGCCCTGCAGCGTTATGCCAACGTGATCGTCAATTCCGGCCAGTCGCTGCTGACCATCATAAATGACCTGCTCGATCTGTCGAAAATCGAGGCCGGCCGGCTGCAACTGGAGGCGCTGCCGGTTTCTCCGCGCGCGACCATAGACAATGTGCTGGGACTGTTCTGGGAACAGGCCAATGCCGCCGGGCTGCAACTCGTGTCATTTGCTGACCCGGAGGTGCCGGACACGTTTTCCGCGGACCCGGTTCGCCTGACACAAATCCTCACCAACCTGACCAACAATGCCATCAAGTTCACTGAACACGGTCATGTCAGTGTTGCAGTCAGGCAGGTGAAGCCAAAAGGCACCCTGGACGGCATGATCGAGTTCACCGTTACTGATACCGGCATTGGCATTGACGAAGATAAACTCAGCAGCGTCTTCGAAGAGTTTTCCCAGGCAGATGCCAGCACCACAAGGCGATTTGGCGGCACCGGCCTGGGTCTCAGCATTTGCGGCAAGCTGGTGGATGCCATGGGCGGCAGCATTGGCGTGGAGAGCAGGCCCGGTGAAGGCAGCCGTTTCATTGTCACCCTGCCTTGCCATGATGTGGTCACGTCGGCGCGTCCTTCTCTGCAGAACAGCAAGCTGTTGCCGATGCTTGTATGTCTGGAAGACGACAGCCTGGCCAATGCCATTGCAAACCAGTTCGAGGCTTATGGCGCAACCATCAAAGCGGTGCAGCCGGCCGACCTTACGCCAGACAGGCTGGCACATACGGGCATTCTGGTGACGTCATCCTCACTGGCGCGTGACATTCTGGATCGATCTACAAGAAACATGCCTCAACTTGTGATTACCCAGCCGATTGGCAACAATGCTGCATGGTCGATGCTGAATGCCGGGCTGGCCGGCGACATCTTGCCATTGCCGGTTTCGCAAGCGGATATGGCAGCCATTGCAACCGCCATTCAGTCCGGAAAACTGCGCGGCGCCGATGCCGGCACTGCCGGAATCGCCAAAGCAAACAAACTGCCGGTGCTGAGTGGTACCCGGGTGCTGGTGGCGGATGACAATCCGGTCAATCGTGAGGTTATCGCGGAAGTGCTGCGCCAGCTCGACGTGGACTTCGATCTGGTTGAGGATGGATCACGGGCGCTGACGCAATGGCGCGATGAACCTTACGATCTGGTGTTGATGGATTGCTCCATGCCGGTCATGGACGGGTTGGAGGCAACGCGCCAAATGCGTCGTGAAGAGGCTGATACCGCGCGCGCACGCACGCCGGTGATTGCCCTGACAGCGCTCATCGAGGGCGGTAACAATTCCGGCTCCTGGCATGAAGCGGGTATGGACGCGCTCATTACCAAACCGTTTGCCATTGCGCAGATTGCCGAGGCTATCCATTCCATGACCGGCGAGGCTGCCGGCAAGACTGAAACGGCAACTTCTGCCGCTGTGTCCGAGCCAGAGCCAGACCAAACCGCTTCCCACAAGCAATCAGCCCCCGACCAGAACGGCAACGTGGATAACGGTGAACCGGGCGCGGGTGCGGGCAGCGCAGCAGTGCTGGACACGAGGGTGCTGCGTGATCTCCGTGAAATCGGAGCAGGTGATCCCGAGTTCGTCAGGCGCATGTTTGAGCTGTTTGAAGAAAATGCCGATCCTGCGCTTGCGCGGCTTGAACAGGCTGCCGGCAACCCTGACCTGATACAGCTGGCTGACGCAGCGCATGCGCTGAAATCCATGGCCTCCAATCTTGGAGCAAGCCGTCTGGTTTCTGCTTGCGAGGCGGTCGAAACAGCTGCGCGAGATAATGAACAGTTTGACGTGCACCAGACGTTAAGGTTGATTTCTGATGAGATCGCCGCCGCCCGCGAGGCACTGGACCAGTACGTAAACGCAGCTTGAGGATTGCGATGCTTCGGGGTTGCGTCACAGCGCGTTACCGGGCTGTGGACACAGTTACCCGCACAGGGTCCTTGGGTCAGCCTGTTGCAGGATTTCCGGATCATCATGAGACGGCCAGGTTTGGCTTTTCAGGATGGAGAGCAAGGCACTGGCGGACACTGGTTTTCTCAAGTGTCCAATGGGGTTCAGCGTTTTGAAGTCAGCCAGTGTCTCGGCCATTTTAATCACCGGCGCCGGCAAACTTGATATGATCAATATGCGCATTTCAATGTTGTTCTGCTTCAGGTAGGTCAGCAATTCGAAGCCATCAACATGCGGCATGCTCAGGTCAAGCGTCGTCAAGTCATAGGATCCAGATGCAGCCTCTATGAGGTTCTGTGCGTCTTGTCCATCTTCTGCCTCGTCGATCACGACAGAGCCGTGGCCTTCAAAAAACTGCCGCAGAACCGCGCGTAGCAGAGGGTCATCGTCTATGATGAGAACTCTTTGGGGGAAAGTCCGCACTGATTCACCAGTGCTTTTGTCAGCAGCCATTGCATGGCCTCAAAAAAGCCGGCGTCAACTCAGTATTCCTGGTCAGTGCCATATTCCGTTCCCATGGCGAAATGCGCTCGCCGGCAGCCTGTACGAAATTCTTGATTGCACCATTCTGGAGCAAGATTGCTAAATACTGGTTACCGGGCATCGAGCGGGAAAACCGGTGGCAAACGAATGGGTACATGCAAATCGAGGTATGCCTGTCCGGCAGGTGATCTGGAAAGCCGGCCATTGTGTTGATCCAGGCTGCCGATTGCTGCTAACCGGACAAACTTCGAAATTGGCAATTGTATTATTTTTTGAACTTGGCCATTCTCGCAATGTATTGATATCACAAAAAATGAGGCGAGGGGTCTGCCACCGCTCAATTGACCGAGTGGATGCCGGAAACCCTCACTGCCTTTCCCGGGAGGGGAAACACTATGAAGAAACTGTTTGGAGCAGCCATCGCATTGGCGCTCATGGCCGGTGTGTCGTTCGCCGGTGATTATCCTGAACGTGAAGTTCTCGGCGTGGTCATGTGGGGGGCCGGTGGTGCAACCGATACGGTGGCGCGCGCGGTCAATCCTGCCGCCGAAGAAGCGCTTGGAAAGCCGATTGTCGTCTTGAACAAGTCCGGCGGGGCAGGTGCGATCTCGACCGCCTTTGTCAACGCGGCCCCGGCAGACGGATATACATTCCTGTATGGCGCAGAGAACCCGCAATTGCATCCGGTCATGGGTGTGGCTGATCTTGATTATTCCAAGTTCTACCCGGTCAATATCCTGGGCCGTGGCGTGGCCGTGATCGCGGTCACTGCGGATTCAAAATACAAGACCATGCGGGACCTGCTGGCCGATATCAAAGCCAATCCGGGCGTGGTGAAAATGGGATCGACCGGTCCCGGCGGCCTGCCGAGCACGATTTCCGCGCTGATCAAGAACTCGGCCGATTTCGACGTCACCGCGATTCCGTTTGATGGCGAAGGTCCAGGCCTCACCGCAATGCTTGGCGGTGAAGTGGATTTCATGCCAACCGGCATTTCCGCAGCCGCCGAGAACGTGAAGGCCGGCAAGATGCGGGTTCTGGCAGTGGTCAACACCGAGCCGGTTGCAACCCTTCCCGATGTGCCCGCCATCACCGATGCCATCCCCGAGATGAGCAAGTTCCTGCCCTGGGGGCCTTTCTATGGCGTGTTCGTCAGGCAGGATGTGCCTGATGATGTGAAAGCCAAGCTGGTTGCCACATTTGATACGGCCGCCAAGAGCGAGACTTTCCAGACCCTGATGGCCAACAAGGGCAACATCATCATGAATATATCAGGTGATGAGGCTGCGTCATTTCTGAAGAAGTGGCAGCAGGTCACGGCCTGGGCCCTGCAGGATACCGGCGCCGCCAAGGTGTCTCCTGAAACACTCGGCATCATGCGGGCTGAATAATCCGGTGCACCGGCCTGCATGAAGCGGGCCGGTGGCCACGGCAATCAGACACTTTGGAGCAGGTAGCCGATGAGTGAAACTCAGGGGCAGGACCCAAGGCCTGCTGCCCGCCGCCCCGGCGAGGTGATGTTCTGTCTGCTGCTTGCCGTGTTCAGCGTTACGGCTTTCTGGCAAGCCTTCGCAATTTCAGGTTTCAGGGGGTTGTCGGAACCCGGCGTGTTTCCAATGCTGGCATCTGCGACCATGCTGGTCAGTTCGTTGGTGATCCTGAAGGACGTGTTGTCGAAGCCTGCAACCCCGGAAGCGGGTTTTGCACGCTTCAGGCGGGACATTGTCCCGCTGCGCCTGGTTGGCGTCATCGTGCTCATTCTGGCCTATGTGGTTGCGATGCCTTTGCTGGGTTTTGTCGCCAGTTCTTCGGGGTTTCTGTTTCTGTCATTCTGGTATCTGTGGCGAAAAGGACCGCTGGTGTCTGCGCTTCTCACCGTCACATCGCTCAGCGTCATCTATTTCATCTTCAGGCAAATCTTTCAGGTGGTCCTGCCTCAGGGCAGCCTGACATCGGGGTTGTTCTGAGATGGAAGTGCTGGGACATCTCGCGATCTCATGGCTGGATCCATGGCTGCTGTTCCTGACCGCGGCAGGTACCCTGGCGGGTATCTATGTGGGCGCAATTCCGGGTCTTTCAGTGACCATGGCGACATCCATCCTGATTTCGTTCACCTTCAAATGGCAGGTGAATGAAGCATTGGCGCTGATTGCCGGTGTGTTCGTCGGTGGCGTCTATGGCGGCTCGCGAACCGCAATCCTGCTCAACATTCCCGGCGCGCCGAGCGCTATCGCGACGGCTCTTGAAGGCTATCCGATGGCAAAGCGCGGCGAGGCAGGCGAAGCCATCGGCCTGACCACCGTGATGTCGGTGTTCGGCGGCTTCGTCGGAATTGTCGCACTGGCATTGTTTGCGCCGCTCATCTCCAGTTTCGCAATCATGTTCAACTCGCGGGACTACCTGCTGCTGGGCATGATCGGTATCCTGCTGGTGGGCACCTTGTCGGGTGAAAGTTTCGCCAAGGGGGCGTTTGCAGGGGCGCTGGGCGTGCTGATCGGCATGGTCGGGCTCGATCCGATGACAGCGGAAGGCCGTTTCACGTTCGGCTCGATTACGCTCATGGGCGGCATCCCCTATGTCGCTGCCATGATTGGTTTCTTCGGCGTGGCCGAGGCGCTGTCACAGCTCAACAATCTTGATCTGCCGGTGATCAAGCAGAAGATCGATCGCATCATCCCGAAGTTTTCTGACGTGAAGAAGTACTTCCGGCTGGCCCTGCGCGCGTCGGGCATCGGTACCATCATCGGGGCGCTTCCGGGCACCGGAGGCGATATCGCCGCGCTGCTTGCCTATGACGATGCCAGGCGGACCACCAAGAATCCGGACGTACCGTTCGGCCAGGGTTGCAAGGAAGGCCTTGTCGCACCTGAGGTAGCCAACAACGCAGCGGTCGGCGGGTCATTTGTTCCCATGCTGACACTGGGCATTCCCGGAGACGCGGTCACCGCCGTCATCATCGGTGCGCTGTTTATTCACGGCCTGAAACCCGGTCCGCTGCTGTTGGTTGAAACGCCGCACCTGTTCTGGTTCACGGTCGGCAATCTGGCACTGGCAAACATTTTCCTGCTGATTTTCGGGCTGACCGGTATCAGGGTTTTCACCAAAATCGTTGAATGCCCCAAGGCCATCCTGATTTCGCTGATCATCGTGCTTTCGGCGGTCGGCACCTACGCGATCCAGAATAACCCGTCACACGTTTACTGGATGCTGGGTTTCGGGGTTGCGGGCTACTTCCTGAAAACCTACGGCTTTCAGGTCGGCCCGATCATTCTCGGTGTGATCCTGGGACCGATGATGGACTCGAACTACCGGCGTGCCATGATCGGGGCGAGGGGAGATGTAAGCACCTTCCTGTGGGATTTTGTGTCGCATCCGATATCGCTTGTGCTGTCAGTCGCATTCGCGCTGATGTTGTTGTCGCAGACCCCGTTGTGGCGGCCGATCGTTGCGCAACTGCGCCGAGGCAGGTAGCGGCCAGGTCTTCCTGGCGGATGTCAATCCGGCTGAGAGCCTGGCAGGGCTGATCGAGTTTTTGTAGAGATGGTTGACCTGGCGAGGCATGCAGAAAGCAATCAAATTTCTTCACACCCTGGCATCCTGCGGCCTGATCGGTGCGCTGCTTGGCTATATGATTGTGCTGATTGCCGCCCCGCAGGACACACCGGCTGCATACGCCGACATGCGCCAATCCATAAACGGACTGAGCAATTACCTGCTGCTGCCTTCGCCGGCGGTGGCGCTGGTCTCCGGGCTGGTTTCCATGATTGTCCAGCCCGTCTTTCTGGAAAGGCGCTGGGTATGGGTCAAGGCGCTGTCGGGCCTGGCCATGTTCGAAGGCACACTCGCCATCATAGGGGCAAAAGCCAACCATGCGGCGGAAGTCTCGATACAGATTGCCGAGGGCACGGCGAAAGCCGATGCTCTCGACACCGCGCTGGCCTATGAGTGGCAGTCGCTGGCCTTTATCACGGCACTTTCAGTGGCGAATATCGCACTCGGAGTATGGCGCCCGCCTCTCGGAAAACCACGTGCGGACAGTGCCTAAGTCATCACCGCGTCAGCCGTCATGGCGAGTTCGCCGCGGTGGTTGCAGGCCCACACGCCAAAGCTGTTTTCATCAGTTGCGCCAATGTGCAGTGAGAACTCGTGAATGTGGGTCAACGGGCTGAGCGCGCGGAAGCTGAAGGTTTTCAATTGCCTGTCAGGTGCCTGCCTGCAAGCCAGATCCATCAGCAAAGTTGCCGTAAGGGGCCCGTGGATGATCAGGCCGTCATAGCCTTCCTCGTCACGGCAAAAGTCCACGTCATAATGGATGCGATGGCTGTTGAAGGTGATTGCCGAGTAGCGAAACAACTGGACCGGTGAGGCGGTCAGGGTGACAGACCTGTCAGGCTCGTGGGGTGGCAGCATCGGCTTTGGCTGCACGGCACCCGGAACGGGAGCGTCGCGATAAACGATCTGATGTTCCTCACGCATATTGCCGCCGCGGTTGCCGGCAAACTCATGGCCGACGCGGACAAAAACCAGTTTTCCGGTGCGGCCCAGTTTTTCCTCCACCGACAAGATGGTGGAAGTCTTGTCAACGGTTTCGCCGATGCTGAGCGGTCGGGCAATATTCAGCTCACCTGAGGCCCACATGCGCCGGGGCAGGGTGATGGGCGGCAGAAACTCGCCCAGTGCCTGGTGGCCGTCGCGACCGATGCCGGAGAGCGGTGTGATGTCCGGGAAAAACGCCCAGTGCCATCCCGGTGGCAGAAAGGTGGCCTTATCGAGAGCCGGAACCGGGCAGTCAAGTGTTGCAGCGATTTTCGCCAGTTGATTGGCGTCTATCGTGTCACGCGTGACGCGGCTTCGGCCAATCCAGCCTTGCAGGTCGACTTCAGTCATTGGCCGATCTTGTCCAGGTCATAAGGTGTCGACTGGTAGACCTCGTTCAGCCAGTTGCCAAACAACAGGTGGGCATGACTGCGCCACCTGTTTTCAGGGGTCTTTGACGGATCATCACCCGGGAAATAGTTGGGCGGGATGTGGATGGGTTTTCCGGCGGCGACATCACGATGATACTCTTCGGCCAATGTGGTCGAATCATACTCAATATGATTGAACATGTACAATGTGCGCCGGGCTGCATCATTGACCAGACACAGGCCCGCATCATCAGCTTCCATCAGCACTTCAAGCCCTGAGTCTGCCGGCAGGTCCGCCCGGCGCACTTCGGTCCAGCGCGACACGGGGATGGAGAAATCGTCTGAAAACCCGCGCAAATAGGGTGATGCCGGGTTCAGATTACGATGCCGGTAGACGCCGAACGCCTTGGCATCCAGTTCATGCTTGGGCACGCCGTGATAATGATGCAGGGCAGCCTGGGCGCCCCAGCAGATGTGCATGGCGGAATGAACATGGCTGTCACACCAGTCCAGAATGTCACGCATTTCGGGCCAGTAGGTGACCTCTTCGAACTCCAGCAGCTCGATCGGTGCGCCGGTGATGATGAAGCCATCGAACTTTTCCTCGCGCACATCGTCAAACGGGCGGTAGAAATTCAGCATGTGTTCCGAAGATGTCAGCTTCGACGTGTGGTGCGTCATCTTTATGAGCGTCATCTCCACCTGCAGCGGAGTTGCCCCGCACAGCCGGGCAAACTGGGTTTCGGTGCGCTGCTTGTTGGGCATCAGATTGAGCAGGCCAACGCGCAGCGGGCGGATATCCTGACGGGCTGCCTCATCGTCATCCATGACCATCACGCCTTCCTGTTCCAGGGTGGCGCGGGCAGGCAGGTTTGTCGGTATCTTGATGGGCATGGGTGAAACTTGCTTTTTGGTTCAGGCGATAGCACGGGTCAGCAGATCGAGAAAATCCCTGTCATCCCTGATCTGCGGAATGTCGTGCATCTCAACCACATAGCCATGAGTTTTGGCAATCTGTTCAT
>Ga0316187_10005413_pt1 | contig 11032 bp, 12 predicted proteins | sample CroRivburrow1_MG_FD_204927 | JGI IMG/M metagenome (GOLD analysis project Ga0316187, IMG submission 204927) | Coastal sediment microbial communities from Maine, United States - Cross River worm burrow 1 | ecosystem: Environmental > Aquatic > Marine > Coastal > Sediment | place: USA: Maine...
CGATTGTGGGCTTTCCGTGGTCTGTTACCAGAACAGGCTCGCCGGTGGCCTCGACCCGGCGAAGTATCTCCAGGGCCTTTGCCTTGAACTGCGATTTAGAGACTTCGGTTTCCATAATTGTGTCCATAGTCATATAACGATAGTCATAATTATAGCGTCAGCGATTGATCTATCAACCGGCCTGGCCGCTCCTGCCCATCCCTGGGCTCCGCGGCATTGGGACATCCTGTCCAGCAGGCCACCCGCTGCAGACCAGGACCTTCGAGACCCGTGCCGAGCCCGAAACCAACCGCCTGCGCCTGATGATGCGCCATCCCCTCGCCCGCCGGCGCGATGAACGGTTGCGCAAGGTCACATCGGCGACCGTCAAAAGGGATCTTGTCCTGCTCGGTCACGTCTTCGAAGTGGCCAGCAAGGAATGGGGCATCTGTGTCCAGAATCCGGTGCGCGACATCAAGCTGCCGCCAGGAGGCCGTCCGCGCGACAGGCGCCTGCAGCTTGGCGAAGAGGCGCGCCTGTTCACCGCCCGCCGCGAGGCGAGCAATGGCTGGTTGCTGCCAATGGTGCAGCTGGCGTTGGAGACCGCGATGCGCCAGGGCGAACTGCTGCGCCTGCGCTGGGAGCACATCGACCTCAATCGCCGTACCGCCCATTTGCCGGACACCAAGAACGGCGAGGCGAGGACCGTGCCTTTGTCGATAACGGCTGCTCGAGAAAGAGCTGAACATCATGGAGGTCACCAGCATCACCGGACACATGGACCTATGCATGCTGAGTCGGTATACGCATCTGAAGGCGGAGGATCTGCGCGAGGTGGCCGAAACAACTGGCTGCCTTGTCCATGCCTATGTGTTGATGACCAATCACGCAAATGCGCAACGCCTGACTCGGCCTTGCCAGCGGCAACGGGTCTAACTTGGCAAAATGACTAGCCGCGCTCATGTCCGCCATGCGCATGTTGCTGCCGGTCATTGAGTGCTTCGCGAACGGCAGGACATGGCCGGGAGCACCCGTTCGCCCACCTCGGCGTACACAGCATTCTGACGGTTGAAATGCCCAGCCCGGGAATGACCGTTCACAGCTGAATTCGAACCTCTCAAGTAAACGGTCTTGCGCCCCACGCTCGACCATGCGCCATCCACCAAGTACCCTTGAGTCAACCAAGAGGGAGACGTGGATGAAGGCGCATTGGTTGATCGCGGTATCGTCTATGGCAGTCCTACTGGCTGGGTGCGAGACGGCTGAGAATGTGAACTCAGACCCCAGCAGGAACTATGACGCAGACGAGTACGAGTGCGAGCGTGACGCGAGGCTGACCGTCGGTCCCAAACCAAGGGAACCCGTAATCCTGGGCAACCCAAACGCACTTGCGGAGCATAGTCACTACCAATACGTCGCACTGCCTGAGTGGAACAGAGAGATCAAGAACATGTTGGATCAGTGCATGATGGCACGAGGCTGGTTTACTGAATACCGCGAGCGGTAGAGGTTAACAGCCCTGGTCAACCAGGCGTGCGGGCTGCTCCGGGAATACGGCGTGTTCATTCCGGCCGGGATCCGCCAGTTCCGCCACGCGATGCCAAGTGTGCTGGAAGATGCTGAAAACGAACTTACCGACCTGACGCGCCAACTGATGGCCGATCTGTATCGGCGCCTGCTCGAGCTGGACCAGCAAATCGCTGACTACGAACGCCACCCACAGGGTCTATGCTTCCGATCCGCAGCTTGCCGAAACACGCGGCGAATGGGAGTGTCGGCACGTGAGTTCAGGATCATTGTCATGTTGGAACATGTAGCATTTTTCACGGCTAAAACCTTTGCGACCGTTGGACATTTCTCACCCCTGGTCCAGCAGTAGGCCCTTGGCCTGATTAATCTTCGAAGCCAGGAAGGTGGAGCCGCCGCGGTCTGGATGGACTTTCTGCATGAGTCTTCGGTGCGCTTCTATGATCTGTTCCTCGGTGGCCCCTTCGTCGAGACCCAGAATTTCATAGGCCTCGTGACGGGTCATTTCGCTTGAAAAGCCCGCGGCATCATTACCTGATTGCGCCTGTTCCCATTCCTGCCATTCGTCACCGTGTACCCGGTCCAAATAGGCGCGCACAAGTGCAGCGGATTCTTCGTCTTCCCGGGCGCACTCCGCGAGCAGCGCAATCAGCTGTTCGAGTGGAAGTGCCTTCAAATCGTTGCCGGCGAACCGGCCTTCCAGCACGCTACCATTCATCTCACCCGTGTCGTGATCGAGTGTCATTCTGACAAACCGGGTTTCAACTGTTGACTGCTGACCGGTAGGTTTTTCTGCTGCGGGTTGTGCGCTTTTGAACTGTCGGTGCATGCGCCGAAAGGCCGGCAGGTACGCCACCAGCGACAGCAAACGGAGCAAGAAAGGCAGCAGGGCACCGAAGAGTGCGAACACCCAGTTCAGGCGCCCGGTAGCCGACAGTGCGATAAGCGCGACGCCGATGGCCACTGCAGCCACCTTAAGCTGGTTTCTAGGCGGTTGTTTGACGAACCAGCGAAAGGCGAGGTAGAAGCCGGCAATTGCCGCCAGGGCAATCAGTGCACGCATTGTGACTAGCCCTTACTGATCTGCCGGGTAAGCAGCTTCACCTTCTCTGCCTGCGCCTTGCTGAAATTTTCCAGGGCGCGGTGTCCACCTGCCGCATAAACGGCCACGGCGCTCAGCAGGTCACGAAGCTGCTGGGCGCTGCCTGCGTCAAACGGGCAATAGGCTCCCTTTGTCAGTCTTGCGATCTGTTTGAAAGCACGTTCGGCACCCGGATCGTTGCCTTCGTGAAACAGGAATACCGGGACGTTATGGATGCCAAGTTCACCGGCAAGCCTGCAAAGTTCGTCAACGTCTTCTTCCATGCAGTCACCGACAAAGACGAGCGCGTTGACCTTTTTCCGTTGGGTCTCCTTGCTCGCGTGCTGAAGCACCTGGCTAATCTGCGTGTGCCCGCCCAGACATCGTACCGCCGCCATGCGATCTTGAAGATCCGCGGTGTTGGTCAGCCAGTCGGTAGCCCTGAATTCATTGAATCCACGGTAATAGCACAATTGGATCGCCAAGCCGCCGAGGCCCGCGGTCTCCTCAAACATCTCGGCCTGTACATGGCAGGCGTGGTCCCAGGTGGGCCCACGGCTCGCGGTGGCGTCCAGAGCAAATATCAGTCGTCCCAACTGAGTCGACGACTTCACAATTGATGTGGATGCCACCTTGCGCAGAAACGCGTCGACCTCTGAACGACTGGATTCTTTGGGTAGCTTCTTTGTTCCCATGTCCTGAGTGGATTGTATTCGTGAGTAAATCTGGTTGCATTCCAGGATTGTGTCGAACTTAGGCTGATTCTACTGCGGCGGTGGGCAAATGGCCCAGATGTTTGCAATTTCAGCACCGGGCCAGGAATAGGCATAGTGGCTAAAGAAAATTGGGGGGTGTCAATGGCGGGTTACCGATCAGGAACGGGTCGCTCGACTATAGGGCACCTCGATAAATCCATTCTGATGCTGCTACTGGCGGAAGCAACGCGGCAGGTGCCAAATTTCGCCCCGCTGGCGGGTACGCTGGCAACCGAAAACATATTCTACTCGCTCCCTTGTTTTGGAACGCTGGTGATTGGTTTCTTGCTCGCGCTGGTTCAGGGCGTGCCGACCAAGTGAACATCGGTCCCTGTGGCGTATCCGCAGCAGGGCGTGCGTGTTGCGAGTCTATGCGGGCAGCATCGGGAAGCCGGCCCTTGGGCCCAGATCTTCCTGGTCGCGCTGAAACAGCGGCGGCGACTGCATGTAGATCGTAACCAGGCGCGTCAGCGATTCGAGCGCGTTCCAGTGGATGCGCTCCCAGCCGTGTGATGCATCGATACCGAACGTGGCCAGCGCGGTGCGCAGGTCGGCGCCGGCTTCTACCGCAGCAGCGCTGTCCGATCGATAGTAACGGAAGATGTCGCGCTGATAGGGGATCCCGAATTCCTGACACAGGCGGATCATGTAGTGCGTCAGGTGGTAATCGAACGGACCGCTCATGTCTGCCATGCAGATGGTCACGCCGAATTCGCTGGAGTTTTGTCCGGGCGCGGTGGTGCCGTTGTCCAATGTCAGCATCTCGGCGACATCGCCATGCAACGCGGCAGACGCGCCCGATCCCACTTCTTCCGAGATCGTAAACAACGGGTGACAGTCAATCGGCAGTTCGACCTTGTGATCCTTGATCGCCTTGATCGCGCCCAGCAGCACCGCTGCGCCGGCCTTGTCATCGAGGTGACGCGACACAATGTAACCATTCTCCATTACTTCGGGTTGAGGGTCGATGGCGACAAAGTCGCCGACGTGCACACCAAGTCGCATCAGGTCATTTTGTGATTGGCAGACCTCGTCGATGCGAAGTTCCACGTTCTGCCAGTTCGAGGGTTGCTTGTCGACCTCGTCGGCAAAAGTGTGGCCGGATGCCTTCAACGGCAGAATCGTGCCGCGATGTGAGCTCATGTCGGTGAACAGGGTGACGCGAGCGCCCTCGGCAAACCTTGCATTCCAATGACCGATTGGTACGAGTTCGGCGCGTCCATTCGGCTTCAATGATTTGACCATTGCGCCCAGGGTATCGATATGGGCAACGACTGCGCGATCTTGTGTACTGCGCTGGCCTTTGAGTGTCGCGCGCACTGCGCCACGCCGGGTCAGTTCAATCGGGGTGCCAAGCTTGTCGAGTTCATCGGCGACCAGATGTACGGCGCGATCGGTGTAGCCGCTCGGGCTTGGTGTGTGCAGCAGGCGAAACAGCACGTCCTGCACGTAAGTCTGATCGATAGGTAGGTGTTTCATATGTCGTCAGCAAGACCGTTGCTTTTCTCTATGGTCCAACTGTACTCGGAAACAACAGGTCGATGAACCGTTCGGCGGTAGGTTGTGGCTCGTGATTGGCCAAGCCGGGACGCTCATTCGCCTCGATGATCACGTATTGCTCGCCTTTGGGGTCGGGCACGATAAAGTCCAGGCCCGTTACAGGGATATCGAGCGCGGCGGCGGCGTCGATGGCCGCCTGGCGCAGCGTTGGATGAAGTTTGGCAGTGACATCGTGGATCGTGCCGCCCGTGTGCAGGTTGGCAGTTTTGCGAACGGTGACATCCTCACTGTACGGTAAGACCTCATCGAGCTGGTAACCGGCTTCGTTGATGCAGCGTTCCGTTTCACGGTCTATCGGTATGCTGCTTTCACCGCCGGTGGCAGCCTGTCGGCGCCGGCTCTGCTTGTGGATGAGTTCCCGGATGGTATCGCGACCGGTGCCTTTGATGCGTGGCGGGCGACGCGTGGCAGCCGCCACGATGTTCCCATCGATCACGATAATCCGCAGATCCATACCTCGAACGTATTCTTCGAGCAACACCGTTTCACAATGTGTCTTCGCTTCCTCGATCGCGGCATGCAGCGCTTCGCCGTCACGCACATCAACGCTTATCCCGGCACCCTGTTCGCCGCGTGCCGGTTTGACCACCACTGCACCGTATTGTGCGAGAAAGTCATCCGCCTCCTGTGGCTCGCCTACTTCGAGTTGTGCAGGCACGCGCAGCTTCGCCTTGTTAAAAATCCGGTGGGTGACCGACTTGTCGTCACAGCGACTCATCGCGATCGACGTGGTGAGTTCGCTGAGCGATTCGCGGCAGGTTATGGTTCTCCCTCCGAGACTGAGTTCGAAATACCCGGCTTCGGCGTCGAGCACATTGACCGCGATACCGCGCCGCTGGGCTTCGCGCGTGATGATCTTGGCGTAAGGGTTCAGGCCTTCCTGCGGCTGGGTGCCGATGAACAGGGGCTCGTTGAACGAGTTCTTGTTCTTGACGGTGAAGACGTTGATGCGTTCGAACTTCAGACGTTCGTAAAGGCGGATCGCCTCGCGATTGTTATGCATCACCGACAGGTCGAGATAGCTGCGACCGCGGGCGATGAAATATTCGGCCATGTGGCGCACGAGCGCCTGGCCGATCCCGGGACTGCGGGCCTGCGGATCAACCGCGAGAGCCCACAGGCTGGCACCTTTCTCCGGGTCGTCAAATGCCTCGACGTGATCGATGCCGGTGGCCGCACCGAGGATTTCTCCAGAGTCGATATCCTGAGCGACGAAGAACAGCACACCACGCGAGGTTCGGTTGTTCCACATGAAGTCGATCGGCGGCGAAATCATCTGCCGGGACAGGTAGACATTGTGCACGGCCTCGGCATCTTTGCGGCTGTTGAGCAGCCTGATTGTGTAACCACGCGGCCGCAATGGCGATACCTTGTAGCGGTCGAGCCACAGCCGGTAGGTGTGTGACGGATCGAGGAACAAGCTTTGTGGTTCCATCGCCAGCAGCACATGCGGGTCGGTGACGTAGAACGCGATATCTCGCTTGCCCGGCTTTTCTGCCAGCAGGACATCAGCGAGTTTGCGATTGTCACAAAACGTGTGGGCAAAGATCAGGCGACCCCAACCGCAGTCGGCGATGACGTCTTCCCTGGGCTTATGGTGTCGTCTGTCATGGGATGACTCGGCACCCGACAAACTCGGCGCACGATATCGCGCAAGCCTCGAACGATAATGTTCTTCTCTGCTCATCGGGGCTGCTCAGATGCCGTGGCTCTGGAACCACAGTTCGAGCAGCGCGATCTGCCAGACTTTCGAACCGCGCAACGGTGTGATGTGCTTCTTCGGGTCCTTCATCAGCATCTCCACGTTTTCATCACGGAATAGTCCGCGTTCGCGCGCTGCCGGCTGCGAAAGCGCATCCTGCACATAACCAAGATAGTCGCCCTCGAGGTACTTCAATGCCGGTACCGGAAAATACCCTTTGGGTCGATCGATCACTTCGTTCGGAATCACAGAACGTGCTGCTTCTTTCACCACGCCCTTGCCGCCCTCGGCGATTTTGAACTTTGCCGGGATTCGCGCAGCCAGTTCGACCAGTTCGTGATCGAGAAACGGCACACGGGCTTCCAGGCCCCATGCCATGGTCATGTTGTCGACCCGTTTGACCGGGTCGTCGACCAGCATGATCTGGGTATCGAGGCGCAGCGCCTTGTCGATCGGAGTCTGCGCGCCAGGCATTTTGAAGTGACGTTCCACGAACGCACGGCTGTAGTCTTCTGCAAGGTAATCGGCGGTGACGGTCCGTGCGTACTCGGCGTGGTCGCGGTCAAAAAATACCTTGGCGTAGTCGTCTACGGGACGCTCGCTCTGCTGCATCGGTGGATACCAGTGGTAACCAGCGAATACTTCGTCAGCGCCTTGGCCGCTCTGCACGACCTTTACGTGCTTGGAGACCTGTTCCGAGAGCAGGTAGAAGCCGATCACGTCATGACTGACCATCGGTTCGCTCATCGCGCTGATGCAGTCGCCGAGCGCCGGCAAGAGGCGCTTTGAGTCGACCCGGATCTGGTGGTGCTCGGTGTCGAAATGTTTCGCGATGATGTCAGAATACTGGAACTCGTCGCCCTTCTCTTCGTCAACGGATTCAAAGCCTACGGAAAAGGTGTTCAGGCCACGCTGACCCTGCTCGGCGAGCAGGCCGACGATCAGGCTCGAGTCGAGGCCACCCGACAAAAGCACACCGACCGGCACATCGGAGACCAGGCGGCGCTCGACAGCTTTGCGCAGCGCATTCAGCGTGGCTTCCTGCCAGTCCTGGTAGGTGTAATTCCCTTCCTCGGGACGTGCGCCGAAGTGCAGGCGCCAATAGCAATGATCGCGACTGCGACCGTCTGGTTCAATCACGCGGACGGTGGCGGGCGGCAGCTTGCGTATGCCCTTGATGATTGTGTGAGGTGCCGGAACCACCGCATGAAAACTCATGTAGTGGTGCAGCGCGACCGGATCGATCTCAGTATCGATGCCTTCGGTCGCCAGCAGCGCGGGCAGCGTCGATGCGAAGCGCAGGCCGTTGTCCAGCTCGCTGTAATAGATCGGCTTGATGCCGAACCGGTCGCGAGCCAGCACCAACCGGCCTGAGTCCCGCTCCCATATGGCAAACGCGAACATGCCATGGAAATGTTCGACACAGTCGATGCCCCACGCCGCGTAGGCCTTGAGGATGACCTCGGTGTCGCCATCGGAAAAGAACTGGTAGCCGAGTGCACGGAGCTGCACGCGCAGATCACGGAAGTTGTAGATGCAGCCGTTGAACACGATGCCCAGGCCGAGCTCGTTGTCGATCATCGGCTGGGCCGCATGTTCGCTGAGATCCAGGATCTTCAGACGCTGGTGGCCCACGGCGAGCCGTCTCGCCTGGAAAATGCCGGTGCCGTCGGGGCCGCGCGGAAACAGGACGCGATTCATGCGCGCCACCGAGTCTACCGAGGGTGTCGAGTCGTCAAAGCGGATTTCACCGCAAATACCACACATGTCGTTTACTATCGATCTGCTTGAATCCTTTAGAATCCTAAACAATATAAAGCCGGTGTTCAAACCGGATAAACGCACTAAAATGGGGCAAACGCTGGATTGTGCCGTTGAGAACGAGGAAATAAACTTTGCAGTCGAAGGAAAATAATCATCTATCCGAAGCCATGCTGATTGCCTTGCGCAGGGTGATACGTGCGGTCGACGTGCATTCGCGCAGTCTGGCCCAAAGTCACGGACTGACGGGGCCGCAGTCGCTGTTGTTGCGCGAGGTCATCAGCGCAGAGTCCCTCACGCCGGGTGAATTGGCTCGCCGGGTCAGTCTCAGCCAGGCAACCGTAACTGACATCGTCAAACGTCTGGAAGCGCGTGATCTGTTACGCCGGACACCTGACAGGGTCGATCGGCGGCGTGTGTTTATATCCGCCACTGCGCGCGGCAGGAAGCTGCACGCAAGCGCACCGCCTTTGTTGCAGGAAACGTTTGTGCGGCGTTTCCAGGGGTTGCGTGACTGGGAACAGAACCAGCTGTTGGCATCAATGCAGCGCATTGCCGAGTTGATGGACGCGGAATACCTCGATGCCAGCCCGGTACTCACCGGTGGGGCGGAGGTGTCGTCGTCGGACGACTTCCCGCCGTCGGCCGATCATGTTGCGGCCCGCAAACTGGCGTAGTTCAGACATCGGTGTCGAGCCGGTCGCCCAGCTGGGCCGCCAGTTGTGCGGCCAATCGATGTCAGTGCCGCCAACGTCGTAATGCAGATAACGGTATCCAAACCCTGCATCGACCTTGTCGAAGTCTATAGTTCAGCCCATGCAAGGCTTTCCAGGTCAGATCGGAATCTCCGGTACCCACATCGCCGTAACAGCTCATATACCATCTGTCAGAAAGCGCGACCTTGCCCTTGCGCGCACCAACCCCGCCCATGAAGGCCACGTCGAGGTCTTCGATGATGTCAATGAAACTGATGTGGATGCTGATCCCACCTACAGGCTTGACGTCCGCGTGTTTGGAGTCATCGCGTTATTTGACTACAGCGGGTACAGTCGTGATTTAGAATAACGTAGCATGGCAAGAATCGAATTACCCACTTGCAGCAACGTCGGCAATCTTTCGGGGAATCGCACCATGCTGTTCTGCGATCCGCCGACGGGTGTTGAGGGGGCAGTATTCAGATGAATGACCGCCGGGCGAGCATGACTGAGATCTCGAAGCAGACCCATACTGCGTGCGAGGAATGCGACCTGCTGGTCGCCGTACCCGAGGTCCGGGAGGGTGAGCGGGCTGAATGCCCGCGCTGTGGTCACCTGTTGACCCAGCGGCCCAGGCAGGGTTTTGAACGCGCACTGTCCTTCGCATTGGCCGGTTGCGTGTTTTTTGTCATCTCCCTGTCTTTCCCGTTCCTCAGCTTTTCCAGCAGCGGCATCGAAAATGTGATGACGCTCCCGGAGGCTTCTATTGCCATCTATCGCCAGCATGATGCGATCCTGGCAGCCATCGTTTTCGTGGCCATTATCGCCCTGCCGATTGCGTTACTGGTGGCGGTCATCGCGCTCACCTTCCCGCTGGTCCAGGGGCTACGCGCGTCGTGGTTGCCGCAGGCAGCCAAGCTGATGTTCCAACTCAATAATTGGGCAATGGTCGAGGTCTTTGTGATCGGTGCCATAGTCAGCCTGGTGAAGATCGCCCACCTCGCAACCGTGGTGCTCGGTCTGTCTTTCTGGGCCTACATCATCTTTGCAATCTGTTTGACCGCGGCAATATCTGGTCTGGACCGGATGCAGGTCTGGCTGGCAATAGAGGCGAACAGGACATGAGCTACCCAGCGAATACTGCCGCGGCGCAAGGGTTGGCCCTTTGCCATGTATGTTGTCATCTTGATCATGTCGAACGTCACCAGTGCAGTCGTTGCGGGGCCGAGCTGCATCTGCGGCATCCGGACAGCCTGCAGCGCACCATGGCGCTCCTGATTACGGCTGTCATCCTGTACATCCCGGCCAACGTCCTGCCCATCATGGATACGGTGCAGTTGGGTGGCGGAGAGCCGTCCACTATTCTGGGTGGTGTGCTGCTGCTGATCAAACTGGACTCTTACCCCGTTGCAGCGGTGATTTTCATCGCCAGCGTGATGGTTCCTATAGCCAAGCTCCTCGCCATGTTCTATCTGGTCTGGAGTGCCCGTCGCCGGAACCCCGGCAGCCCGATGCAATGCACGAAGATTTACCGGATGACAGAACTGGTCGGCAAATGGAGCATGGTCGATGTGTTTGTGGTCTCGATCCTGGTCGCCCTGATTCAACTGGGCGGGCTGCTCTCCATATTGCCGGGGCCTGCCGCGCTGGCATTTGCCGGCGTTGTTGTGTGTACTATGTTGGCTGCCCACGGATTTGATACCCGGCTGATCTGGGACCGGGCAAGGGAAAACAATGACTGAAGCTATCGCTTCCGTGAAACCGCGCCGGAAGGTTCCGGTAATCTGGTTCGTGCCCATCGTCGCAGCGCTGCTCGGCATCTGGATGGTGGTCTACCACTACATTAACGAAGGGCCCGAGATCAGCATCACTTTCAATACGGCTGACGGCATTCAGCCGGGCAAGACGAAAATCAAGGCCCTGAGCATTGAACTCGGGGTCGTGGAATCGGTAGAGATGACCACTGACCTGA
>Ga0316187_10005415_pt1 | contig 11032 bp, 8 predicted proteins | sample CroRivburrow1_MG_FD_204927 | JGI IMG/M metagenome (GOLD analysis project Ga0316187, IMG submission 204927) | Coastal sediment microbial communities from Maine, United States - Cross River worm burrow 1 | ecosystem: Environmental > Aquatic > Marine > Coastal > Sediment | place: USA: Maine...
TACTGTCGGAGCCCAAATCGTCAATTTTCTGGTTCTGATCTGGCTGCTGAAGCGCTTTCTTTATCGGCCGATCCTGGACGGTGTCGATGCGCGTGAAAAGGAGATCGCTGACCGCATGGCTGAGGCGGCGACGATCCGTAAGGCGGCCGAAGTAGCCGCGGCAGATCACAATGCAGAGATCTCCGCGCTCCGCGCCAGCAGAGCCGAAACGCTGGATGAAGCACGGGCGGCAGCCGGAACTGAACGCGACGCCCTTCTTGCCGAAACACACAAACGGTTGGCGGCGGAACAGGCCGATCGCGAGGCGCAACGCGCCGAGGAGGCACAGAAATACACAGCTGATTTACACCGCAGCGGTGCCGAGGCACTGCTGTCCCTGACACGCAAGGCGTTGTCTGACCTTGCAGATGAAACGCTGGAGCAACGGATCATTGACCATACCGTGGCGCGGCTTGGCACAGTTGCGGATGAGTTGCGCAATGCCGCCGGCGACAGCCGCGAGGCTGTCGTGCTGACCCGTGACCCGCTGCCCGCCAAAGCGTCCGCCCGCCTGACCAGAAAGATTGCCTCGGTTCTCCCCGGTTTCACTGTGCGCTTCGCTTCCGATCCGTCCGTTGCGCCCGGTCTGACTTTGCAGTTGGGCGGTGCCCATGTCGGCTGGACGGTGGACAGCTATCTCGACGGCCTTGACGCGTTGCTGGAGGACCGCGCAGGACGGGCCATAACCAGAAGATCGACCGATGCAGCCTGATGCCGCTCCAGGGCTCACCACCCATGATCTGGTGCAGGCGTTGCTGGACAGCCCGCCTCCGCCGCCAAAGATCAGTGAGATCGGTCGCGTGGCTGAAGTCGGCGACGGTATCGCCATCGTTACCGGTCTGGCGCGCGCGCTGTCGGACGAACTTCTGGAATTCGCCTCGGGCGTGCGCGGGATCGTTTTTGACCTTGAGCCGCACCGGCTGGGTGTCGTGCTGCTCGGCCCCTCGGAAGAACTTACCCTGGGCGAGGAAGTGCGCCGGACTGATCAGGTTGTCAGCGTACCTGTAGGACCTGCGCTCCTGGGTCGCGTTGTAGATGCACTGGGCCGCCCGCTTGACGGGAAGGGCCCGGTCGATGCGACCGTCCTGCACCCGATCGAAGCCGAGGCGCCGGACATCCTGCACCGCTCCGCCGTTGCGCGGCCTCTTGCGACCGGGCTGAAAGCGATCGATGCTGCCGTACCCGTGGGGTTGGGACAGCGCGAACTGATCGTCGGCGACCGGCAGACGGGCAAGACCTCTATCGCCGTCGATACGATCCTGAACCAGCGGAATACCGGCGTGATCTGCATCTATTGTGCCATCGGCCAGCGAGGCGATGCGGTGGCCAAGGTAATCGGCGCCATCCGTGAAGGCGGCGTGATGGACAATTCCGTCATCATTGCCGCAGGCGACGAGGACGCGCCGGGGCTGGTTTACATCGCGCCTTATGCCGCAATGTCGATTGCCGAGAGTTTTGCGGCCAGTGGGCGTGATGTTCTGGTGGTGATGGACGATCTCACCCATCACGCTCATGCTTACCGCGAATTGTCACTGCTTTTGCGCCGACCGCCGGGGCGCGAAGCATTTCCGGGCGACATCTTCTATGTCCACGCTCGCCTCCTGGAACGTGCGGGCCAGTTTACCGACGCAGCGGGCGGCGGCTCGATCACGGCTCTGCCAGTGGTCGAGACACAGGCCGAAAACCTGTCGGCTTATATTCCGACCAACCTTATCTCGATCACCGATGGCCAGATCTATCTGTCACCTGGTCTGGTACGCAAAAATCAGTTTCCCGCCGTCGATCTTGGTGTGTCGGTTTCGCGCGTAGGTGGCAAGGCCCAACGTCGCGCGTTTCGCGAAATTGCAGGCAACCTGCGAGTAACACTTTCGCAGTTCGAGGAGTTGGAGGAATTCGCCCGGTTTGGCACGCGACTGGATCAGGCCACACGAGCGCGACTGGCACGCGGGACAGCGATGCGCGCAGCATTGCTACAGTCCGAACGCGACCCGATGCCTGCAGCCGAACAGCTGGCGGTGTTGGTTGCAGCGATTGAGGGGTTGCTGGACGACTTGGACGAGACGCAGACGGGTACTGCTATACATGCAATCCGCACAACAATTCGCACGGATGATCACGGTTTGGAGGATCTGATCGCAGGGAACCGGAAATTGGCCGACGAGGATCGCGCCGGTATCATTGAGACTGCGCGCAAGGCGATTGCGGAAGGGATCGGAGCCGATGACGCAGACGCTTGAGCTGCTAAACCACCGCACCGGGACGATGCGCAGCATTCGCGGCATCGTGCGCACGATGAAAACCATGTCCGCAATTAATGCGCTGCCGTACGAACAGGCAGCCCACGCAATCGAGGCCTATCGCAACACGGTGCTTGATGGCTTCCACGCGTTCCTGCATCGCAATGGAGCGCTGCCGCTTGAGCCCGAACGGGGGGCGGTGCCGGTCATCATCGTTTTCGGGTCCGACCACGGGCTTTGCGGCAACTACAACGAGATTTTGGCGGCCGTGGTCGCGCAGGCTGTGGAGAAGCCGCAGGCCGCAAAGGTGATCTGCGTCGGCGCGCAGATGGAGGATGCCATAACGGGGCTGAACATCTTGACCGAGGCGACACTGCTGCCGCCCGCAACCTCGGACGGGCTGGGACGGCTGGCGGGTAGCTTGATCACCCGGCTGGATGGGATCCGCCGTGCCAGCGGATCGGGGGTAATCGCTGTGTCACTGGTTTTCATGCAGCGCATCGAGCATGGCCAGCAGGTCCCGGTATTGCAGGGCCTGCTACCTCTGGATCCCGACCTGATCGGTGCGCTAGCCAAACGTCCATGGACCTCGCGCAGCCTGCCGCAGTTCAGCCTGCCGCCGGATCAGCTTTTCGCGGCGCTGATACGCAGCTATCTGTTCACGGATCTCTTTCGCGCCGCCGCCGAGGCGCTGGTGACGGAAAACGCCGCACGGCTTGCGCGGATGCAGCAGGCCGAACAGTCGATTGATGAACAACTCGACGAGCTGACTGCCGAGACACGATCCGTTCGCCAGAGCGAGATCACTACCGAACTGCTCGATGTGATTATCGGTTTCGAGGCCCTGAACAATCGCAATAGGCGCAAGAAAGGCAAATGATAAGGCGGGTCAGCGACGTGCACGCATGGCGCAATGGTTACCACAGCCCTACGCCGTGAGTGCCTTTCAGGACATTGATCTGTGTAAATTTCAGCACGCGCAATGCCCCACCATGCGATGGCAGTTTGTCTGTAACAATTGCAGCGGGCAAGAAACAGTGTTTGTTCAGTGATTTTCGCATCAGTTGCAGTGCGGCCTTCTTGTTCCGACGTGATTGGACCAGACCTTCCAATACTTCTCCCTCATCATCAACCGCACGCCACAGATACATCCGCTTTCCGTTGATTTTGACAAGCACCTCATCAAGATGCCACCTGCAATTTGGGCGCGACCTTCTGCAATCAATCCGTCGCGCATATGCTTGCCAGATCTCAGAACCCAGTGCGGAATGCTTTCATATGAAATGTACAGTCAACGTTCTGCGAGAAGGTCTTCAACATCACGAAAACTCAAAGAGAAACGAAAAGACAACCAGATTGCATGCTGGATAATCTCTGTTGGAAATCGTTGTCGCTTGTAGGAAATCTCTGTCACTTGGCGAAACCAGAGCAACATGGGTTCAATCGAACCCATGCTTCTCTAACTCTCTGGAAACGATCAGGTTTATGATTCTTGGTTGATTCAACCAAAAATCATCCTGATCTAGCGCCACACATAAATCCGACCCGGCAACTTAACCTGTCAATGCCAATCCAGGAACTGTTCCGACATGGCTTGACATGGATCATGTCTCTGGACAGACGCGTCAGGGTATATAGTAAAAAAACAGGCACTGTAGCCTGCACACGGTTGTTTCGGCGTATTCCACACCTTCCTTTCGACGTAAAACAGCTCAGAAATCCGGTAATCCTGTACAGTCTACCCAGGCCTCAGACGTTTCAGGTTACACGGTAAAGATCAGGTGAGTGCCAAAGCGGAGGATGCAATGCTATCGCGCGCAATACTTGTGACCGGGGCGCTCGGGCAGATCGGTTCGGAACTCGTCCCCGCTTTGCAACACAACCACCAGAACGCAACCATCATTCGATCCGACATCAAGTCCATACCCACGCGCGCCAATATCGAGGGACCTTTTGAACATGTTGACTGCACCGACCTGAAACACCTGATTGAGGTTGTTCGCCGCAACAAGGTCGATTGCATCTATCACATGGCCGCGCTGCTTTCTGCGGTCGCCGAAGAACGCCCGCAGGTAGCTTGGCAGGTTAACATGGATGGGCTCTACAACGTGCTGGAGGCGGCAAGGCAATGCGGCTGCTCGGTCTTTTTTCCCAGTTCGATTGGCGCGTTCGGTCCTTCGACACCAAGAGAAGACACCCCTCAGGTAACTGTCCAGCGTCCAACAACAATGTATGGCGTCACTAAGGTCGCAGGCGAACTTCTGTGCGACTACTACGCCGAGCGCTTCGGCGTCGATACGCGCGGCCTGCGTCTACCGGGTCTGATTTCCTACGTCGCACCCCCGGGCGGTGGCACCACCGACTATGCCGTGGAGATTTTCCATCATGCGATACGGTACCGCAAATACAATTGCTTCCTCGGCGCCGACAGCCGGCTGGACATGATGTACATGCCGGATGCGACCCGCGCGATGATCGAGTTGATGGAAGCTGACCCCGATCAGCTCACGGTTCGCAATGCATACAATGTGACCTCGATGAGCATCACCCCGCGCGATCTGGCTGCTGCCATCAGACAGCACATGCCCGAGTTCACTATCAGCTATGATGTCGATCCGGTTCGCCAGTCGATTGCGGATTCATGGCCGCGCTCCATGGACGACAGCCAGGCTCGACAGGACTGGGGATGGAAGCCCGCCTTTGATCTTCAGACCATGACGGCAGACATGCTCGAAAAGCTGACCGCACGTGCCAACTCGACAAACGCCGCATGATACCGGACATGACAAGGAGCGTACCTGATGCCGCACAACAAGCTCGCAGCCCTGCTGGAACATGAACTCGCCACGCTGAAGGATTCGGGCCGGGCCAAGGGAGCAGAAACCGTGATCCGGGGGATACTACCGTCGGGTGGCGGTTATGGCCCGAGATTTCTGCTGGAAGGGGAAGGCGAGAAGCCGTTCCTGCGGATGAACAGCAACAACTATCTGGGGCTGTCGTTTCACACCGAGGTGGTCGCCGCTGAGGAGGCAACCGCTCACAGTCTGGGCGCCGGTCCCGGCGCAGTGCGCTTCATCAGCGGAACCTGGCTGCCCCACATTGAGCTGGAACGCCGGCTCGCCCGCTTTCATGGCCGTGAGGCGGCAATGATCTTTAGTTCCGCCTACGCCACTGTGATGGGCCTGATACCGCCACTGGCAAGCGAGCAAACGGCAGTGCTCAGTGATGAGCTCAACCACAATTGCATCATCAATGCCATTCGACTGGCCCGGCCCCAGGTCCGCGAGGTCTATGCGCATCTGCAGGTTTTGGAACTGGAACAGAAACTGCGCGAGCTGCGCGGCAAGTGCCGGCGTATCATCATTGTCACCGATGGGATTTTCAGTATGCGCGGAGATCATGCCCCACTGTCCGAGATCAACGCTCTGGCGCAAAAATATGATGCAGACTTCGAGGACAACATACTGATTGTTGTCGACGATTCACACGGTGTTGGCGCGTTCGGCAAAACCGGCCGCGGGACCGAGGAATACACTGGTAGCGGACCGGTCGATCTGTTGGTGGGAACCCTGGGCAAAGCCTTTGGCGTAAACGGCGGCTACCTCACCGGACCGCAGGTGATAATTGACTATCTGCGCGAGACCTCACCCTTCTACATTTACTCAAACCCGATCACTCCGGCCGAAGCTGCTGCCGCCATCTCTGCCATCAATACGGTCGACAGCGACAGGGGCCGGAAACTGCTTACCCATCTGCGCCAGATGACAGTCCGCTTCGAGACCGGATTGACTCGACTTGGCCACGAGATTATTGCCGGCGAGCATCCGGTTGTTCCATTGATGGTGCGCGACACTGACAAAACCTCTGCCCTGGTCCGGCACCTGTACGACAATGGTGTTCTTGCTACCGGTCTCAACTACCCCGTGGTCCCCGCGGGCGAGGAGGAAATCCGCTTCCAGATTTGTGCAGATCACAACGCGGCAGACATCGATTTTGCGCTCGACGTAATCGGTCGGTTCGAGAAGAAGAACCGGTGAGCAGCAGGATGCGGCGGATCGGTTTCCTCATCAATCCAATTGCCGGCATGGGCGGACGCGTCGGACTCAAGGGCACGGACAACATGGCCGAAGAGGCGCGAAGACGCGGCGCAATACCTGTTGCCAATGCGCGTGCCGCAAAGATGCTATCCTCGCTGAAGCAAAGGCTTGCAGGACCCGAGAGCCTGGATGGCATCAGCTGGTTCACCTGTTCAGGCGACATGGGAGCCGATGCCCTTGCAGCGGCTGGTTTTGACAGGATCACTATCGTGTATAAGCCCCAGGTTCCGTCAACACCCGACGATACGAGGCAGGCCGTGGTAGCCTTCGAGCACCAGGAAGTTGACCTCATCGTGTTCTGCGGCGGCGATGGCACGGCACGTGACATCTGCCAGCTGATTGAAGGTCGCATTCCGCTGCTGGGCATTCCCTCAGGTGTCAAGATGTACTCTGGTGTCTTTGGCATCACGCCTGAACTGACTGCCGACCTGATCGCCGGGTTTGTGCAGGGCCGCCTTGAACCTGTTGAGGTAGACGTGATTGATCTCGACGAGGAGCGCTATCGGGAGGATCAGTGGGCGGTGCGGGCCTATTGCAAGGCACTGACACCTTTTGAGCCCTCCCTGTTACCCATGGCCAAGGCACTGATTGACGAGGAAGGCGATGCGGCCGTCAAGGATGCCATTGCCGATCACCTGTGCGAACGCATGCGGTCATCGCCGGACACGACGTTCGTACTCGGACCAGGTACGACCGTGCAGGCAATTGCCACGCGCCTGGGAATGGAAAAGACTCTGCTTGGCATCGATGCCGTGAGACAGGGAAAGCTCGTTGCCCGGAACCTTGATGAGCAGGGTCTGAGGTCATTGCTTTCCGGGCCGGCAAAGGTACAGCTCGTGCTCAGCCCGCTCGGGGCACAGGGCTTTGTGCTCGGACGGGGGAACCTCGAACTCAGCCCTGCAATCGTCCGGCAAATCGGCATTGAGAACATTGTCATCGTGGCCACACCCGCCAAGCTCACCCGCACCCCGGTCCTGCGCTTCGACACTGGTGATTCCGGGCTGGACGATGAACTGGCCCAGGCCGGATACCTGCGTGTAATCGTCGGATATCACCGCCAGCGAATGGCCGCAACCGGACTTGATAGCGACCGTGATGCCTTGATGTGAATCAACACCCGCCCGGGCACCGGATGGTTGAATATCAGTTCGTGGTCATCTGGTTCCGGGAGAGGCAAGTATCGTGACGTTCATTCCCCATACGCAGCGAGAGCGTGATGAAATGCTTGCCGCCATCGGTTGTGCACATATCGAGGAGCTGTTCGCCGACATCCCGTCATCCATTCGCTATCCGAAACTGGAACTACCCGACCGACTGAGCGAGCCGGAACTCGCGCGAACCTTGAAGGAACTGGCGGATCGAAACCAGGTGCCGGCCCCGGAAATGTCATTTCTCGGTGGCGGATGTTATAGACACTATATTCCGGCCACCGTAGACTTCGTCCTGCAGCGCGCCGAGTTCTACACCTCCTATACACCGTACCAGCCGGAACTGAGCCAGGGTATGTTGCAGGCCATGTTCGAGTACCAGACCATGATCTGCCAACTGACCGGCATGGAGGTCGCCAATGCCAGCCATTATGACGGTGCAACATCCCTGGCCGAGGCGTGCCTCCTCGCGCTCAATCTGAACGAGCGCACGAAGATCGCCCTCGCACCGGGGGTGAACCCGCGCTACCGCGACGTGGTTGAAACCTATCTCGCCGGTCATCACGCGAATATTGTCACAGACAACAGGCAGCCTTGTGACCAGGCTGACCTGCATGATCTGGTGGATGAAGACACCGCTGCGCTGGTCGTACAGACGCCGGACTTCTTCGGCCAGTTCGAGGACCTGGATGGCCTGGCCGAGAACGTTCACGCTGCAGGCGCGTTGCTTATTGTTGTCACCGATCCGATCTCGCTCGGCTTGTTCAGGCCGCCCGGTGAATGTGGCGCGGATATTGCTGTACTTGATGGGCAGTCGCTTGGCCTGCCGGCCTCGTTCGGTGGACCGCACCTGGGGGTATTTGCCACCCGTACATCACTGATGAGGCGCATGGTCGGTCGCGTGGTCGGTCGGACAAGCGATGCCGCGGGCAGGCGTGGCTACGTCCTGACCCTTGCCACGCGTGAACAGCACATCCGCCGCGAACGGGCAACCAGCAACATCTGCACCAATGCCGCACTCAGTGCGCTGGCGGCATCGGTTTACCTGGCCACGCTGGGCGCACAGGGACTGACCAAGGTCGCACGACTTTGTCATGCCAAGGCACATTATGCCGCCGATCAACTGGCGCAGCTGGACGGCTGCGTGATCAATCGACATGCGCCGGATAAGCCGTTTTTCAAGGAGTTCGCCCTGAGCCTGCCGAAGCCGGCAGCAGTAGTGAACCGGAAGCTGCTGGACGACTACGGCATCATTGGCGGCTATGACCTCAGTGTCGAAGGTAAAGGCTTTGACAACACTATGCTTGTCTCAATCACGGAGCTCCATTCCAGAGCCGCAATCAACCAGTTGGTGAGTGCCGTGAGGGATATCTGCGCATGAGCGAGCCGACACTATACGAGCTTTCAGTTCCAGGCCGGTGCGGCATGAGCCTGCCCGAATGCGATGTGCCCGAAGTTCCGTTGCCTGACGCGCTGGTGCGCGACTGCAACGGCCTGCCGAGCCTCTCACAGCAACAGGTAGTGCGCCACTATCTGCGATTGTCACAGCACAATTATGGAGTCGACAGCGGCTTTTACCCGCTCGGCTCGTGCACCATGAAATACAACCCCAAGATCTCGGAAGCCTGCGCTCGTCTCGATGGCTTTGCCGAGGCCCATCCCCTGCAGCCGGAGCACACCGTACAGGGCTGTCTGTCGGTGATGTTCCAGATGCAGGAGATGCTCAAGCAGATCGGCGGTTTCGCTGCTGTTTCGCTGCAGCCGGCGGCTGGTGCCCATGGTGAACTCAGCGGCCTTTTGATGATCCGGGCGTATTTCAAGGACAAAGGCGAGCCCGAGCGCTGCCACATCCTGGTTCCCGATACCGCCCATGGCACCAATCCGGCCTCCTCCACCATGGCAGGCTTCGAGGTCGTCGAAATTCCCACGGATGAAAAGGGCAATATCTGCCTCGCCGCGCTGAAGGCAGCATGCAGCGACAAGGTGGCTGCACTGATGCTGACCAACCCGAATACGCTTGGCCTGTTCGAGCAGCAGGTCGAGGATGTCATTGCCTGCGTTCATGATTGCGGTGGCCTGGTCTACGGTGATGGCGCCAACATGAATGCGCTGACCGGCATCATCAGGCCTGGCGAGCTGGGTATCGATGTGATGCACTTCAATCTGCACAAGACGTTCGGAGCACCGCACGGCGGTGGTGGGCCGGGCTCGGGTCCGGTCGGCGCCGGCGAGTTGCTGCGATCCTATCTGCCCGGACCTGTCGTCATGCATGCGCCGGGCTCAGAATCGAGGAACGAAACCTACAGCACGGCCATGCCCGACAGCAGCATCGGCCGCATGGCCGCTCACTTCGGCAACTTTGGCGTCATCCTGCGCAGCTTCGCCTACATCTTGCTGCACGCAGCTGAGGGACTGAAGCACAATGCCCACCATGCGGTGCTCAACGCCAATTACCTGAAGGCGCGGCTGGCAGACGACTACCCGGTGCCGTTCGACCGCATTTGCATGCACGAGTTCGTGTGCCAGGGCCGGCCCGAGAACACGTACGCGCGCGCCTTCGATATCAGCAAGCGGTTGATGGACTTCGGATTTCATCCGCCGACCAACTATTTCCCGCTTATCGTGCCTGAAGCATTGATGATCGAGCCGCCGGAAAGCGAAGGTCTCGAGACGCTGGACAGGTTCGTGGAGGCGATGCAAGCCATCGCTGAAGAAGCCAGGACCTCCCCTGAAAAGCTCACCAACGCGCCGGTGACCCTGCCAATCGGCCGTCTCGACGAGGTCAGGGCAGCGAGGCATCCCATCCTGATTGATCCTGCCTCATCAACCTCATCATGAGATCCTGTCGAACGCCGAACGAATGTCTTTCACCGTGCGATCTGCAGCGTCGCAGTGGCGTTCGGCGGAATGTCTCATCGTTCACTCCTGTGTGTAACGATGAGCCAAAATCACTCCCTTATGCAATCAGCTTCATTTATCCTGTTGGCGACGCTCCTGGTGAATTGAAGGCTAAGCCATGACGCCGGTCTCGCATAATACGGCGCGGCACGAGGCATGGCTTGTTCGAAAGGCGGTATTATGAGCGACCGGGATTACACGAGAGACGCCGCGCGGTTGGAGGCCAGCAGCATCGCCAATCATGCGTGGCGGCGGAGCGAATGCGTCAATCTCATTCCGTCGGAACAGACGACATCGGCCCTCGTCGACCGCCTCAGTACGTCAGATCCGGCAAGCCGCTACAATGAACACAAACGCCTCACGGCGCTGGGACCGAACGCAGATGACGTTCAGTTTTACAAGGGCACAGCCTTCATCATGGAAAAAGAGAAGGAACTCCAGTCAGCGCTGTGTACCTATTTCGGCTGCTCGCGCGCCGAAACCCGTGTCATCAGCGGCCAGATGGCCAATGACACGGTCTATGATGCGCTGAAGCAGTTCCGCAACCGCGACAACCGAAGCGGGGTGCCGCGAAACCTGGGGCCGGTGCTGGTTCACGATCTCAACACTGGCG
>Ga0316187_10005416_pt1 | contig 11032 bp, 11 predicted proteins | sample CroRivburrow1_MG_FD_204927 | JGI IMG/M metagenome (GOLD analysis project Ga0316187, IMG submission 204927) | Coastal sediment microbial communities from Maine, United States - Cross River worm burrow 1 | ecosystem: Environmental > Aquatic > Marine > Coastal > Sediment | place: USA: Maine...
AGGGGCTCTGTGGCCTGCAGCAGCAAGCGCTAGCCCCAGTCCTCATCAACTCTTCTCCATTTGCTGCTCAACTGAGTCATCCCTGCTGCTATGAAAATGTTCGTCTGTCAACATCGTCATAGCATGAAGTTTCCCTATCTTCATACTATAATAAACCGCTACTGCTCGTAAAGGTCGATTACTTCCTCTTCCGCCAGGGCGTCGTCAATCCATTCCTGCAGAGAAGCTAGTGACAGCATGGACTGCATGTACTCGGTCTCGACCACGCCCAGTTCAATGAGGTAACTTTTGAAGCGGAGCACCACCGGAGCGTACATGACGTCTGCGATCGAGAAGTTACCGAACAGAAAGCTCCCTGAGTCACCGAAAGATTCTCTGCAAGTTCTCCAGATTTCGCTGACTCTGGCAACTTCTCTGTCAAGTTCCGGGGTGCTGGCTTCAATAGCCTTGGCGCGCCTGCAGTTCATCGGCAGATTGTTTCTGATCTGGAAAAAGCCGGAGTGCATCTCGTTGCTGACACTCCGGGCAATCGCCCGAGCCCTCACATCTGTCGGCCAGCACTGCAACTCAGGGTGTTGTTCGGCGATAAACTCGCAAATGGCCAGAGAATCCCAGATGGACTGATCCCCGGTGACGAGAATCGGCACCAGACCGCTGGGTGAATATTCTTTGATCTTGTCGCTGAAGGTTTCCGAATAGAGCGGCAGCCGCACCTCTTCGAAGTTGATATTGAACTGCCTCAGCAGGAGCCAGCCTCTCAGAGACCAGGATGAATAATTCTTGTTTCCGATGACGAGTGTATACATAGCATGCCAGTTAGTTGATGGATTAAGGGGGGATGTGCTCGCCGAGCTTAATTGATGTCCATTCTAATGGAATTGCAGGGCTCTGACGAGCGAAGAAATCACCTGGCCGAAACAATCGTATTGTTGTAGAACCGGTATTGTTACTCCAGCCGTTCACTTCTGAGGGACGGTCTGAGATATAAAAGGAGAATGACATGAGTCTGGAGTTGTATATCGGTTTTGTGTTGGCTTCGAGTCTGATCTTGATTATTCCGGGGCCGACAATCATTCTTGTTGTCAGTCAGGCCATCGCCCAGGGCAAGAGATCTGTACTGCCGCTGGCAGCTGGTGTGGTGGCCGGAGATTTCACGGCAATGACCCTGTCGCTGGTCGGGGTGGGGAGTCTGTTGAGCGTATCGGCTGAGCTGTTCACTATGCTGAAATGGATCGGGGCTCTCTACCTGGTCTATTTAGGGGTCAGGCTTTGGACCTCAAAAACGGATCAGCAAGAGATACAACCCGGCCTGTTGAAGAAAGCAGATAGATCCCTGTTCAGGTCTTCATTTATCGTTACCGCCCTGAATCCGAAAAGCATCACCTTTTTCATCGCCTTTCTACCGCAATTTGTGAGCAGTTCTTCAGGGGCCATTGGCCAGTTGTGCCTGCTCGGCCTGACCTTTCTAACTCTGGCTGCCTTGAATGCCCTGATGTATGGTCTGTTCGCCGGACAATTCAATGAAGTTCTGCAGAAACAGTCCGCTCGGCGGTGGCTCAACCGGGGTGGCGGGTCGGCCTTGATAGGTGCGGGCATTATCACGGCAGGGTTTCAGCAGAGCTGATCCGGAGCGGAGATCGAGGCGCGAGAATGGATACCTATAATTGGGACAGCAAGGATTATGAAGTCCATTCCAGCGCTCAGCAGCAATGGGCCCGGGAGTTGATTGCCAAGTTGCCGCTGGGTGGTACGGAAGAGTTGCTCGATATTGGCTGCGGTGACGGCAAGGTAACTGCTGAAATAGCCTCCCTGCTGCCCGCTGGGAGGGTCGTTGGCATCGACAGTTCAGAGTCGATGATCGATCTGGCCCGCAAACGATATCCGCCGCAAGACTATAAGAATCTGGTCTTCGAGATGATGGATGCTGCCGATCTGACCTTCGGCTCCCAGTTTGATCAGGTATTTTCCAATGCCGCACTGCACTGGCTGAAAGATCACCGGCCGGTGGTAGCATCGATTTACAGCTGCCTGCGACCAGGCGGCAGGGTGTTGCTGCAGATGGGAGGGCAGGGCAATGCCAAAGATATTCTCAGGGTCCTGGAAAAGCTTGTCGAGCAGCCGCAATATCGGCACTATTTCAAAGGGTTCGAATTCCCCTATGGCTTCCACGGGGTTGAGCACTACCAGGAGTTATTGGACGAGGCAGGGTTTCTAACCCACCGCCTTGAGTTGATCGACAGGGACATGGAGCATGACGGCCGTGAAGGACTAAAAGGCTGGATACGCACCACTTGGCTGCCCTATACCGGACGGCTTGATGAATCGAAAAGAGATCTGTTCATTGACGAGCTGACTACTGAATATCTGAAACATGTGCCGCTTGATACACGAGGAAAGGTACATGTGGCCATGGTGCGGCTGGAAGTTGAGGCCCAAAAACCGCAGTAAGCGAGAGGAGCGTGATTAAGAGCAGATGAAGGATGCACATATAGCCATTACCAACGACGACGGTATCGACTCTCCGGGCCTCCGGGCTGCGGTGCAGGCGGTGGTCGATCTCGGCAGGATCACCATCGTCGCCCCAACCGATCAGCAGACGGCCACCGGGAGGGGATTGACCGGCAACAAACAGTCGAAGCTCGAGAAGGTCAGCTACTCTGGCGACGAGACAGACATAGCGGCCTATCACTGCCCCTGTTCACCTGCCCAGGTCGTGCGTCATGCGATGTTCACCCTGTTCCGCTTCGATAAACCCGATATCCTGATATCAGGGATCAATTACGGTGAAAATCTCGGCAATATGATCAGCTGCTCCGGTACCGTGGGAGCAGCCTTGGAAGCCACCAGCCACGGTGTTGCTGCTCTTGCGGTTTCCAAGCAGACCGACATCGCCTCGCACCACAACTATACCTCCCAGGACTGGCGGGCCGCCGCCTACTTTCTGAGGAAGTTTACAAGACTTGTCTTGGGCAGGAAACTGCCTGCCGATGTAGATCTGCTCAAGATCGATGTTCCCGATGGGGCCGACGAGGACACGGGTTGGCAGATGACCAGACTTTCCCGATCCTCCTATTACACCAAGCATCTCGACAACACCTCAATTGATACCAGAGTGTGTGATTTCAAGACCCGGATACGAGTTGCGGAAGAGGAAGTCGAGAGCGACTCGGATATCTATGCGCTGGCCGTGGAGAGGCAGGTAGCGGTGACTCCGCTCAGCCTCGACTTCACTTCCAGGGTCGACCTCGGGAGCCTGCGCGACTCTCTCCTCTCCTGAGAAATGAGAAACCGTATGCAGGTTTTGCACATACATACACCACTGCTGGAATCGATGCCGCTGTCCCAGGTCATCGGCTCTGAAGTCTGGCTGAAGATGGAGGCGCTGCAGCCGTCAGGCTCTTTCAAGCTCAGAGGCATAGGCCGGGCCTGCAGCTACCATGCCGGCAGAGGGGTGCAGAGATTTATTAGCTCTTCCGGGGGCAACGCCGGTATCGCGGTGGCCTATTGCGGCAGAAAACTTGGCCTGCCGGTTACGGTTGTGGTGCCGCTGTCCACTCCTGAACGTGCCATTGAGACGATCAAGAGCGAGCAGGCGGAGGTGATCGTCAGCGGCGAGTCCTGGCAGGAAGCCCATGGTCATGCCCAGAGTCTCAGCGGCCGGGATCGGGTGCTGATCCATCCGTTTGATGATCCGCTGCTCTGGGAGGGTCATGCCACACTCATAGACGAGGTGAAGCAAAGCGGGCTTCGCCCCGATGCGGTGCTGCTGTCGGTGGGCGGTGGCGGGCTGCTCTGTGGGGTGCTGGAGGGGCTGCATAGAAACGATATGGCGGACGTTCCCGTACTGGCCGTTGAGACCGAGGGAGCAGCGTCGCTGGGAGCTTCTCTGAAAGCCGGCCACCATCTCGAACTGGAACGTATTACCACTGTGGCCACCTCGCTCGGAGCCAAAAAAGTGGCAGACAAAGCCTGGGAATGGTGCGGTCGCCATGAGATCCTCAGTCTCAGCGTTTCCGATCTGGAGGCTGTAGACAGTTGTCTGCAGTTTGCCGCCGATCACCGTCTCCTGGTAGAGCCGGCTTGCGGTGCAGCGCTTGCTGCTGTGTATGGTCAGCAGCCGTTCTTAAATGATAAAAAAACGATCCTGCTTGTGGTTTGCGGAGGAGTGGGTGTCAGTTTTGAGCAGCTTCAGCAGTGGCAGCAGGATCTTGAAAAGAGATAAGCCGATAACCCATTACTACGAGATAGCAGATGAAAAATCCACCAGCTAACTGTGCCCGATGCCCTTATAAGATTTCCGATCGATTGTGCAGAGAAGAGCAGGGCAAGGGCCCGGATTCCTGTCCCACTGCCAACCTGCAGGAGCTGACCGGTCAGAGTCTTGACGAGTATAGAACCCATGGGGATATTCACGAATTTGCCAGACAGGCCTCGATACAGGAATCGAGCGGCTATGGGAATCGTGATCAGGGATATGAGCAGGTCAGGCCGATCAAATCGAGGATCGAAGAGATCATCGATTTCGCTGAACGTATGAAGTACCGGCGCCTGGGCCTGGCCTTCTGCATCGGTTTGAGAAAAGAAGCCCAGGCGGTTGAAAAGCTGATCGGTTCGCGCGGGTTTGAGATGGTCACGGTATTGTGTAAAGTGGGACGAAACTCAAAGGAGATTATAGGTCTTGACCGAGCTGATCAGATCGACAGCTCCAGTGACGAGGCAATGTGCAATCCCATCATGCAGGCCATGGTGCTGAACCGGGAAAAAACCGACTTCAACATTCTGCTGGGCCTCTGTGTCGGTCACGACTCACTTTTCTTCAAATATTCGGAGGCGCTCTGCACTGTTCTGGCAGTCAAGGATCGGCTTCTCGGTCACAACCCGCTGGCAGCGGTGTACACTCTGGACACTTACTACCGGGCTTTAAAGTAAGCACACCTCCGGGAAAATTGTCTTTTGGGCCAAAATCCTAATTTTGTAAGATGGTCGTTAGCCCTCGGCCAACGCCTTCTGAATGGTGCGGTGGATGAGTGAGGCGATTTTCCTGAATCCGGCCGGGGTCGGGTGTATTTCGTTGCGCCACTGGCTCGATGCCAGAGTGCCCTGGGTGTTGGTAATGAAGAGTTTGCCCGGATACCTGTTCTCTACCCGGGCAAGCCGTTCTGCAAAGCGTTGGAGCATGAATCTGATCACCGCTTTCTGCTCGTCTCCGTCGGTGAAGTTCTTTTCCTGCAGGAAGGGGAAGAGCCACGATTCGCCGATGGGGAACAGGTCGAAAAGCTCATAGCCCTCAGGTGAGGGAACGCAGAAATCGTAGTTGTGGCTCACCACCCTGACGTCGGTGTTAACCGAATAGTGGATCACCCGTTCCATTAACTCCATATAGACCGATTCGATCAGATCGAGCTTGTTGTCAAGCCGCTCGACTTCGATGCAGTCCTGCCAGTGAGGGCCGCTGCTCCTGGGTTTCAGAAAAAGGTCGAAATCGTACCTGCCGACGATATCGTTGCCGCCTCCTGAAAAGAGGATGATATCAAACTCGTTGGTGCCGAGCCGTTTAGTGAAGCTGAACTTCTGTTCACCGGTCATCATGGCAGCGACTTCGTCGCCGATGCTGGCCGTTGAGTAGATCACATAGTAATCCCGTTCGGCCAGGACCTGGACAATGTTGGAAGGCGGACCAAAGGCAAGGTAGCGGCGGGGATAGGCGAACCACGAGTCGCCTTCGGCAAGGATTCTGACGGCGTCGGGGTTGCCCCTCAACAGGTTTTTATAGCCTCTGGAATCGGAGGTGTAGGGCATCTGGCACTCCTTGCAGTAATCCGCGCTGCCGGCTCAACAGACGTCTTGTTTGCTCTCACACGGTTACGCCGTTTTACTCAATATTCCATCGCTCAGGGTCAGACAGCGGTCCATCTGATCGGCCAGCAGTCGATTATGGGTAACCATCAGAACGGCGAGCGAGCGGTCTCTGCAGATCGATTGCAGCAGTTTGAAGACTATTCCCCCGGCTCTGCTGTCCAGGTTTCCTGTCGGTTCATCGGCCAGCAGCAGTTTCGGTTCCATGATAAGTGACCGGGCCAAGGCGGTGCGCTGCTGCTCACCGCCGGACAGTTCGTGCACCCGGTGCTGTTCTCGATGATCAAGCTCGACCGCCGTCAGCAGCTGCCGTGCCGGTACCTCGGCTTGTTGTCTCGATCTGCCCGAGATCAGGGCCGGCATCATGACATTTTCAAGGGCACTGAATTCGGGCAGCAGATGGTGAAATTGAAAGATAAAGCCCAGTGACTTATTGCGAAAGGCAGCCAGTTCTTTATCGTTTTTCTGATCGAGGCGGCTGCCCTTGAACAGCAGTTGACCGCCCGTAATGGGGGCCAGGGTTCCGAGGATCTGCAGCAGTGTCGTTTTACCCGAGCCGGAAGCGCCGATGATCGCGGTCATCTCACCGGGCTCAACCGCCAGGTCGATTCCCTTCAGCACCTCGATTTCTCTGAGCCCATTGGAATAGGTTTTACGCAGGTCCGTCGCCTGCAGCAGCGGCGGACTCATGAGAGCACCTCCGCCGGCTTCACCCGCGACGCCTGCCATGATGGATAGATCGTTGCCGAGAGGCTGATGATGATCGAGCAGCAGGCGATGATCATGACATCGGTGGGCAGCACCTTGATCGGCAGGGTGGTCATCGGGTAGACGTTGGACGGCAGTTCGATGAACTGATACCTGGACAGGAGCTCACATAGTCCGAGACCGCCCAAAACACCGAGCACCGTTCCGGTCACCGAAATGACCAGCCCCTGAAGAAAGAAAATTTTCATGATCGAAGCCGAGGTCGCTCCCATCGATTTGAGTATGGCGATATCACGGCCCTTCTCCATGACCAGCATGATCAGGGCGCTGATGATGTTCAGGGCAGCCACCAGAATGATCAGGGCCACGCAGATGAACATGCCGATCTTCTCCAGCTTGAAAGCCGCGAACAGGTTGCGGTTCATCGACATCCAGTCGCGGGCGATGGTGCCGGGACCGACTTTGGCGACAATCGCCTGGGCTACTTCATCAGCTTTGTTGAGCAGTTCTTTGTCGACCAGCACCTCGATGCCGTGGGCGACATCGCCAACCTCGAGGAACTCCTGGACGGCGTGTATATGCATGTAGGCCAGTGAAGAATCGTACTCGTACATGCCGGATTCGAAAATCCCGGCAACCCGGCAGGTCTTGATTTTCGGTATCACCCCCATGGGGGTCAACGGCCCGGAAGGAGAGATAAGCCTGACCTTGCCGCCCACCGTGACCCTGAGGTCGTCGGCCAGTTGGGCGCCGAGGATGATCGGCGGCAGCCGTTCATCTTTGTCAAAAGTCAAATCATCGATACTGCCGGCGATCATCTGTTCGGAGAGACTGACTACCTTTTTGGCCGTTTCCGGCTCGATGCCTCTCAGGATAATGCCTGAACCACCGGCGGTTCCACTCACCAGGGTTTGGGCATAGAGGTACGGTGTTGCCCCATTGACGCCCTTGACGCTCAACACCTGGTCGCGCTTCAGTTCGTAGTTGTCGATGGCCCCTTCAACACGCTGGACAATGATATGGCTGTTGATACCAAGAATCTGATCACGCAGTCCATCGGTAAATCCAGAATAGACCGATAGAACCACGATCAGGGCAATGACCCCGACGGTGATGCCGATCACCGAGATCAGCGAGATCAGCGAAATAAAGCCATGCCGATGCTTGGCTCGCAAATACCTCCGGCTGATGAACCACTCGTACATATCAGCCGTTGTCCGTCAGTTGGTCAGTGGTTTGGTCTTTTTGCATCTTTTCTTCCGGCTTCATATGCGGGAAAAGGATGACGTCTCTGATAGAGGGCGAATCGGTCAGCAGCATGACCAGCCGGTCAATCCCTATCCCCTCTCCGGCGGCCGAAGGCATACCATACTCCAGGGCACGTATATAATCGACATCGAGAACCGGATGTACCTCATCGTCATCGCCCCGTTCGGCAATCTGTTTCTCGAAACGTTCTCTCTGGTCGACCGGATCGTTCAATTCGCTGAAGGCGTTGGCGATCTCCCGGCCGGTGATAAACAGTTCGAAGCGATCGGTGACACTCGGGTCGTCCTCATTGCGCCTGGCCAGCGGCGAGACTTCGGTCGGGTAGGAGGTGATAAAGGTCGGATCGATCAGCTTCTCCTCGACCAGGAGTTCGAACAGTTCGGTTTTCGCCTTGCCCGGTCCGGCCTGCTGTTCCAGCTTGAGGCCCAGACCCTTGGCATGACTGATCACCTTGTCGTCGTCAGCCAGGATTTCCGGGTCAACTCCGCCGATCTCGACCAGGGCTTCAGCCATGGTCAAACGCTTCCAGGGCGGGCTCAGGTCGACATCCGTCCCCTGATAGGTGATATTCATGGTACCGTTCACCGCCTCGCAGACCGAGGAAATCATGTCCTCCGTCAGGTCGATCAGGTCGTCATAGGTGGCGTAGGCCTGATAAAATTCGAGCATGGTAAACTCAGGGTTATGTCTGGTGGAGAGCCCCTCGTTTCTGAAATTGCGGTTGATCTCAAAGACTTTTTCTAGACCACCCACCAGCAGCCTCTTAAGATACAGTTCCGGCGCGATGCGCAGGTAGAGATCCATGTTGAGGGCATTATGGAATGTCTTGAACGGTTTGGCCGTGGCCCCTCCGGGAACCGGCTGCATCATCGGGGTTTCGACTTCTAGAAAGCCGCGGTCGCTCAGGTATTCACGAACCAGCCGGATGATTTCCACCCGCTTGCGAAAGGTCTCTTTGCTCTCGGGAGTAACGAGCAGGTCAACGTAACGCTGCCGGTACCGGGTTTCAACATCGGTGAGCCCGTGCCATTTTTCGGGCATGGGCCGCAGCGATTTGGAGACCATGGTGATAAAGTCCGCATGGAGAGACGGTTCGCCGGTCTTGGTCTTGAACAGCTGTCCCCGGGTCCCGACGATATCGCCGATATCGTATTTCTTGAAGGCACTGAACTGCTCGTCGCCAACCGTATCCTTGCGGACATAAACCTGCATCTGAGCAGTGGCGTCGGCGACTGTAATGAAGGCTGCCTTGCCAAATTTGCGCATGGCCATGATCCGGCCGGCGATGCTATAAGTAGCGCCGCCTTCCTCTTTCTGCTGCGGTTCCAGCTGCTCCGCTTTGGGGAGCAGATCACTGATACGGTCTGCGGGTTTGAAACTATTGGAATACAGTTTTACGCCGAGATCCGCTAATGTCTGGGCTTTTTCTCTTCGCTGGGCGAGAAACTGGTTTTCACTGCTCATAATAGGTCCTGCTTAGAGGCGGTCACAATAATCGCCTTGGTTGACTGCGTTGGATTGACGCAGCTGATTAACATAAGGTAGCCATTAAAAAAAGCGGCGCAGGGCCGCTTGATCTGGAGGTGTATGGGTAACACGGCTCGCGGGCTTCACAGCCCACTATTCGTTTACAGATAATTAGGCGGGTTGTCAATGTTTTCGCTATCCGGACGGCTCCTTTTCCAGAAGGACGACCGTTTCGAGGTGATGAGTCTGAGGGAACATATCCAGCGGCTGAATTGCCCCAATAACAAATCCCTGACCGACAAGTTCCTGCAGATCTCTGCACAGGGTGGCAGGATCGCAACTGATGTAGACGATTCGCTTACGGGCCAGGCTCCCCGCCAGCCCGGCCAGTCCGCTGAGGCCCCGGCGCGGCGGGTCACAGACGACGGTAGCAAAGGTTTCACCGTTGGCCGCAAGATCCCGGCAGGCTGAGGCCACATCGCTTTTGATGAAGGTACAGTTGGTAAGATGGTTGCGCTCAGCATTGCTTTTGGCACTTCTGATTGCCGAGCCCTGGCCTTCGATGCCGAGGACGGCCCCTGCTTGACGGGCCAGCACCACCGAGAAATTCCCCATACCGCAGTAGAGGTCGAGAATCCTGTCTGTTGGTTCCGGCTGAACGAACTGATCAACCAGCTGGATCATTTTTAGATTCTGCGGCAGATTTACCTGGCTGAATCCGCCGACTTCCCAGCGCAGCGTTAGAGGCTGTTCATCTTCGAATTCAAAACCAAGAAGATTGTCCTGCCGTTCTTCTCCATCGCCAAAAGGACCTTCCTGGGCAAAGTTCTGGCCGGAGAAAAAGAGTCGATCCAGGATATCGATGTCAGCGGCCAGAGTTTGGGCCCGGCGCCGGTCTTTAGGCCGCGGTGGTCGGCGCAGGATAAGGTGCAGTGACACCTTGCCGCTGAGTTGATTGAGGCTGAGTTCCAATTCTTCACTGATCGAGCCGAGATGTTTGAACTCGGCGTGGGTATGCAGTTCGCTCAGACAGGTGTTGATTGGCTCGGTTGCCAGCAGACAGTTTTTAACGGTGATGATCTTGTGTGAGCGGAAGTGGCTGAAACCGGGGTTGCCCCTCTCATCAATCTTCATCCTGATGCGCTGACGGTAGCCGAAATGATCAGCAGAGCCAATGATCGGCCAGAGGAGGGAAACGGACTGCTGGAGCGTCTTCGATTCACTTCCGGAGAGCAGATCTCTGATGATCTCATCTTTTAGCCTACACTGTGCGGTGTAGCTGGCATGCTGCAGGTCACAGCCGCCGCAACGGTGGTAATAGGGGCAGGGGGCCGCGACCCTGTCGGGGCTTGGTTCGATAACCTCGGCCACTGTTGTGTAATCAAATCGTTTCTGTTGTCTGACAAGTGAAATGGAAACAGTCTCGCCCGGCAGCGCGTAGCGGACGAGCACGGCCTTGCCGGTGGGCAACTGGGCCAGACCGTAGCCGCCGTTAATAATCTTTTTTATTGTGACAACCCGGGGAGTATTGTAGTTCATGTCTGAATCCGACTATAATGGGCGGATTGCCTCAATTGCCATCAAGCGGCCGAAGTTTTTGAAAGACTACCTACATCCATTAGCTGATCATAACGTATCGTTGCGTAATCGAACTTTATTTTTTTCCATTCTGCTCCTGCTGATCACTTTCTCTCCCTGCCTGGCCGAGACTGAGACGGCTTTGACAATCACG